>RCUN01000451.1_pt1 | contig 23008 bp, 41 predicted proteins | sample 2166181 | NCBI WGS metagenome assembly RCUN01 (sample SAMN09932603, study PRJNA488358) | compost metagenome | feature: garden; material: soil; isolation source: compost soil in crotononitrile-enriched culture | place: Germany: Experimental Botanical Garden Goettingen | collected 2016-01-27 | reverse complement strand
AAATGAAATACGAATACTTAAAAGGCAGCGAGAAGGATTTTGAAGGCGCTCCGGAGTGGGCAACTTTATATACTTCATGCGCAGGAGAAGATTACTTTTTCGCTGAATTTCATGGTGTAGGAGCAAGGGTTTTCGACGTTGAGAAGAAAAGTGAATTTAAAATTGACTATGCATTCGATGGTTCAGGTGTGGATGTAATTGCAGAACGCCGACCAATCATCGAGCCATCATGGGATGGCGTGGGCCTGCCGCCGGTTGGGTGTGAGTGTGAATTTACGCTTGGCCCATATGAGCCTGATGAGTTTTATGATCTGTGTGGGAAGCTACCAGAACTAGGAACTCTGGTTAACGTAGTTTCCCATAAGGTAACTGGTGACGGACATAATGTTGCGGTTATCTATTGGGATGAGGATGGCGGTGGTCGCGCAGCGTGCCTTGTTGGCTCATGTTTAAAGCCGATTAGCTCAGAAGCAGATATGAAGCGCGATGCTGCATTATTGGCAATGAATATTGCTGTAAATGAAGGTGACTCTGGAATAGAGGGTGGACTTGAGGCAATCTACGACGCCATCGCCGCCGGTAAAATCCCTGGCGTGAAGCTGGAGGATTGATGATGAAAGGATATGCAGGAAGCAAAACAAGCCAAAGCGAACGTGATCTTTGGCGCACACCTGAATACGTTTACCACCACTATAATTGCCGGTTCAATTTCTCGCATGATGTAGCAGCAAGTGAAGAAAACCATCTGGCGCAGTGCTTCTTCACGGAAGAGGATGATGCATTGTCTATCGACTGGGGCAGGTCAAACTGGCTTAACCCTCCATACAGCGAAACGTCAAAGTGGGTAGATAAGACGATTGAGCAGACATCTGACGGACGAGGAAGGATCGTTGTCATGCTTCTTCCCGCCGCAACATCAGTCGCTTGGTTTGAGAAAGCCATGAAGCACTGTAGTGAGTGTCACATCATCACCGGTCGAATTGGGTTCATAAGCAACGAAACAGGCGAGCCGGTTAATAACAATAACATTGGCTCAGTGGTGTTTGTGTTTGATGGCATGTCTCCGGTGCGTTCTCATGTTTCCATCATTCATCGTGATGACATGAAGGGGATTAAGAAATGCCATCCATAACCGGATCACTAACCAACGCTGAATACCGCAAGGTAAAGGCGTATTCAAAGTCAGACCTCGACCATGTCAATAAATCACCCGCTCTATTGGAGTGGGTGAGGAATGCACATAGCGACGGCAGCGAGGCTGTTGATAGAGGGACGGACCTGCACTGCTCGCTTCTTGAGCCTGATGTATTCGCAGCGACTTATTGCCGAATGCCGGATTATGATCTGCGTTCTTCAGTCGGTCGCGCCAATGCGGAATCATTCCGTGAAAGCATGTCTGGCAGTGGTCGCATTATCCTGGAGGCAAAGCAACACGATTTAGTTACCGCTATGCGCGATTCAGTTCTGGCGCACCCAACGGCCAATGCATACCTGACCAGCGAAGGAAAATCAGAGCAGAGCATCTTCTGGGAGAAAGACGGCATAAGTCTAAAGTGCAGGCCTGACAGGATGCCTAATGTAGAGACGTTCGGTCATGTGCTGGTGGATGTGAAGAAAGTCGGTGATATGGATCACCTTGAACGAAGCATTCAGCAGTTTCGTTATCACGTGCAGGCGGCGTTTTACTCTGATGCATATCACCAGTTAATCGGCAATTATCCGCGCTTCATTTTCATTGCCGTAGGCGAGCGCAGGAGCATTGGACGCCATCCGGTGCGAGTGTTCGAGCTACCCGTTGAATGGGTTGATGAAGGCCGTGAAGCGTACCTGGCAGACCTTGAGGCCGTGAAAGAACTCAATGAGTTTGGCTGTGGCTTGGATGTTGAGGTATTGCACAGGCCTAAATGGACTCGTAGTTAAACAAATAAGTTGCAATAATCAGGCGAAGTGTTATGCTTTCCTTGTTGAATTAATGATTGGAGAAAATAAATGAGCACAGCATTAGCATCAATCGCACAAAGCAGCGGTGTATCTATTGAAGATGTAACTGACGTCCTGAAAGGCATGATCATCAGCGCCAAAAACCAGCACGGCGCACAGGCAAGCAATGCCGAGCTGGCCGTGGTGTCAGGCGTATGTGCCAAGTATGACCTGAACCCAATGGTTAAGGAGTGCGCAGCATTTATCAGCGGCGGAAAGTTGCAGGTCGTTCTAATGATCGATGGTTGGTATCGCATTGTTAACCGCCAGCAGAATTTTGATGGCGTTGAGTTTGACGATCACATTGATGACAAGGGCGTACTGACGGCGATTACCTGCCGAATGTACATCAAAGGGCGAACGCGTCCGGTTGTCGTCACTGAGTACATGAGCGAGTGTCGTGATCCTAAGTCGAGCGTCTGGCAGAAATGGCCTGCGCGAATGCTTCGCCACAAGGCTTATATCCAGTGTGCGCGCATGACTTTCGGCATTAGCGACATGATTGACAACGACGAAGCCAGCAGAATCACCCAGGGTGAGAAAAATATCACTCCGCAGGCAAGCAGCGTATCAACAGTAGACTATCCAGCAATCGATCAGGCAATGGGTGAGTGTTCAGATCATGATTCTCTGAATAAGTTGTGCGCAGAGATCCGCGCAGAGATGGAAAAGCGCGGTACCTGGAACAGCGAGAAGGTTACGCTTGCTGATATGAAGTCACGCCACAAGGTTCGCATTGATGCTGCTGTTAGCACTGATGAGTTTGAGGTTGTGCCTGATGACAATGACGGCGTAGTGAAGGCTGATGCCGAAGTTACTGCGGAAGATGATGACGTACCATTCGAATAACATCAATGCCGCCTACGGGCGGCAATAAGGAATAACATGAAAAAGTTAATTATCTCACTTGCAGTGTTTTTGTCTGCATCAATTTCCACGACCGCCATGGCTTCACAACCTGTCGAGCAGAACTTCTGCACCGCATCACGTGACTTTGCGATAGCAGTTGTCGATGCAAGGGCGGCAGGCACAACTCAGGAAGTCGCAGAGGGATTCGCAAGCGCAAAAAACAAAGACGTTAAGTCAGTACAGTCGGCGATCATCACAATGGCCTATGCGGTACCACCAGCATCAGATAAATCTGAGTGGAAGAAACTAGCCAGTGACATCGGCGAGATGAACTACCAAATGTGCATGAAATCCGGGGTGGTGAAATGAAAAGCAAGCAGATCGAGCGCGGTGCGGTAAGGAAGTTCATTGAGCAAAACTCATGGCTAACAGTACCGCAGATCGCCGAAGGTATTGGCTGCAAACAGGCAACAGTACGTGAATACCTTCGAAATGCAGTAAGGGAAGGCAGAGCAGTTCGCGTTAGTAGCCCTAACGGAAACACATACGCGGCATCCGGTAATGAGGGGATGCCATTTGGCTGCGCAAACCCGCTGATCATGATGTTCAATAGCGCTCTAAAACAAGTCGCAGAATCAAACAAAAATGTTTGCAATATGCAGTGATAGTGATATATTGAATTAACAGCGGCGAATTGCTGCTTTAACTGGAGTTAGGTTATGAACGTATACGAGATGGAAGTATTCCTGTGCGGTAAGTGCATGCCTCGGGATATTTTAGTTAACGAAAGCACTGCGGAGTATCTGGTCAGGAAACTGAACGAGGAGACCACGGTGAAGGCTGATCGCGATGCGCAGCAGAAACGAGTCGATGCGCTGGCTGTGGAGAATTCGGCGCTGAAGAATTTCTGCAAAAACGCTGCATTCGATGCTGATTATGAATCTGAACTTTGCATGGATCGTGGCGGATTTACTGACGCATTTAACAATATCGAAACCCCAGCCACTGACGCCGCCCTTGCCGCTATCGAAGCGCGGGGAGTGGAGAAGTTTGCCGACTTCCTTGATTCACCGATCGACGGGCGGCACTGCTATCAGCATGAAGTTGGCCTGGCGCGTCATTTCGCCAGCACGCTGCGGGAGGCCAAATAATGGAAATCTTCGACCTTGAGCACGTCTATGACGAGCAGATCAGCCCGCTGATGCAGCAAATCATCGCCATCTGCCAAGAAAATAACATGCCAATGATCGCCTCCTTTGCATTTGAGAATTGCGAAGAGAGAAACCTTGGCTGCTGCACCACCATCCTGAACAACTTCGATGACCGCAGGGTGGATGAGTTTACCCAAGCGCTGCGCATCATTCAGAAATCGCCTCAGGTGTTCGGCTTCGCGATTACTTCTAGGGAGGCCAAATGAAAGAGCGCCCAGTGATGCCAGCAAATGAACTGAAGCCAAAGGCAATCTTCCTCTACTACTTCACCGGTCTGATGGCAAAGCCGTGGCTGGATGCCGGATATGAGTGCTGGTGCTTCGATGGGCAGCATGAGGCTGGTATCACTCGCGATGGTAATCACGTGAAGGTTGGCATGTGGTTCAGTGCCGGAGATAAGCTCAGCCATGCACGTGAGATTGCTCAGATGGTTGGCGGCGGCGTGGTTCTGGTGTTCGGGTTCCCTGAGTGTACCGACCTGACCGTAGCCGGGGCCAGACACTTCGATGCCAAGCGACAAGCTAACCCGATGTTCCAGATTGAAGCGGCTGAGCTGGCTGATTTGGTACGCATCGTGGGCGTTATCGCCGGAGCACCATGGGCATTTGAAAATCCGGTTGGCGTTCTGTCAAGCCTCTATCGCAAGCCAGACTTCGCGTTTCAGCCATGCGACTTCGCCGGATACCTACCTGATGGTGATGAGCACCCGCTTTACCCGGAGGTTTACCCTGGCCGCGACCGATACAACAAGACGACCAACATTTGGTGCGGGAATGGCTTCAAACAGCCAAAAGATAAATACATCGAACCGGCACAGAAAGACAACCCTGGCTGGCGGCTGTGCGGTGGGAAATCAACTCGCACAAAGAACATCCGCAGCGCAACTCCACGCGGGTTCGCTCAGGCAGTGTTTGAAGCTAACTCGAAGGAGGTCCAGCGTGGCCAAGCGTAACCGACCAGAAATATCGGCAGCCATCAGCATTACGCGTCCAGGCGGCGGTGATGAACCGCGCATTGAAATAACAATCAAGATAGCCCTTGGAAAGACTGTGACAGCAGAAATGACGCCAGAGCAATTCGCACTGGCCATTACTGGCAGAACAGACGTGCCAGTGAAGCTACGTCTGCGCAACCTGGAACTATCACCGACTAAAACTAAGGATAAAACATTATGAGAAAGCCAGATTTCGCATCAACAAAGCGTAATGCCACTTTTGAAGAATGGCATGAGCAACTTTGTTTTTATGCCTATTGCCGCGGTGAAAGTGCCGACGATGCTGATGCATGGAGCGAAGAATACGAAGCAGGAAAAACACCGGTAGATGCTGGGGATGATGAGTGGGGAAACGAGTGATGGATAAGCCGAGCGAACTGAGCAAGCCGGTGGCGTATAAATTCGACCACGGTGTTATGGGTCCGGGTGATTTTAAATATGGCACGCCGCAAATGCACTCCGCTGCGAAAGATGAAAATTCCAGCCCACTCTACTCGCAAGAGTACGTATCAGCGCTGCTGGCAGAGCTGGAAGCGAAGGATAAGCGCATCGCCGAGCTGGAATCCATGGCCACCGATTATGCCGGTAAGTTCCAGAAGGCGCAGGATGCCGCTAAACACCTGATCATCATGAATGACAGAGCTCAGGCGGAAATCGCACACCTGAAAGCCAGTCTGGCTACGCCGGTGCGGTTGCCTGGTAAAACCAGTGATTTAGATAGCTGGGATGGCGGTTGGGATGCTTGCCTTGAGGAGTGCGCCACGGCCATCCGCGCCGCTGGCTTCACCGTTAGCGAGGAATGAGATGAATATTCCATTGCCTAGCCAAAAATATCTTATAGAACGGCTGATTTACCACCCTTCTTCCGGTGAATTTTTCTGGAAGGAAATAGCGGAGTGCAGCGGAAAGGATGCCGCTTGGAATGCCAAGTATGCCGGGAAGGTGGCCGGAGTGGTTTGCCAGAGGTATGGATACCGTAGGATGTGCATCGACGGCGTCCACTATCGAGCAAATAGGATTGCGTGGCGCATTTCAACTGGCGATGACCCTGGTGAATTATGCATAGATCACATCGATGGAGATAAGTCCAACGATGCGATATCTAATCTCAGGCTGGTAACTCACAGCGAAAACATGCGGAATCGCGGATCGCAGAGCAACAACTCATCTGGGATGAAGGGTATCTATTGGCATAAGCGGGATAAAAAATGGATAGCAAGAGCCTGCGTTAATGGGAAATTTCAGTGCCTAGGGAGATTTGAAACTGCCGAGGAAGCTTTCGAGGCTTACAAAAAAGGAGTGAGCAATATTCACGGTGAATTCGCCAACCACGGAGAAAAGAGCAATGTTAACGACTGAGCGCGTGGCAGAAATTGCAAAACTGGCTGTTCGGCTACAACAAATCAGCAGTTGCGCGGCTGTTACCAGTAGCGGCGAAACTGTGCTGCACCATACGCATGTGGATGAGATTTTATCTGCGCTGCACGATGTGACTACCGAACTCCTGGCTAACCGGGAGGCGCAGCCGGTGTATCAATGCCGCTTCTTCACAACGGATGTTGATGGCAAGCAAATCGGTGAGTGGCAGGATATGGATAAAGGGTTTTATGACCAATATGACCCATACTGTCGCCGCATCCTTTACACCGCCCCGCCAGCGCCAGCAGTGCCTGATGAATGTGCGATATTTAACGCGGCAATAGAAGAGTGCAGAAAGTCTGACTCCATCGACGAACACGCGTGGAATCATGGCGTTTTGGTGGTGATGGCTAAATTTGACGCCTGCCGCGCCGCAATGCTGGCAGCAGTACCGGAGGTAAGCAATGATGCGTAACCGCACCCCATACACCAGCGATGAATTAGCAGAAATGGCAGAGCAATGCGAGGATTTCTGTCCGCGCAGAGCAGCAACATTCCGTGAGTTGATTGCATTACGAGAGCGAGCTGCCCCAATGGCCGATAAAGCTGAAAAATGCAAGCATGAACTGCTCACGCAGAACTTTGGCGAGGAGCGCAAGACGTGCATTGAGTGCGGGGCAAGCTTTGATATTGAATGATATAACATAACACAGCGCCACATCGTGGCGCATATAGCCTGGAGGTTTGTATGTATAGCAGTAGAACTAAACGTTACAGCTTTGGCGCTACGGTGTTTTTATGGTTCATCCTTGCGATGAATATTATTCTTCCAGTTACATTAATTTTAGTGGTGACAATGTGAATAACCAACAATACGAAAAAGAATGCGTTGCAAGCGCATGTTCAGCAACGTGCGGCAAAGGCGAGCCATGCAAGGCTAGTGCGACAATAATGATCAGTGCATATGGTCGCAGTGAAGTCGCAGCAATTGACGAGACAATCAAGCGACTTGAGCGAGAGGTAAGCGAGTTGCAATCACGCCGCCGCGAAGTTATTAACCGCTATTCGTTGAACAAGCAATGATGCTTAACGCATTAGGCCATGCAATGCAGATCACCATGGCTATCCTGCTGGCAATTAACATCGCCGGACTAATCGCAATAGGCATAGGGACATGCCTGTTTGGCTGGAGGGAATTTATGATGATGGTATTGGGTGGACTATGAAACAACTCTTCGAGGTCAGGTTCGGTAAATACAGCTGCTGGGTTCTCGCAGATGATGACGAACAGGCAAACGAAAATGTTGATGGAATGCTCGAAGCAATGTATAACGGTGAGGGTGTTTGGACTACTGGCGACACGCTAGCCAAGCCAGTAGATGCAGTAGATGCATCAGATGAAGCGGTGGCTAAGATGCTGAATGAGTCGAAGCTGACGCACTAAGTTAATTTAATGGGGGAATGTACATGACCGATTACAGCAAGATGAGTGATTTTGAGATTAACAAGGCGGTGGCCCTTGCCACGGGGCACAACAAGTTAAGTTCTCTTGGGTGGCAAGGTTCTCAAGGTAAAGATTGTAGCTCTGTTATTGTTCGTGGGCCGCAAGTGATTGGGGCTTTCGACCCATGCAACAACCCGGCAGACGCATGGCCGATTATTGTTAAGTATGGAATTGGAATCATCCCTTTTAAAAATGGTCTGTCAGAATCTTGGGATTTAGGCAATGGATTGATTAACGGAACGGTAAAGGACAAAAACCCACTCCGCGCCGCGATGATCGTGTTCCTGATGATGAAGGAGGCGGGGAATGTCTAAACCATGCCAGGAACACGATTGGATTGCGCCTCAGCAAACAAACGCGAGGGCAACACCACAAGAACTAGACCAAGCTCGCAACCAACAATTAGATCAGCTAAAGGCCAACGCCAAGGCGCATAAGAAGCATGTTGACCGGTTGAGTGCGAAGATATCTCAACTGACCGTTAAGTTAGATCAGTCAGAGAAGTGGCGTAGTTTTTATCAGGGTAATTTTGAGGCGATGTGCATCGCTGGCAAGATTAAGGTTGGCAATAAAGATGGGTACATGATTCCTGGTGCGGAACCAAAGAAAAGCGATCGCACAAAGTGGAGCACATTACTCATCGGAGCTGGGTTCGTATACCTATCAGGATTCCTGCTGACACTTGGTTTCTTCAGTGCTGTTGGTTGGGTTGGGTTTATTGGGGAGTGGGCGCGATGAGATGGCTAATACTATACCTGGCATTCGGTGGCGTGCTCATGGCATTAGTGGCAGGTGGGATAAAGAAAGATTGCGGCGCAGAAGTTTCAGTAACCGAATTCGCTCTATCATCTGCGGTGTGGCCCGCGATGGTAGCAGGGGCGATAACTTATTTAGTTAGGTATGGAACAGATCAGAACAATGTTTGCACCAAGCCCTCCGACTGAGGGCTTTTCCATTTCTGGCTATCAGGTGTTATATTATACCAATAGCAGGTAGGGCCTGCGTAAATAGCCAGGGGCTAACATGAGTGAATTAACCGCCAAAGAAGAGGCGTTTGCGCAAGCCTATGTGCTTGGCGGCTGTAGCGATGCGACAGCGGCGTGGAGGATTGCGCACCCTCTTAGTAAGGCTAAGCCTGAAAGTCAGCATAATAAGGCTTCCTTAATGCTCAAGAAAGTTGAGGTTAAGGTTAGGATTCGCCAGCTAAAGAAAAAGGCATCAGAGCAATCCGAAAGAGACTTCGGAGTTAGCGTTGAGTGGCGTCTTGATATGCTGAAGAAGATTGCTGATGCTGGCATGGAGCAGTGGCATGACCAGGGCGGTAACGCAAGACGTGAGAACCTCGCAGCGGCTCGCGGAGCCATCCAGACCATCAATGACATGCTTGGCGTAGCATTGCCAGGCGAGAAAGGCCAGCGTAAGTCGTTCAACGTTAACTTGCGTATTCAGGATGCCAGCTTGCAGGTCGATCAGGATAACGACGATGAGTAAGAGTCTGGCGCTCAATATCCCGCAAGGCCAGTTCCTCGCCGCGCATAAGAAGTTCAATGCCTTTGTTGGCGGATACCGTAGCGGCAAGACGTTTGTTGGCTGCGTGCGCCTATGGATGCTGGCAATGCAGTACCCGGGTATTAAGCTCGGCTACTTCGCTCCGACATACCCCATGATCTCCGACATCTTCTACAGCACGATAGCAGAAGTGGGCGAGATGCTTAGCGAAGAGTGGGGAGTTAGTCTTGCCGTCGACATCAACGTCAGCCGAAAAGAGGTAAAGCTGTTCGTTGATGACGTCGAGTACAGCATGGTTAAGTGCCGCGCCATGGAGCACGCTCACCGTATTGTCGGCTTCGATATCAATCACGCGCAGATTGACGAAATCGACACAATGAAGATGAACAAGGCCGATGCGGCATGGAAGAAGATCATCGCGCGCATGTCATCGGTGCGAGATGACTACCCGGTTAACACGGTTGACTTCACCACCACGCCGGAAGGGTTCAACTTCGTTCACAAGCTGTTTGTGGTCGACCTGCAAGAGCGTCCAGAGATAGCAGAGTTTTATTCACTGACCAAGGCCAGCACCAGACAGAATGCTAAGAACTTGCCGAGCGACTACATTCCTTCTCTGTACAATACATACCCATCGCAACTGGTCGACGCCTATGTTGATGGCGAATTCGTCAACCTCACGTCCGGCACTGTATACTATGCCTATAAGCGCCAGCAGTGTAGAAGCCATGAGACGATACAGCCAAAGGAAACGCTTTACATCGGCCAGGACTTCAACGTCGGCAAGATGGCTTCTACGGTGTACGTGCAGCGCGGTAAGGTATGGCACGCAGTGGCTGAATTGGTCGATCTGTTCGACACGCCTGACGTGATACGCGTCATACAGGAGCGCTGGAAGAATGCAGGCCACAAGATAGTTATGTACCCCGATGCCAGCGGCAAGAACCGCAAGAGCAATCAGGCTTCGACGTCTGATATCGCCATGCTGCAACAGGCTGGCTTTGATGTTCGAGTCAACCCTAGCAACCCAGCAGTAAAAGACCGTGTGCTGGCGACAAATAAAGCGTTAGAATCAGGGTTATTGATGGTCAATGACCACGCCTGCCCACACACCGCTCGCGGGCTTGAACAGCAGGCATACGACAAGAACAGCGAGCCAGACAAAGGCTCTGGCGTAGACCACCAGAACGACGCAACCACATATCCTATCGCTTACGAGATGCCGGTTGTGAAACCAATGATTAATATCCCAATGTCGTTTGCGCTATAATAAAGGGCCGAAAGGCCCTTTATTTTTAGTCAATCAATGCAGCCTTGATGACGTTAATTTCATTTAAAATATCATCAGCAGATGCCTGATTTGCTAGCTGAGCATCTCTTAGTTGTTCGAGCACTCCAGGTTCATAGTCTTTCATTGAGAGGGCACCGCCAGACATGCCTGGCCTGCTAATCAGGATGGCAACTATCTCTGACACGGCTTCGCTAATTGCGACATGCGTTACGCCAAGTTCAAGTTCACGACGCAGAGCCGTGGTAACTGTCCAGATGTGGTCTTTATCTTTATTTTGTGGTGATTTTGTATTGATCATTTTAGTCCTCCATTTTCTGTGTGAGTGTATGTTCACATTAAAATCCAATTATGACTATTCGGTTATTCCGAGGTATTATTAAACCAATATTGGGCGCTAATTAGCGCAGGAGACCTGCAATGACCACCGGATTCGATACAGTAAAGACACCGCACCGCGAATACACTGCCAATGTGGTGAAGTGGAAGAAAGTGCGCGACACCATCTCCGGCGAGATGAAGCATTACCTGCGCAACGTAGGCGCGAATGAGCAAGACACCGCTTATGGGGAGCAGCGACAGGCTGAGTATGAAGAAGGCGCAATTGTCTACAACTTCACGAAGCGCACGCTATCCGGCATGGTCGGTAGTGTCATGAGGAAAGATCCTGAGCAGCAATTCCCTTCCGGAATGGATTACCTGATCAACGACGCCAGCGGCTCAGGCGTTGGCCTGTGGCAGCATGTGCAAGACACGCTGATGGAGATTGACTCCGTGGGCCGTGGCGGCCTTCTGGTAGATGCGCCTGACGTTGAGGTTGCTACGAAGGCCCAACAGAATGCCGGTGAGCTGAACCCAGTGATCGCATTCTATACCACCGAGAACGTCATCAACTGGAAGCTAAAGCGCGTCGGCTCAGTGAACATGGTTGTCATGGTGGTACTGCGTGAGCAGTTCGAATATACCGACTCAGAAGACGAGTTCACCACTCACGTTGGCAATCAGTATCGCGTGCTGGATATCGATGAGGGCGGCAATTACCGTCAGCGCGTGTATAAGTTCGATGATATCGGTGCAATTAAAGACACTGTGCAGGTGCTTCACCCTAAGCTTAACGGCGTGCCAAAAGGCGTTATCCCATTCACCTTTGTTGGCGCAAGCAACAATGACGATACTGTCGATGATGCGCCGCTGCTGCCATTGGCAGACCTTCAAATCGGCCATTTCCGTAACAGCGCAGACAATGAAGAGAACCTCTTTGTTGTGTCTCAGGCGATGCTGGTGATTGCCCCAGGCCAGAATATCAGCCCGCAGCAGTGGCTTGAGCTAAACCCTGAAGGCGTTAAGTTCGGAGCGCGTCGTGGTATTAACGTTGGTAATGGTGGTGATGCCAAGCTGGTACAAGCTAACTCAACCAACGCGCTCGATCTGGCACTGACCAAGAAAGAACAGCAGGCCATTCAGATTGGCGCTCAGTTAATCACGCCCACCACGCAGATCACTGCTGAGTCAGCTCGCCTTCAGCGCGGTGCGGACTCATCTGTCATGGCAACTATTGCGCGCAACGTAAGCAAGGCTTATGAGGACGCGCTGAAGTGGGTGGCGCAGATGCTCGGACTGCCAGATACCGGCATTGAGTTCAAGCTTAATATGGAATTTTTCCTCCAGCAGATGACGCCGCAGGAAGCACAGCAGTGGATGGCGATGGTGCAATCTGGTTTCGTGCCGACTGAGGCAATGTGGGAAGCAATGCGTCGAGGCGGATGGACTAACTGGACGAATGCTGAGATGAAAGAGAAGATCGAGTCCGCTCCGGTGCCGAGCATTTCGGCTGCCACTCCGGTCGCAGGCGATATTCCGGCGAGCGCTCAGCAGCCTGGGCAGCAACAGAATAATGACGAGGCTCAGCGATGAGCCTAACCTCCGCATTCATCAGTCATCAGATCTGGCTACAACGTACGGCATCACATGAGGCTACTCTCGTTGAGCCATTCATGAAGCAAATGCGCGATGAGATACGCGCAAGCGTGCTTTCATTTGGTGACGATAGCCGAACCGCTGCGCGACTGAATAAAATGCTGAGAGAGATTGAAGATGTTCTCTATGGCATTACCGGCGCGTGGGATGACAAGTTGCTTGAGGATCTGAAAGAGCTTGCCAAGTACGAGGCTGACTGGACTACGCGCACTCTGACGGCTAACGTCGATGCAAACTTTACTACGCCGTCGCCAGAGCAAGTATGGAGCGCTATTAAGTTCCAGCCACTGGCGCTGGATAACCGGCCAGTAGACTTCATCAAATTACTGGATAACTGGTCTGATGTTGAAGTGTCTAGACTGGTGACAGGTGTTAAGTCTGGCTTTGTGCAGGGGCTGACGACGCGAGATATTGTTAAGCAGGTTGTCGGCGCTGGCGGCCTGGCTGATGTTTCTGAGCGCAATGCTAAGGCCGTGGTGAAGACGGCGATCAGCCATGTGTCTACGGTAGCCAAAGATGCTACCTACGACAAGAATAGCGATGTGGTTGAAGGGTATGAGCTGGTTGTCACGTTGGACAGCAGAACGTCAGCCATCTGCCGTGGCTGGCCGCAAGGCAAGGTTTATCGACTGACTGATGACTATCAGCCCAAGCCGCCATTTCATGTGGCCTGTAGGACAAGTACAGCCCCGGTTGTGAGCAGTGAGTTCGATTTCCTTGACGCTGGAGCGAAGCGCGCTGCCCGTGGCGCTGATGGTGGCACTCAGGTTGACGCCAGCACCAGTTACTATGATTTCCTGAAGCGGCAGCCTGCATGGTTCCAGGATGAGGCATTGGGGACGACGCGTGGTAAGATATTCCGCAACAGCGGCATGACGCCAGACGAGTTCCGTGCAGCCAGCGTTGATGGCTTTGGCCGCCCGTTGACACTGAAGGAGATGGCGGAGATGGATAACAAGGTAGCAGATTACTTGGCTAAGATTGATTACAAAACCAATTGAGGATTTATAAATGAGCGGATTTTTCCTGGTAAGTGACGTTCCGGCGCGTCGTGTTGTTCAGTATAAGCGAGTGTCGTCTACTGTTGATGGCGCTATCTACCTGGCTGATGATTCACTGCTTGGCAAAGCAGTTGATGCCATGCCGTTTGTCGATAAGACAGGCCTGGGTATTGCAGTTGGTGGCACGCTGTATGAAGTGCCATATCTGCCAGATGCTGGCACAGTTTATTTTTCGGTTCAGCCTTATGGCGCATCTGGCAATGCCGATGCCCTCCATATGGAAGTAGAGGCCAAGGCCGGCAAAGCACCTTACGCATACCAGTGGTATAAGGACGACAAGCAGGTTGTTAATGTGCCAGCGGCAGGTGCATCACTGACAGTCACCGAGACTGGTAAGTATTGGTGTGTGGTTACTGATGTCGATGGCGCGCAGGCGGTTTCTGAGGCTGCTGATGTCGAGTTTACGCAAGAGGTTAAATAAATAAGTTGCACAGTCGCAAGGATGCGGCTATATTCAGTTTCAGGCGGATACGCCAGCACCGAGGCCAATCAATTACTAAACCTGGTGGATAAGCAAGATTGGCTACCAAACGGACTTACCATAGTCGCCGGATAAACGTAACCGGCACACAACAGGTAAGAGTATTATGAGGCTTGGTTAGTCCATGCGACGGCGTGATCGGTTCGATTCAGATACTGGAAAATCAGGTTCGAATCCTGATAAGTAGTGCTCTTTCCGTTGTGGTAAATAGGTAGGTGTATCGAAATCGGACGTGCACTTATTGGCTGAGCCGATCAGCACCACACATTAACAATGTTCGCATAGCTTAACTAGGTTAAAGCACCCGACTCATAATCGGATGATTGGAGGTTCAAGTCCGCCTGCGAGCACCAAATTAATTCCCGTGCGCATCATGCGGGTTAGTCTCTGCCGTAGCCATAATGGTTGAAACTCCACCCATTGCACGGCAGGTTAAGACGAATGATGAAGTCAGGGTTTAAAATTCCCGTGTACCGAGTGAGCCGCTTGGGCGATTAGGCTTGACAGGCTGGAAGTAGACAGCCGGTAGTTGTGAGTGTTTTCCACGTTAGTATAACGGAAGTACAATAGACCTGTGTCTTTAGGTGATTGGTTCAAGCCCAATCTGGCTGGAAAGCGCTCACAAATGCCATAGATATATTCCCTTGCTGCATTTTGCCCCTCCATGTGAGGGGCTTTTTTTATGGTTATATTTGCAACGTTATAACATTTTGAGCAATAATCATGAAATGGGGCAAAGCGGTTTTCCTATCGGCAAGTAAGGTTAACCGGGCTTGTTCTGTATGTAATTGAGAATAGTCTCATTTAGACAAGTCCCCTATGGGGGTGGAAATGAAACGTATGCAAGACAAAGAGAGCATGACGTGGCTTTCGTGGGCTATCGTTGCTGGCATTGCTTGCTGGGGCGGCCTTGTTCGCTACTTGATAGATATCAGGCAGAGTAAGGCGGTATGGAGCTGGGCGAATGCGATCGCTCAGGTTGCCGTGTCAGGATTTACTGGCGTCATCGGTGGTCTGGTCAGCGTAGAGTCAAGCCTAAGCCTGCACATGGTGTTTGCCGTTGCTGGCATTAGCGGCTCAATGGGGTCTGTCGCGCTCACTTTCTTCTGGGAACGCATAACGGGGGTCAAGAGTGCAAACCAGTGACAATGGCATCAACCTAATCAAATCGTTCGAATCGCTTTCTCTAAAAGCGTATCCAGATCCGAAGACTGGCGGCAAGCCATACACTGTTGGCTGGGGAACTACAGTATATCCATCTGGCATGCCGGTTAAGCTAACCGATGTTTGTACCGCCGCTCAGGCAGAATCCTATCTTAAGCACGACATAAGCCGATTTGAGGCTGATGTGAAGAAATCAGTGCGCGTACCTTTGTCCCAATGCCAGTTTGATGCGCTGGTAAGTTTCTTCTACAACCTTGGATACTCGAAGATTAAAGATTCAACGCTGCTGAAAATGCTTAACGCTGGCAACTACTCCGGCGCGGCAGATCAGTTCCTGCGCTGGGTATCTCCAGGCTCTGCGGTTGAGAAAGGCCTGCGTCGTCGCCGGGAGGCAGAACGGAAGCTGTTTCTGTCATGCTGATGCGTTATAAGTTGGCACTTGCAGCATTAGTGCTGGTGCTTGTCGGTAGTCTCGCATGGTCGACAATGCACTATCGTGACAATGCGATCAGCTATAAGAAGCAGCGCGATGATTATGGCGGCACTATTGACACCATGCAGAAACAGCAGGTTTCAGTTGCCGTTCTCGACGCCAAATACACACAGGAATTGCGCGATGCACAAGATACCATTGATCAGCTTAGTGATGCTGTCGACGCTGGCACTAAGCGCCTGTCAGTCCGCGCCAAGTGTGTGTCCAAAGCCGCCGGCACCAGCGGCGTGGGCGATGCAGGAACCGCAGAACTTGACGCAGCAGCTAGACAAGATTATTACCGTCTCAGAGAGCAAATGATTCTGGCTGATAAGCAGATCAGGTATTTGCAGGACTATATCAGAGACGAATTTAATGTTGGCACTGCCAGCAAATAACGGAGGTGATCACCTTCTTGACAGCCGGAATAGACGGAAGTGATTTAGCAACTGCGAGAGCCGTGGCGAAGATTGCGCTATATTTGCACCTATATTTGTTATGGTATAACATACTAATGACGCGGCTGGGCCGCAAAAATGACCAGGGGTCAACATGTTTAATTTATCAGATTTGATGCGCGTTTATCGCGAAGATGAGCCGCTTGATGGTGGCGCACCAGCAGGAAAGACTTACACTCAGGCCGAGCTGGATGAGATTACCGCTGGACTGAAGGCAAATAACGATCGTCTGCTGGCCGAGAAGAAAGAAGCCAAGCGACAGGCTGACGAAGCCGCTGCCGCCCGACTTATTGCAGATCAGGCCGCCGCCAAGAAATCTGGTGAGTTAGAGACCTTTGAAAAGACTCTGCGTGGTGAATATACCCCACAGCTTGAGGCTAAAGACAAGATCATTGCAGCGCGCAATGAGCGAATTCTTTCCAGTGAGAAGCGAGCTGCTGTAAGCGCACTATCTGGAATGATGATCGATGAAAGCGCAGCGGACATCCTGGGGGTGTTTGTACGCACTGAATTCGATGGTGACGAAGTGGTTACTAAATTTGTTGGCGCAGATGGTAACGTGATCACCACCGATATTGCGCAGTTCAAAAAGTATTTGTGTGAACATAAAGTATTCTCGCATCTGATTAAAGCGGATGCAGCAACCGGTGGCGGGGCTGGCGGTAGCAAAGGCGGCGGGGCTGCCAAGCAGTTCAGTGAAATGAATGATGCAGAACGTATCGAGCTGCATAAATCAAACCCAGCCGAATTTGACCGGCAGATGAAACTATTAAGGAAATAACATGGCTATCACCACCATTGGCGACATCGTAACCGGTAATGTTCCGGTACTTCTTTCTTACATGACTCAGGATCCGGTAGAAAAAACCGCATTCTTCCAGTCTGGTATTCTGGCACCAACTCCATATGCTGCCGAGATTGCTCGCGGCCCGTCCAATCTGGCTAACATCCCATTCTGGAAGGCCATTGATTCGTCTATCGAGCCTAACTACTCGAACGACATCTACCAAGATATCGCTACGCCGCGTAACGTTCAGACTGGCGAAATGATGGCTCGCGTTGCTTATCTTAACGAAGGTTTCGGACAGGCAGACTTGACCGTTGAACTGACCAGCCAGAACCCGCTGCAATCTGTGGCAACTCGACTGGATAACTTCTGGCAGCGCCAGGCGCAGCGTCGCCTGCTGGCGACGTCACTGGGTATCTACAACGACAACGTTGCAGCCACTGACGCATTCCACACCCAGAACGACATGGTTGTTGACGTCTCTGCAACACTGGGGTTCGACGCTGGCGCGTTCATTGATGCAACCCAGACCATGGGCGATGCGCTTGATGGCCCACAAGGCGAAGTGCTTGGTGCCATTGCTATGCACAGCTTCGTATATGGTCAGATGCGTAAACAGCAGTTGATTGACTTCATCCGTGATGCCGAGAACAACACCATGTTCGCCACGTATCAGGGCTACCGCGTGATGCGTGACGACAGCATGACCGTTGTTGGTGAAGGTGCTGATCGTAAGTTCATCTCCATCATCTTCGGTAATGGCGCGATCGGTTATGGTGAAGGCAACCCAACCAATCCGCTGGAATATGAGCGCGAAGCATCCCGCGGCAACGGTGGTGGCGTAGAAACTCTGTGGAGCCGTAAGACTTGGCTGTTGCACCCGCTGGGATATACATTCACCAGCGCAGTGATCACCGGTAACGGCAGCGAAACAGTTCCTCGCTCTGCTTCATGGCAGGATCTGGCAAACGCCACCAACTGGAACCGCGTAGTAGAGCGCAAGCATGTACCGATCGCGTTCCTGGTGACTGGCGTCGGCGCATAATTAACCCAGGGCGCGAAAGCGCCCTTGTTCATTGAGGTGATTCATGGCTAGAACAGGTAAAGGCTTACCGCGAAGCCTTGCAGGTGCAGAGATTAGCGCTGCATGGGATGATGTCACTGGCAAGCCAGCGGTAATTGCTGCTGGAGCAACAGCGGCGGCTGCCTGGGGCGTGATCCAGTCTGGCGCGATTGGCACAACGGCAACAACTGCGATGGCTGGTAACAAAGTGCCTACGGCAACGCAGCGAGGCGGAGTTTTATTGCAGACTGCACAGGCTGATGTTGCTGCCGCACCTACTATGGAAGAATTTAATGCGTTGCTCGCAAAACTTCGCGCAGCAGGAATTATTACAACTTAAGGATCTATCGTGGCTAAGCAACAGTTTAACTTGATGCAAAACGGCGTTCACATCCTCAACATCACAGAGGAAGCTGAACAGTTAAAACTTAATGACGATGTAGTTGTTTCCTTAGTATCTTTCCTTCGTCAGGAAGGTGTACTCAACAGTTCCTCGGTAACGCAAAATTATACTGCGCCTTCCGTGGTTAAAACTATCCCCTCTGTTTAGGAAGGAATTAAGAAATGGTTGATGTAATCAAGCGTCGCACCACCGGTGTGGATGATGCAAACGATGATGGTCAGGTTGAGGTTGTGATGGTTAATATCAGTCCAGCGTCGTTCTCCACCGCACTACCAGCCACCACTGCTGTCACCGCTGGTCAAACTATGACACTGACCGTTGCAGTAACTGGTGGTCTGGCTCCGTACACTTACCAGTGGTTTAAAAACGGCAATGCCATTGCTGGCGCTAATGCTGCGGTTTACACCAAGGCTTCAGCGGCAGCTGCTGACTCCGGCACATACAAGGTTGTAGTGCAGGACGGCTATAGCAACGTGCTGTCTGGCAGCACTGTCGTAACCGTATCGTAATTTAACGGCCCGAAAGGGCCGTCTTTAAGGATTGAATATGGCTAATGATAATTATGTGATCCGCGAGCGTTACAACGGCCTTGCATTGGTAGACGGCCAGCTAATCCCGCAGCGCGGCGAAGTTGCAGCCGACGAACTGGTAGCAACTCAGCCAGATAATGAAGAGGCGCACAATAACGGCGGTGGCGCTAAGCGTGGTCGCGGCAAGAGCCAAGGGGTATAAACCGTGTTAATCGTGGAAGATGGCTCTATCGTACCTAGCGCTGACAGTTACACATCACTGACAGATGCAAGGGTGATGGCTGATAAATTCGGATGGGTACTCCCTGAAGATGATGGCGAGGCTGAGGCGGCATTGCGCAATGGCGCGGCTTATATTGATCTGCAAGAGTCCATCTTATGCGGCACGCGCGTATCGGCAGAGCAGTCTCTCGCATTCCCGCGCAATGGGTTAAATGTCTATGGGTTCCCTGTTGCCAACAACACAATACCTAAGCAGGTTATCCAGGCGCAGATCGCCGCTGCTGTTGAGTACGGTAAAGGTTATGACGTCAGGGGTTCTACTGATGGTCGTATTACCACGATGGAGCGCGTAGAAGGGGCGGTTACAGTTCAGTATGCCGATAATGGCGTGACAGGTTCAACGATCACCATCACTGCCGCACTTGATGCGCTTAAGCCGCTTATTTGCGGTGGCGGCAATAATGGATTTCAGTTCAGAGTTCAACGGGGATAATCATGGCGAAGACAAAGAGTGAGATGTTTGCGCTAATTGGCGCTAACTTGCCAGATAATACTACCGGCCTGATTACGCCAGATAAACTGCGCGAAGTGACAACTCAGCTTGCTGATTCAATGCTATATGCTGCGGCTGGCATGAAGGAGGTTGAGGTGCTTCGCGCTGCATCTACGGTCATTCAAGCGCCAACGGCCACCGACACGCCATTGCAGCTAAATTTCGGTGTCGCTCAGAAGTCAGCAACAGATCCGGTGATGATTAACTCTGCCGGATTGGTGACGTTTAATATTGCTGGCAATTATGCAGTGCGCATCAAGTTGCAGAATGGACGCACCGGAGCTACTGGCACATCAATTCTGTTTAGTCGGTTGCTTGTTAATGGCACTCAGATCGGTTCCGCCGCCGCAGTAAAAATGACTCAAACAGATGCGACCACGCCAAGTGAATCGCGAGTAGTTGTCAATGCCACAGCAGGGCAAACATTTGTTGTGCAGATCATACGAGATAGTGCCGGTTCAAATTTCGGTGGCGTTTATCCACAAGTGGCCACTATAGCGGCATGGGGTACTGCGCCATCCGCGCTTCTGGTTATCTCTCGACTGGAGCCAGTATAATGAGCACTGCATTTAGTCGAAGGATGCAAGGCGTTGGAACCAGGCTGCTTGGTAAATATGGCAGCACTGTAACGCTTGAACGCGCTGGTGGCAAAGTATGGAATCCGACTACAGGAGAATATGACATCTTGCCGCCACAGAGTATCCCGTTAACGTCCGTTCCTGTGCCAGTGAATATCGGGCTTATCAATGGCACGACGATTCAGGCCGGCGACATGATAGTTAAGGCTGACTATAGCGTTGTGCCGAAGATGGAAGATAAAGTTATCTTCGGTGGCGATCATTGGTCTATCGTTGGTATTGAAAAGAAAATGGTTAACGATGACGTCGTTGCTTACTTTATCCAGGTTCGTAAATGAGTTTCTCTCTGGACGTCAAAGCCTTTTGCGATAAGGCTAAGAAGAATCCAGAAACGGTTATGCGAGCAGTGTCGCTAAAGTTGTTTAGTGCGATCATACAGGCTAGCCCGGTAGACACTGGCAGGTTTAGAATGAACTGGCAGGCAGCTGGGCCTACTCCGCGCGGTGGCATTGTCGCTGGTGAGGATAAAACAGGTAGCTCCGCAACAGCAAGCGTGCAGACCTTTATCACCAACTCTTCAGCATGGCAAGAATTTACGCTGACTAATAATCTGCCATATGCGGCTGTTATTGAGTTTGGTGGTTATCCTGGTGATGGGCCAAACACTTCTGGCGGGTTCTCCAAACAAGCGCCACAAGGTGTTGTCCGTGTTAATATAACCAGATTCAACACTCTACTTAATGAAGAAGCTGCCAAGGTGAAATGATGGGCTACTTTGAAGATCTGACAAAAGCTTTCGACATTCCACTGATGACGTTTGGTGCAGTGAATAGCATTGCCGTGGCGCTTGAGAATATCGACGCGCCAACATCAGTAAATACACCATACCTTGCCAGCTATATGCTACTCGCTGATACTGAACAGGCAGATTTATTCTGGACTGAGCGGCGGGATGGTATCTACCAGGTGGACATTAACTATTCATCAGTAATTGGCAGTGCAGCCATCAATAAAATGGCTGACAAGCTTAACGCGGCCTTCAAGGCTGGTGTATCATTATCACGTAACGATATCTGCGCCGAAGTGCAATCTGTTAGCCTGGGGCCGCTGATTGTGCAGAACGGATGGGCTAAGCGCCCTCTATCAATCAATTTCATCGCCTTCACTAAGAGGTTATAAAGATGGCTACTCAACCGTATAAGGGCGCGACGACTGCTCAGTTTTATGTCGAAGAATTAACCGCTGGCGTGACGCCAACATCACCCGCATGGAAGCCACTTCGCTATACTGGCGGCGTTCCTTCAATTACTCGCGATGCGCTGGTTTCGAACGAGCTTGACGGCAGCCGCGAGACTTCATCTATCCGCACCGGTAACAAGCAGGTATCTGGCGAATATGCCATCGAGCTTAGTGCGCGTTCTCAGGACGACCTGCTTGCAGGTGCAATGACATCCGCTTGGCAGGCTGGCTCAACTGTTGCTGCGCTGACTGTGGATGTTGATGCAACCGCTAAGACATTTACTCGTTCTGCCGGTGACTTTACTAACGCAGTTGAAGTTGGCGATCTAATTGCCTTCACTGGCCTAACTGGTAACAATGCCAAACCTTTTATCGTGACAGCGGTAACTGCACTGGTGGTTACTGGCGGGGCTATTCAGGTTGCACTGACAAACGAGTCTGACATCACATCAGATCTGGTTGTGGCTGATAAGCTTGAAACGGGCAACCTGTGTAAGACCTTCTCAATCCTTACCTGGATGAAAGGTCAATGTGGCGGCGCTGATAGCTTCCTGCTGACGCGTGGCGTTGAGTTCTCAGGGTTCAGCATTGAGCAAGCAGTTAATGCTATGGTGACTGGCTCCTTCCCGTTCATCGGACTTAACCAAGAGATCGTTGCATCAGTGCCTGCTGGCTCTACATTCGTCACTGACTTTGACGCACAACCATTCTCAAGCGTTGACGTATCTGCGTTTAATGGCACTGCGCCACTGACGCTGATCGACAGCTTCACCATCACCAATGATAACGCGGCTTCTGCCCAGTTTGAGCTTGGCAATGCCGAGGTTGCATTCGTGGAGCGTGGTCGCGCAGCAAATACCTTCTCTTTGGCTGGTAAGCTGTATAGCATGGCACTGCATCAGCAGTTCCTGAATGAAGACCAGATTGAATTGACGTCTATCTTGTCAGGGCCGGATGGTGCAATGTCGTTCACGCTTAAACGTGCTGAGTTCACCACGTCAACCATTGAGATCGGCGGCCCTGAGTCGATTACCATCTCAATGGAAGGTCAGGCGACAGGCAACAGCACACTGTCCTCTATTGTCATTCAGCGGCTGGCACTGGCTTAAAGAATTGCCGTGGATAGGTTCGCAACCGAAAGGCGTCTGGTTAACGCTTTCCACGGCATCACAAACCACAACCTACTGACCAAAGGATTATTTATGACCGCCAAGAAAATAGAATCAAAGACAACTCAACCACGCATGAAGCTGCGCGACTTCTTTTATAAGGATAAGCACGAGGTTGGCACTCGCATGTCGATCATGCTGCCGTCAGGAAATGACT
>RCUN01000446.1_pt1 | contig 23315 bp, 17 predicted proteins | sample 2166181 | NCBI WGS metagenome assembly RCUN01 (sample SAMN09932603, study PRJNA488358) | compost metagenome | feature: garden; material: soil; isolation source: compost soil in crotononitrile-enriched culture | place: Germany: Experimental Botanical Garden Goettingen | collected 2016-01-27 | reverse complement strand
GCGGTACGGCTACACGGAAGACGAGTTTCTCGGCATGACCATCGCCGACATTCGTCCGACCGAGGACGTGCCGCGGCTGATGGCGTTCCTCGCCGGAGAGCGGCCATCGCCGCAGGATGCCGGACGCTGGCGGCACAAATTGAAAAGCGGCGAGATCATCACCGTCGAGGTGCGGGCCTTTCCCTTGGGGTATATGGACCGTCCGGCGGAGATCGTGACAACGCGGGACGCCACCGCGATGCAGCGTTTAGAGGAGGCGGAAGCGCGGCGCCTTCAGGCTGAGCGCGAGGCGGCGGCCCTCCTGGCCATGGCCGGGCGCGTGGCGCGCTTCGGCGGCTGGCGCGTCGATCTGCTCAAGTCCGCGGTCATTTGGAGCGACGAAACGTCCGCGATCCATGAGGTGACCCAGACTCCGAAAACGCCCGAAGCGGGCCTGGTGTTCTACATTCCCGAGCATCGGCCGATCATAGACGCCGCCTTTCGCGCCTGCGTCGACGACGGGATTCCGTTCGATCTGATCCTGCAGATCGTCACCGGACGCGGGCGGCGCCTCTGGGTGCGCGCCATCGGCGAGCCCGAGCGGGACGCCAAGGGCCGGATCGTAGCCGTCTGGGGCGCCTTCCAGGACGTCGATGAACTGATCCGCGCGCGGGCCGATTCGGAGGCCACGCAAAAGCGTTTGTCGGACACCCTGAACGCCAGCGCCGAAGCCTTCATGGTGTTGGACGACCGCTGGCGTTTCACCTTCCTGAACGATGCGGCCACCGACCTGTTGCGTCGTTCGCGGGACGACTTGATGGGCAAGACCCTGTGGGAGGAATTTCCCGAGGCGGTCGGGAGCGGCTTCGAGACCGGCTATACCCACGCCGTGCGGACGGGCGAGCCGGTAAGTTTCGAGGAGTTCTTCGAACCTTTGGACGGCTGGTTCGAGGTGCGGGCCTATCCGGCGCCGGACGGTCTGGCGGTTCATTTCCAGAACATCACCGAGCGTCGTCGCGCGGTCGAGGCGCTGCGCGCCAGCGAGGAGCGTTTCCGTCTGGTGGCCACGGTCACCAACGACGTGATCTGGGACTGGGATTTCCCGACCGACGAAATCTGGTGGAACGAGCATATGGAAGCCCAGTTCGGGCATGGCGGCGAGATCAGTCGCAACGCCGACTTCTGGGCTCGGCACGTCCATCCCGATGATCGCGAGAGGGTCCTGACCCGCATACGCGCGGCGATCGCGGGCGCGGCGACCGAATGGTCGGACGAGTACCGGTTCCTGAAGGCTGACGCGTCCGAGGCCCATGTAATCGACCGAGGTCTGATCATCCGTGATTCCGCCGGCGTCGCCCTGCGCATGCTGGGAAGCATGGTGGATGTGAGCCGGCGGCTGGCGACAGAAGCCCAGCTTCGGGAAGCGCAGAAGCTGGAGGCCGTCGGCAAGCTGACCGGCGGCATCGCGCATGATTTCAATAATCTCCTGACGGTGATCATCGGCACCGCCGAGTCGCTGACCGAGCGTCTGAGCGACGACGCCGAAAGCGTGATGCTGGCCGAGATGACGGCCGCCGCCGCCGAGCGGGGCGCCGAACTCACCAGTCGCCTTCTCGCCTTCGCCCGAAAGCAGCCGCTGGCGCCCAGGCCGACCGATATTGCAAGGCTCGTCAACGATTTCGATCCGATCATGCGACGGACCCTGCGCGATAACATCGACATCGAGGTTGTTCGCGGCGGCGGCCTCTGGCGGGCGATGGTCGATCCCGGCCAGCTTGAGGCGGCGCTCCTCAACCTGGCGATCAACGCGCGTGACGCGATGCCGGAGGGCGGCCGCCTGACGATCGAGACCGGCAACGTCGCCCTGGACGCGGACTATGCCCGGTCGAACGACGAGGTGGTCCCCGGCCAGTACGTCATGCTGTCGGTCTCGGATTCGGGCTCCGGGATGCCTGGCGAGGTGGTCGCGCAAGCGTTTGAACCCTTCTTCACCACCAAGGAGGCGGGCAAGGGCAGCGGGCTGGGCCTCAGCATGGTCTATGGCTTCGTCAAGCAGTCTCGCGGGCACGTGAATATCTATTCCGAACCGGGGCAGGGCACGACGGTGCGCCTCTATCTGCCGCGCGCTTACGATGGGTCGGGCGTCGTCGAGGCGCCTGCGCGACTGGCCAGCGGCCTGCCGACCGGCGATGAACGCCTCCTTCTGGTCGAGGACGACCCCATGGTTCGTGAACATGTAGCGCGCCAACTGCGGGGACTGGGCTATGTCGTCACCGAAGCCTCCGACGGCCCTGAGGCCCTGGCGCGTCTGGAGGCGGGTGAGCCCTATGATCTGCTGTTCACCGACGTCGTCATGCCGGGGGGGATGAACGGGCGGGAACTCGCCCAGGCGGCGCACCGCCTCCGCCCGGATCTGAAGGTGCTGTTCACCTCCGGCTACACCGAGAACGCGATCGTCCATCACGGCCGCCTCGATCCCGGCGTTCAGCTGCTCAGCAAGCCCTATCGCAAGAGAGATCTTGCGGAGCGGGTGAGGCGGCTTCTCGACGATCAGTAGCGTAAGGAACCGTATGTGCTCGTAAAGATTTTGTTTGGAGTCGCCGCACGATGGTCACCTCGGAGGTGCCATGCCCGAGTCCGAGTTCCCCGCTGCGCTTAACAAGCGGCTCGTGCTGGTCGTCGAGGACGATCCGCTTCTGCTTAAGAATCTGGCGGCGTGTTTTGCGGCCGCGGGCTGCGCCGTCATGACGGCGAGCGACGGGGTGATCGGGCTGAAACGGTTCGAGGAGAACCGGCCGGACGTGGTGGTCACCGACATCATCATGCCCGATCGCGAGGGCGTTGAGACGATCATGGCCATGAAGGCCCGCGATCCTGCGGTTCCGATCCTGGCGATATCGGGCGGCGGGCGCATCGGGGCGGGAGAGTTTCTGTCGCTCGCCGTCGGCCTGGGGGCGGACGCGGGCCTGGCCAAGCCGTTCCGGAGCGGAGATCTTCTCGCGGCGGTGGCCGATCTCCTGAGCCGCGAGCCCTGACCGGTGGGTCGCGCTCTATCCGGTCCGATCGCCAGTCGATTGTCGGCGACCGAACACGGCGAGGGGTCGTCTTGGCTCGTTCTTAGCCATGGGTTCGGGACCACGCAGACGGTCTGGGAACCGGTCATTCGCCGATTTCAGGACACGCATCGCATCCTGACATACGATCTGGCCTATGTGGGTCAGGGCGAGCGGGAAGAACCGCTCTACGTTGATCTGGCCGCCTATGCCGACGACCTTATCGGCCTTCTGGTCGAACGCGGAATCGCCGGGGCGACCATCCTGGCGCATTCCGTCAGCGGCATGATCGCCCTGCTGGCGGCGGTGACCGAGCCTGAACTGGCCCGGCATCTGATCCTTCTCAACGCCTCACCCCGCTATCTCGACGACACCGACTATGTAGGAGGCGCAACGGAAGCCGATTTCGAGGCCACCGCACACGCCATCCGGTCCAACTATGGCCGATGGGTTCTGGATTTCGCCCCGGCGGTGACGGCGGCCCAGGATGGGGAAGGGCTGTCGGTCTTCGTGCAGGGCCTGCTCAGCCTGCGACCGGACCTGGCCCTGACGGTGCTGAAGACCATCTATGCCGCGGATGTCCGGGCGCTGGTTTCCGAGGCGCCGTGCCGCGTCACCCTGATCCAGAGTCGCAAGGACGTCGCCGTGCCGCCCGAGGTCAGCGCCTACATGATGGAGCGCGCGCCAGGCGCGCGACTCATCGAACTGGACGTCGAAGGTCACCTTCCCCATCTGACCGCTCCGGACGTGGTCTTGCCCGCCCTGGAAGATGCGCTTCAGCAGGCCGCCGCATGGCGAAGCTAGCCGCGACCGAGACGGCCCTGACCGCGGCCCTTCAGGACGAACAGGTCGCGCTGGACGCCGCGCTGGTGCTTGTCGCCGAGCCGGCGTCGGAACGATGGCGAGTGATCGGCGCGTCCTCCTCCAACTGGTCGACCCATTCCGATCCTGTCCAACTCTGGGCCGACGAGGGAGTCGACGGCGCGCCGAGACCCGGGCGCGTTCCAGCGGCGGTGTGCAACGCGCTCGGCGCCCGGCCGGGGTATGTGTGGCTGGGGCAGCTGGACGCTGAGGAGCCGCTGCTCGCCGGGGTCTATTGGACTGATGCGCCGCGCGCGTCCCATGCCGAGCTGGCGGGGTTCCGCGCCCGCGTCACGCCGGCCGTTCTGGCCGAGCCCCGCCGGCTTTGGGGCGAGGCGGCGAGCGAACTCCTCGCTCGGATCGTCGATGATCTGCCTGTCGGCCTGGTCTATTTCGATGACAGCGCTGTCAGCGTCGCCGCGAACCGGTTCGCCCGTGAGCTGCTCGATCTGCCGGCGTCGCGCTGCACCCCCCGCGTTGCGGCGCAAGGCCTGGCTCGCTTTGGGGTCGCCTCTGACGATGAGGGGGCCGGCTCGCCGCCCGGCAGGTCGGGGCGGCCGGACATTCTGGTCGGTGATCGCCGCTACTCGGTCTCGGCCTCGCCGTTGCAGGGCGCCTGGGGCAGGGGCGTCGTTTGGCGCATCGAGGATGTGACCGACGTCCGAGCCGCCGAGGCGCGGCTGAACGAGGCCAAACGCGCGCTGCTGCTTTCGCGCGTCTCCGGCGGCATCGGTCACGAGTTCAACAATCTGCTCTCGCGGGTGATCTGTCTCGCGGAGGAGATTCAGGATTCGGTGGATCCGCAGGCGGTGCATGACAGCGCCGAGGCGCTCATCACCACAGCCGAAGCCGGCGCCGAGGTCGTGCGGCGGCTGATGACCTATGCGGGCAGCCGATTCCAGGATCTGGAGGCCGTTCGCCTGGACGAAGCGCTTGAGATCTGGAGCGGGACGGCCGGGAAGGAGGTGCGCGTGGGCGCCGTCGATTGCGACGTTCAGGTCCAGACCGACCGCGGTCTGCTGATCGCCAGTCTGGATGAACTGGCCAAGAACGCGCGACAGTCCGGGGCGACAGAGATCGTGGTGAGCTGCGCGGCGGACGGCGATGGGACCCAGATCGAAGTCCAGATCGCGGATAATGGGCGGGGGATGAATGCGACTACGCTTCGTCACGCCATGGACCCCTTTTACACGACCCGTGCCCCGGGGGAGGGCGTGGGACTGGGGCTGAGCATGGTGAAGGGATGGCTGGAGCAGTGCGGCGGCCGGCTTGATCTGTCTTCACAGCCGGGAAAGGGGACCATCGTTACGCTCCGTCTGCCGACGTCACAGTCTGCGGCCGTTGATTCGATGGGGCGATGAACGACACCACCAGTATTTCGACATCCGTCGGCGATCTGCTGCGCCACGCGGGCGCGGCGGGGGCCGCGGAGCGGGGACAGGTTCACATCATCAGCGTCGCCGCGATCCGCGAAGCGGTCGGCGAGCGCTGGAACCGTCACGAGCCGCTTGTCGAAGACTTCGTCATCCGGTCTTTCCGCCGCAACGCCCGGGACGACGATTTCATCGTGCGCGTCAATGAAGGCGATTTCATTCTCATCCAGCCCAGCCGGAAACCCATGGCCGCGCTCAGTCGCGCCTCCCTGTTGATGCGCGAGACGCTGAGCTATTTTCTCGGCGCGGTGAAGACCGAACACATCCATATCTCCGTCGTCGATCGTCTGGCCGCGGAGGGCGTGAAAGCGACCCGGGTCGACGAGGGGGAGCTGGCCCGGGCCTCCGAGCAACGGGCTGTCGATCTCACCAAGAGCGAAGACGGTTCTCCGCCTTGGGAGAGGTTCGGCGTGGCGCGTCCGCCGCGCAAGGTCGTCTCGATCCGGCTTTCCGATGGCGCGGACCTGCAGGCGGTGTTCTACCTGGATCCCGTCTGGAACGTCGCCAGCGGGGCGGTCGTCTCCTTCGTCGCGCGAACGGTCGCCGTACAGACGGGAGCAGACGGGCAGTTGGCGACCCTGGAGTCCCGCGCGATGACGCCGAAAAGCTACGCTGCGCTGGCGGCGAAGCGGTTCCAGTTCATCAAGGAGCTGGCGGACGGCGCGCCGGAAGGAACGCCGCCGCCCATTGCGGTGCACATGCCGCTGTCGTTCAACTGCATGTCGCATTCCAGCAGCCGGAACGATGTCCTGGCGAACCTCAGGGCGCTCAATGCGGCCGACTGGAAATCCCGTTTGTTGATCGAAATCACCGACGTGCCGATCGGCCTCCTCTATGACCGGCTCGTGGAACTGATCGCCCAGATCAAGCCCTTCTGCCGGGGCGTTCTGGTGCGCGCTCCGCACGGATCGACGAATGTCCTGCGATGGGAGCGCTGCGGCGCGGTCGGGGTCATAGCGAACGTCGCGGAAGGCGTCCCGGAGCGTGACCAGTTCGCGAGGATCAGCCGGTTCGCCGAGGACGCGGCCAAGGCAGGGTTTGTGGCCAGCCTATACGGCGTTCGAACTCGCAGCCTGGCTCTGGCGGCCTGGGGCGCCGGCATACGGCTCCTGTCGGGAGACTATGTCGCCGAAAAGTACGGCGGACGGCTCGTCGCCCAACGGTTTTTCCCGCAGGATCTATACCGGACGCGCCAATCGCTCGATCACGAGCTTCATTGAAGGCGGCTGCTGTCGTAGTAGTGCTCGGGCGCCAGCGTTCTTCCTCTTTAGTGGGGCGGCGGGCGGAACGGGGCGAAGAGGCTGAGTCGCCCGCCGCCGGAAATCCGACCTCGGCCGGGCTAGAGATCAGCCGCCGTATTTCGACATCGCGAAGCCGGCCCAAATCATGAGGGCCAGCCCTCCTAGGAGAACTGTTGCTCCCGCGCTGATTAGCAACTTGAGGGCTAGGGATCTCATCCGTGCCTCCGCCATGGCCGACTATCTGGCGCTCATTCGCGCTTGGACGGCAATGTGACCCAAAGACGCGTATTGCCCTAGCGTCGAGCCATCAGCCTCCGCCATGCGGCCCGCTCTCTTCGGAGGGCGGGCCTTTCTTTGTTGCCTAGGGTCGCGCGGCGAGGGCATTCCACCTGATCGCCGCCCCTAGCCGTCCCGCAGGGACGACGAACCTCAATAGCGGCACGCCTAAAGCCATGATCGCAGCTCCGCCCAGGCCCTGAACGGCTCGCGTCGCCACCAGCCAGGGCGCGGACGGAGCGATGGCCGCCAGCAGCGAATCTCCGGCGAATAGAGGTGTCCCGCCGGCGAAGACGCGGCCAATCGTCGAAGCGACCGATTACCGGCCAGCCGGGATAGGCCGGTTCACCACAGCCGATCAGGACGGCTGTTTCGTAGGGCCGTCTTGAGCCGCGGGCTTCGTCTTGAAGGTGTCGCCGACCTCCCGGGCGTCGGGTCCGTCGGGACCGGCACGGCGGCGGGATTGGCGCCCGACCCGGAGAACGGCTTCGTCGGGAATGTCCGCCTCGGGTTTGCCGCCGGGCGTGGCGGCGTTCCGCTCGCGGCCCCTGGATTGCTTGTCTTCCTGCATTGGCTTCTCCTGAAAACGATCCGTGGATGAGGCGCCTTAAGGAGCGATTGGTTCCCAAGAAGGAGAGAAAGCCGTTTGTGTGGCGGAAGAGGAACCCGGCGCTGGCGCCTTCGCCGTTGGGCTGTTGCCGCAGCAAGAGGCCCGGCGCGAGAGCGGAACCCTTCGGCTGGAACAGGTCTTCAACGTGTCGGAAGGCGACTACGCCCCCATCGAAGTGGGACCGCCTCCGTTTTCCTCACGGAGAAAAAAATGGCCGAGCCTCATGATCGATCCAGGCAAGCAGACGATGCGGCCCCCGAAATCGCCGCTGATGACGCCGGAGTCAGCGCCGCAGGCGAGCGCCTGCACAAAGCGCGGGACGAAAGAGACGCCAACCTGACGGACGGCGATCGGGCGATGGCGGCCATGGCAAGCCGCCACGATCGTTTTGCGGGCTCGGCGGTCGGCGCCGGAAGCGTCGGCTTCGATGAGTTCGGCGTCTACACCAGTGCAGACGGCGCCGTGGGAAAGGACGAGGACGATGAGCTTCTCGTCGACGGCCAGGAAGAGGTGTTTTCTCGGACGGAGGTCGAAAGCGGCCGCATCGAACATCACGCAGGCGAGGACGACCCGCGTCCCCCGACGCGATCAAGAGGCTAGCGGCCTGGCTTGATCGGGTCCGTTTGACGGCGAGGACTCAAGCGGCGGGTCCCGGCCGTCCAGGCAGACCAGGAGAGGCTGGTGGCCGGAGGGCCGCGCTAAGAGCGTGGGAGCGGAAACGCTGCACTGGCGTTGGACCGCCATGACGACGCATAAAGACGCCGCATTCGATCGTGAACCCTATGTGAGGGATTTGGGACGCGCCTTCGGGGGCGCCTTGCTTTTCAGCCTGCCGCTGCTGATGACCATGGAGATGTGGGCCCTCGGCTTCGCTTCCCAGCCCGAACGGCGTCTCCTGTTCGTGCTTGCGTCCCTGCCTGTGCTTTATGGCCTATCTCATTATGCGGGATTTTCCGCCCGTCGCGGGGCCCTGAACAACGCGCTCGACACACTGGTCGCCCTCGGAGTGGGCTTTGCCGCCGCTGCGGCTCTTTTGTCGATCTTCAATGTCCTCGACCGAAGCTCGGCCGGATCGACTGTCGGCCAGGTTTCGCTTCAGGCCATTCCCGCCGCCCTCGGCGCCCTGGCGGCGCGTCGACAGTTGTCGAGCAATCCGGACGAAGGAGAGGAGGACAGCGCGTCATACCCTGGCGAGTTGTTCCTCATGCTGGCGGGCGCTCTTTATTTCGCCATGAACCTGGCTCCCACCGAAGAGATGCGGCTGATCGCCTATCTGGCCACTCCCTTGGGGGCGTTGGGGGTGCTCGTCCTTTCAGTGATCCTGCTTCACCTCATTGTCTTCGAAGCGGGCTTTGCCGGTCAGGAGGAAGCGGAAACGCCGCTGCGGGCTTTCATCGACTTCACGCTGCCAGGCTATGCCCTTTGCCTCCTGGCCAGCCTCGCCATGCTTTGGGTTTTCGGCGGGACGGATGGGCATGGTCCGACAGGGCTGGCGGCGAACGCGGTCATCCTGGCCTTTCCGGCCGCTATCGGGGCGGCGGCCGCACGGCTGCTGGTGTGAATATGGCGCAGAAGGAACAGCCGGCCAGGAAGGGCAATGCCGAGGTGTCCCGCCTGCAGTCCCTCTGCGCCTTGCTGGGCGGCGCCATTACGCTCGCGGCCGTGGCCATACTTGCTCGCGCAGCCTTTACTGAGCTCACGCCAGCAGACCTGAGCGTCCACTACGATGCGGCGCGTCCCTCCGCGAGCGGATGGGTGGTGGAGGTATCGGTGACTAACCATGGAGACCTGACCGCCGCCGCGGTGGACATCGAAGGTGACGCAGGAGGCCGACAGGCCACCGCCACCCTGGATTATGTGCCCGGCCACGGAAGCAAGAAAGCGAGCCTTGTTTTCGCGGGTTCGGAGCGGCCCGAGCCGCGCCTGCGCGTGCTGGGCTGGACGGCGCCCTGAAAACCGCCGCCGTCCGGCCCGCCTCTGGCTTGGGCCCAGACGGTTCGGTCTAAAGAAGGACGAAGGCGCCTTTAATCCGGATTTGCGATCGGAGGCGTAGGGGCGGGCGCTTTGGCGGCCTCCTCTTCCAACCGTCGACGCTGATCAGGATTCTCGTCGGGCTGGGGGGTAAGGGCCTCCCGCCCAGCCTCAGTCGGGCGGCGCAGGCGCTCGGCCTGATCGGACGCCATGTCGCTGGTGCTCTGCGTCGGCCGGCCGTTCTCGTCCGAGAGAGGCGCCGATCTCTCGCGCTGCGCAGTTTCGCGGCGCGCCTGCTCCTGCAAGCTGTCTTCGCCTTCGCGTCGGCGCGGATCAGATTCGGTCTGGCTCATGAAAATTCTCCCTTCTGCTCCTGAGGAAGCGCTGGGACGCCGGGGTGTTCCGCAAAAAGAAACCCCGCCCTTCCGGGCGGGGTCGGACGCGGAGCTTGAGACCGTCAGGATCCCGTGCCGAAGCCCTTCGGCCCGCCTGCGCCGGCGGCTCCGTCGCCCCCGGTCGCAGGTGCGGCGCTCTTCTGCGCCGGGTTGTTCGTTGCGCTGGAGTCCTGGTTAGCGGCCGCCTTGCGAGCCTCGCGACCAGCCTCGATCTCGCTCGCGTCGAGGTCGGGATCAACTGGATTGGGGCGGCGCTTGGGATCAGTGGGTTCGAGGTCCGTCATTCGGTTCTCCTTTGGCTGCCTGAAGGAAAAGCGACAGCGCCAAACGCGTTCCCATCCCCGTCCGGAGACGGCGGCCGCATCCGCGAGGGAACGTTTGCCGGCCCATCGACTTCCCTTTCGACACATGGAGGAAAGCTGATGACACGAGTGATGTTCGCGCTCGCGGCCGGCGCCGCGCTTCTGGCGAGTTGTGGCGACCAGGGCAGGGACGAGGGGCGGGTTGAAGGCCCCGTGGTCTCATCGTCCGAACAGCCCAGGAACCCGGCGGTGGACGCCAATGACGCAATGACATCCGAAGCCCTGACGCCTGGAGCGAACTCCTTCACGGAGGGACAGGCGCGCGAAGCGATCCAGAAGCAGGGCTATACGGACATCGGGCCGCTCAGCCAGGACGCCCAGGGCATCTGGAGCGCCTCAGCGACCAAGGACGGTCGGCAGACGAAAGTCTCAGTCGACTATAAAGGCGTGGTTAGCCCCGCCGCCTCCGGCAACCCCTGATTTCTGAAATAGGAGTGCGAAATAATGGCGACCGTGACTCGAATTTTCGACAGCCACATCGAAGCAATGGAAGCGGTGTCTGACCTTGAAGCCGCCGGCATTGCGTCGTCGGACATCAGCATCGTTTCCAACAACACGGAAAATTGGCACGACGGACACCGCCACGGCCCGTTGGGGGCTCGGGATGGAGACGGCGATAACGAAGCGGCGGAGGGGGCTGGAAAGGGCGCCGCTGCCGGCGGCGCCGTCGGCGCCGGAGTCGGCGTGCTGGCCGGCCTGGGCATGCTCGCCGTTCCTGGTCTCGGCCCGGTCGTGGCTGCAGGGTGGTTGGCCTCGACCGCGGTGGGCGCGGCCGTAGGCGCTGCAGCCGGCGGGGCTGCAGGAGGACTTCTAGGGGCGCTCAAGGATGCGGGCCATGATGATGACGAAGCCCACGTCTATGCCGAAGGGGTACGACGCGGCGGGTCCCTGGTCAGCGTCAGGACGCACGACGCCGACCGCGGCCGCGTAGAGACCATTCTCAACAACAGGCGCGGGTTCGATGCTCTCACACGAGGGCGCGCGTACCGTGACGCCGGATGGTCGCGCTTTGACCCCGAAGCTCCGCCTTACTCCGTCGAGGACGTTCAGCGGGAACGCCTCAGATATCGCTAGGCAACCGGAATCTTGATCTCGGCGAGCGGCCCCACATCGTTGCTGACCGTCACCGCGACGTAGGGCGTCCCTGTCTCCCACCGGCAGCTCAAAGTCAGGTCGGCAGGGCGGCGATGGTTTGAGGCTTGGAGACCGCCCCGTCATCGACGGAGCGGTCTCGCTGGTCTCGATTAAAGGCCATCCGGTCCGCAGGAGGTCTGCAGGAACGCCTCGATGGAGGTCAGGATCGCCTCCGTGTTCTCGGGCGTCCAGGTGTTCATGGTGTGCTCCATGTCGGGCAGGATGCGCAGTTGCACCGGCTTGCCCAGGCGCTCCAGCGCCGCAGCGAAGGTGCGAGACTCCGCCGGGATGACGCGCGTGTCGCGATCCCCAGTGTAGAGGTAGATAGGGATCGAAACCTCGCCGACGCGACGCAGCGGATCCTCGCCATTGGCGGTGGGGTGCTGGAACTCGCGCAGGAAGCGACTATTGTAAGTGCCCTTTTTGAACAGGTCGATCGTCGCCGGTCCGGCCCCGGCGATGGCGCACTGGTACAGGCCGTTGGGGCGCACCGCCGCCATCATGGAAGCGTAGCCGCCGTAGGAGTAGCCGTGCATGGCGATCCGGTCCGGCGCGGCGATGCCCTGCTCGATCAACCAGCGGGCGCCGTCGTCCTTGTCATCCTGCATCTTGCGGCCCCATTCGCCGTCGCCCGCACGCCACAGGGTCTGGCCCCAGCCTTCCGAGCCGCGGAACTGCGGTTGCAGGACGGCGTAGCCGCGCGTGGCGAAATACTGGGTCCAGCCGGTCGGATCCCAATCCAACTCGTCGCGCGCCCAGGGACCGCCGTGGGGAGTAATGATGGCCGGGTAGGGGCCCGGCCCGAAGACGGCGGGGTCAGGCTTGGTGAGAATGGCCGGGATCATCAGCCCATCGCGAGCGGAATACTGAACCAGACTGACCGGCCCCAGCTTGGCCTCCCGTAATTCCGGGTTGGCGCGTCCCAGAAGGGAGATGCGGCCGTCCTGGAGCACGTAATACTCCGGGGGGAGGGAGCCGCCGGCCTTGCGGATGATGAATTTGGAGCGGTCGTCCGTGTAGGACACGATGTCGATGTCTGCGCCGTCGCCGACGTTCAGGCGTGCGACCTGGCCCGTCGCCGTGTCCTTCCAGTCCACCGCGACGTCGCGGACGCCCAAGGCAGCGCGAATCTGGTTGAAGGCCGCTTCCATCTGCGGATCAGCCCAGTAGACGCGCCCGCGCTCGGCCTCATAGCTGAAGCCCAGGACCTCACCGAAATCCTGGGGCGCTCGCGAACGGACGACCCCGCTGGCGCCGAAATAGGGATGTGCAAAGGCGATCTCGCCCAGCTTGCGCTGCGCGATGTCATATTCGTAGATCGCATCGTGATCCCGGCCTTCGACATTGGAGACGAAGATGATGTTGGGATCGTTCGAGAAGCCGGCGATGGCTATCGGCTTCCGGTCGCGGGCGTACCAGCGGAAGTGCTCGGCCCAGTTGCCGCTAGGATCTTTGATCCACTGGGCGATGTAGGCGGCGCCGTTGTCGAAGTCGAACTGCTGTCGGGCGCGGATTTCGCCGTTCAGATCCGCCTGAAGGCCGTTGAAGCGGTCCGACCCGCGCTCTTTGCGCTCGCTGCGGCCAGTGTAGAGGTTGAGCGAATAGGTGTCGCCGCGCAAGGGATCGCGCACGAGGATGGCCTGCGGATCCTGGGGCAGGCTGCTGACCAGGCTGCCGACGCCCACAAACTGCTGCTGCTGATCGGTCAGGCCATCAAATTTCAGGCTCATTCGCACCGGATCGCCTTCCAGGTCCAGCACCTGGGTTCGCGTGCGATAGGAGCGTTCGGCGGCTCCGCTCAGGCTGAAATCGGTCAGTTGTTGCGTCGTCACAAAGAGACGATCGCTCTTGATGAATTGGGCTGCGATGATTTCGGAGCGGGGGTCGGACCCCACGATATGGGGCGCGGAACGCAGGTCGTCGGCCTTCCAGACAGCCAGGACGCGCCGTTGCCCGTCAGGCGAAATGACCGCCAGAATGTGTTTCCCGTCCGGCGAAATAGAGACGCTGCTGATCGCCGGTCTTCGCGCGAAGGCCGAGGCCTCCGGCTGATTGGCCGCCGGAGTCGCCGCTGAGGGAGTTCCGATCGTCAGTAGAACCGCAGCCATCACGCTGCCCAGCAACTGTTTGGTCATGAACCCCTCCGCAAAAAACTTCGGATATCACCATGTTGCGGACGGATACAACCGTTTCCCCAGGGGCCACAGGAAGGGATTTCGAGCGCCGCCGAGGGCCTGAAGCCTGTGTTCTCAAAGCGACAATTGCGACGACAAAGCGGCCAATTTCGTCGCATTCATGTTGGCATTGCGACGTTCTGGTTTAAGACTGGCTTATTCGCCATCGACGATGAGCCGTACGACGCCGCGCTCGCGGCAGCCGAGCGAGCAAGTCTACAAGTTTGATAAAATGGGGGTTTTTATGAGAGTAAGTCGTACCGGCCTGTTGGCCTCTACGGTCATGGCCAGCGTGGTGTTGTTGGCTCCGGCGTATGCGAGCGCGCAGACGCAGTCGAACGAGAACAATGAGGGTTCCGAGCAGGCCACGACGGTCAGCGACATCGTCGTCACCGGCTCGCGCATCAAGCGAAGCGCCTATAACAGCACCCAGCCTGTGCAGATCATCACCACCGAGGAAGCCTCGCTGGCGGGCATGGTCGACACCGCCGAAATTCTGCAGGGCTCCACCGCCGCCGCGACCGCGGGGCAGATCAACAACTACTTCACCGGCTACGTCACCACGGGCGGCCCCGGCGCCAATACGCTGTCGCTGCGGGGCCTGGGCGCCCAGCGCACCCTGGTGCTGATCAATGGCCGCCGTGCGGGTCCTGCCGGCGTTCGCGGCACGGTCGGACCGACCGATTTGAACGTCATCCCCAGCTCGCTGGTCGAGCGGGTCGAAATCCTGACCGATGGCGCGTCGTCGATCTATGGCTCCGACGCCGTCGCCGGCGTCGTCAACATCATCACCAAGACGAACCGTGATGGCGGCCATATGGACGCCTTCGCCAGCGTTCCGTTCGAGAGCGGCGGCGAGGAATACAACGTCTCCGGCAGCTACGGCTGGACGTCAGACCGCGGTTATCTGGCGCTGGCGGCGGACTATTATGAACGAAAGGCGCTGCTGTTTGGCGATCGCGATATCTTCGCCTGTCCGCAGCTGAATTACTTCTACGACGAAAATAACCTGATCCGCGCCGACCTGGTTGATTCCAACACTGGCGAGTATAAGTGCAGCAGCACCACGGCGGGTCTGATCACCTTCTATGACGCTGCGTTCCGCGGCACCGACTTCAAGCCCGATCCGGCGGCGATCGCCGGCGGCGGCCTGCTTGGCTGCGATCGCGCAGGGTGGGCGCAGGTGGTGGCCTTTACCTCCGGCGTCGGCGCCTGCGCCGTCAACGCTACGCGTTCGCCGGCCGTGCGTCGGGCTTACGCTGAGCGCAACCCGTCGCACGACGAGCGCTACGGCGGGCGCACCGCTGTGTCGCCCAGCGAGCGCATCACTCTGAACCTCTTCACCGGTTACGACCTGACGCCGACCACGGAGATCTTCGGCGAATTCCTCTACAACCGCCGGAATTCGGAGCAGAAATCCTTCCGCCAGGTGTGGGCCGATCTGGCCATTCCCGCCAGCCATCCGCGCAACCCCTTCACGGGCGTCGCCTATCTGGATCCCACGATCCTGATCAACAGCGACGCCAAGCAGGAAGTTGATTACTATCGCGGCCTCGCGGGCATTCGCGGCAAGCTGAACCTGGGCCGCGAGTTCGATTGGGAGCTGGCTGGCCAGTATAGCCGGTCGGAAGCCACCTACGGCTCGACCTTCATCTATAAGGATCGCCTGTATGCCGCGCAGGGCGCCGACGGTTGCGACGAGGAGTTTTTGACCACGGCTACCGCTTGCCCCGTCGGCGGCGTCGATTGGTTCTCGGTTCCTGTGGTCCGCGACGGCCAGTTCCGCGCCGAAGACGCCGCCTTCCTGTTCGGCTACGAGGAAGGGGCGACGACCTATGAGCACGCCTATGTCGAAGGTCTGATCAGCGGCGATCTGTTCGATCTGCCCGCTGGACCGGTGGGCGCGGCGGTCGGCTTCCAGATCCGCAAGGAATCGCTGGACGACCGTCCGGGCGAGCAGGAACGCACCAGCAACAGCTGGGGCCTCACTGCGGCTGGTCGCACCAAGGGCGATGACACGATCAAGGAGCTCTTCGCCGAGATCGAGATTCCGGCGATCCGCAACGTGCCGCTGATCGACTCGCTGACGTTCAACGTCTCGGGGCGTTATTCGGACTATGACAGCTACGGCGAGAACTCGACCTACAAGGTCGGCCTGAACTGGGCCATCACTCCCGAATGGCGTATTCGCGCCTCGCGCGGCACCTCGTTCCGTGCGCCGGCCCTTTACGAACTGTATCTGGCCAACCAGACCAGCTTCCTGGGGCAGACGTCCGCGGACCCGTGCCTGAACTGGGGCAACTCGACCAACACGGTGCTGCAGGCCAACTGCGCGGCCGCCGGCATCCCTGACAACCTGTCCGCCGGCGGCTCGTCTTCCGCTGAAGTGACCACGGGCGGCGGCAGGGGCATCCTCGAGGCCGAGACCGCGGATTCCACGAGCGTCGGCCTGATCTGGACGCCGAGCTTCACGAACCTCAGCGTCGCCCTCGACTACTTCAAGATCGAGATCGATAACGAAGTCGCCCGCTTCGGCGCCGCTAACATCGTGCGGAACTGCTATCTGTCGGAGAATTTCCCGAACGATCCGCTCTGCTCGCTGTTCACCCGGGCGGCCCCTGGCACGCAGCGCCAGTATCAGGTGCTCACCATCAACGACAGCTACATCAACATTTCGCGTCAGCTGTCCGAGGGCCTGGATCTGAACGCCCGATACAGCAAGGACTTCAGCTTCGGGGATCTGACGTTGAATGCTCGCGCCAGCTACATCCTGACGTGGGAGCAGCAACTCCGGACGGCTATCGAGCCGACGGACTTGAACGGCCGGATCGGCAACCCCGAATGGGTGGCTAACCTGTCGGCGCGCTTCGACCGCAACGACTGGACGATCTTCTGGAGCACGGACATCGTCGCGGAGAGCTCCAACGATCGCCTCTACGCGAGCAACTCGGCCAACTACCTGGGCGAAACCGTCTACCTGAACCGGACGGTGGACACCTATTTGAACCACAACCTGTCGGTGCGGAAGCGCATGGACAAGTGGGAGGTGCAGGTCGGTATCCGCAATCTGTTCGACGACACCGCCACGATGACCTCGGCTTCGGGCGGCGGTCGTGGCGCCGGCAACGTGCCGCTGTCGTCGCAGTACGACTACCTGGGCCGTCGCGGTTACATCAGCGTGAGCCGCAGCTGGTAAGCTTTACCGGATGAAGGCAGGAAGGTGCGGCGTAGTCCTACGCCGCACCTTTTTTATGCAGACCTTTTTAACGCGGCGGACATTCAGTTTGGGAAGCTTAGCGCCTCCGATTTGGGGCTGCCTCGCCCGGGCGGCGACTACGAGAATTTGCCCTGAAAAGCTCGCCTGTCTGACCGCTAAATCAGTGTAGGCGGTGTCGTCTTAGCGCTTTCCGCCTATGGCGGCCGCGGCGAGCCAAGGCTGCCTCGGCTGAGGTCAGCGGCGCGGAGCAGAGCTGGAGCCATTGGAGATCCTTCGAAGCCTTTCGGAGGGTCCTTTTTTGATGCCGCCATTTCGGCTGGTGACGGGGTTCCGTCCCTGATGGCCGTCTGGCCGACGGGTCGATCCGAGCGGAGTCTCCCTATCTCCCGTCGAGAATGACCTTGACCCGGCGGCCCAGTTCGTCCGCCGCGAAGGGCTTGGTCATGATCTGCATGCCGGGGTCGAGATGGCCGTGGCTCAGGACCGCATTTTCCGCGTAGCCGGTGATGAACAGAACCCTGAGGCCGGGACGCGCCACACGGGCGGCGTCCGCGACCTGTCGACCGTTCATCCCGCCCGGAAGACCGACGTCGGTCACCAGGAGATCGACGCGCCGGTTGGTGTTGAGCACCGCCAGGCCGCTCTTGCCGTTCTCGGCCTCGATGACCGTGTAGCCGAGTTCCGTCAGCACTTCAGCGGCCAGCATGCGAACCGTCGGCTCGTCGTCGATCACCAATACGGTCTCGCCGTCGTCTGCTCGAGGCGCTTCTGCGGGTTCAGCGTCATCAGCGGCCTTATCGATCTCGCCGAGATGCCGCGGGAGATACAGGCACACCATCGCGCCTTGGCCCGGTTCGGAATAGATTCGCACCTGGCCGCCGGATTGCTTGGCGAAACCATAGATCATCGACAGCCCCAGCCCGGTGCCTTGGCCGATCGGCTTGGTGGTGAAGAAGGGCTCGAACGCCCGAGCGATGACGTCGGGGGGCATGCCGACGCCGGTGTCTGACACGCAAAGCGAGACATATTGGCCGGGTTCGAGATCTCTTTCCGCAGCCGCGCGGCGGTCGAGCCACCGGTTGGCGGATTCGACGGTAAGCACGCCGCCGTTCGGCATGGCGTCGCGCGCGTTGATGCAAAGGTTGAGGAGGGCGTTCTCCAGCTGTCCGGGGTCCACGAAGGTCGGCCAAAGGCCGGCTCCGTGGACTGACTCCACGCGGATGGCGGGTCCCATGGTCCGCACGATCAGGTCTTCCATCCCCGCCACCAGCTTGCAGATGTCGGTGGGCTTGGGCTCCAGCGTCTGCCGCCGGGAGAAGGCGAGCAGCCGGTGGGTGAGGGCCGCGGCGCGCCGCGCCGCGCCCTGGGCGGCCGTGATAAAGCGGTCCGTTTCCGAAATGCGCCCCTCGGCGAGCCGTTTGCCGATCATGTCGAGGCTGCCGGTAATGCCGGTCAGCAGGTTGTTGAAGTCGTGCGCGATGCCCCCGGTAAGCTGGCCGACCGCTTCCATCTTCTGCGATTGCCGCAGCGCGGACTCGGCCTCCATCAAGGCTGAGGTCCGCTCCTCGACCTGCTGTTCGAGGGAGGCGGCCAGGACCGCGAGATCGCGCTCGGCGCGCCGCCGCTCGGTCGCCGCCCGCGTGCGCTCGGCGACGTCGCGAATAAAGGCCATCTCGTCGTCGGGCCAGGCCCGGGCGTCGCGGTGATTGAGGTAGAGCAGCGCCACCAGCCCGCCATGTTCCGTAAGCGGCATGTTCATCACCGCCCGGGCGCTGATGCTTTCGAGGGCCGCTCCCGCCTGGGCGGTGCGCGGATCGGTCCTCGCGTCCGCTATGAGCACAGTGTTCCCGCGCTTGAGGTCCTCGATGTAAGTCCCAAAGTCACGAAAATTCAGAACGCCCGCCAGGCTGTCGATGCCCGGGGCGTTCCAGTCCCTGGCGATGGTGATCGTCTCCGCCCTGTGATCGACAAGGCCGTATCCCGCCCGACTGACTTCAAGCGTTCGGCCGAGAATCTCGGCGGCGGCGTAGGAGATATCAGCCGGGTCCTCGAGCTCGCGCAGGGCGTCGCTCAGCTCGATCAAGGCGGATCTCATCCGTTCGGACCTGACCTGTTGGGTGATATCCGTCGTGACCCCGGCGATGCGCAGCGGCGCGCCGGTCGCGTCTTCGATCAGGACGCCCCGAGCGGCCATCCAGCGGGTTTCGCCAGCCGGGGTGACGATCCGGTGGTTGATCCTGTAATCCGCGCCCTCGGTGATGGTGGCCTGGCTTTGGGCTCTCACAGCGTCCCGATCGTCTGGATGGATCAGGGATTGGCGGTCCTCATAGGACATGGGCTTGTCGATGGGCCATCCCATCAGGAGCCTGTAGCCCTCTGAATCGGTGAGGGAGCGTGTGCGGACGTCGACGCTCCAGGCGCCCATGCCGCCCGCCTGCATCGCCAGGGCCAGTTCACGGTCCCGTTCCCGCTCCAGATGCGCCTTGGCGGTCAACTGAGCGGTGAGAACCGCGTTGTCGCGCGCCAGACCGGCCAAGCGTTCTCGCTCCTCGGTCACATTGACGAGGCTGGCGAAGAAGTAGGCGAGTTTCCCGTCGGCGTCCGGCACCGGGGCAAGAAACAACCGATTCCAGAACGACGAGCCGTCCTTTCGTCGATTGAGAATATCGACCTTCAGGGGGCGGGCCTCATGGACCGCTTGGCGGATCTGCTCGATGGTGCTGGGATCGGCGTCGGGGCCCTGAAGGAATCGACAATTCCGGCCGAGAATTTCTGCGCGGTCGTAACCGGTCAGGGCGCAGAAGGAATCGTTGGCGAACACCACGGGATTATCTTCCAGACGGGGATCCGTAATGATCATCGCCATCCGCGTCGCGCGCACGGCCGCTACGAAGGGATTGGTTCCTAGATCGAGCCCGACGAGTTGGTCGGCTATCCGTTCGGCGTCGCGGGTCCGCAGTTTGGTTTCGGCATCGGTACTGTTCGTCAATATCTGGCTCTTCGGCGAAGGAACGGTGCGCCTGGCGCTCGCACTAGGACGCTTTACAACCCCCACGACGGCTTTCGGTTCGTTGTCGCACCATCGGTCACGATCTTTCCCCGCCACAAAGATGCGATGAAGGGCGCCGCGATCGGCTGGTTTATGGGGAAATTGTTAGGTCCTCAGGACTTCGGCGGCTTCGGGAAAGCGCTGGGCCAGGCGTGCCGCCCAGTCCGCCGACATATGGCGAGGCTGCCGGGCCTCGCGGGGACGCGCCAGTACGAAGGCGGCCGCTTCTCGATGGGCGGGCCAGTCCATCAGGAGACGCATGGCCGCCTCGAAGTCCGGGTGGGCCGAGGCGTGGACGAACGCCCGATCGAGGGCCTCGACGTCGTCGAAGTCAGGCAGGCGCGAGAGGTAATCGCGCAGGACGGGCGCCGACAGGTCGCGCTCGAACAGACGCCAGCGCAGGTCCTGGGCTTCCTGGCGGTTTCCCTCGGCGTCCAGCACGTCGATGGAGGCGGCCTCCCAGGCCGGCGTCAATCGAGGCGCGCCGTCCTTCGGATCCCGGCCAAAGGACCAGCGGCGGTTGAGCGGGGAGGGGCTCAGGGCCGCTTCCAGGGCGGCGCGGGCCTCGGCGACGCGGCCGGCGCCCAGGAGGCGGCGGGCGATGTCGGCGGCGACGTCAGGCGATCCGGCCTGCTCGGGCGTGACAAGCGACAGCCAGAGGTCGAGGTCGTCGGCCCGGTCAGCAAGGCGGCGCAGCAGATTGCGGCCTGCCGGGGTCTTTCTGGTCTCGGCGTCCAGGCCGTCCAGCAGCCGACGCGCCGTGTGAGGGCCGAGGGCCTCGCCTGCCGCAGAGATCCAGCGCGCATAGTCCTGCGGCCGTCGCCGGAGCGCCTCGACCAGATCGCGCATGACCGCATCGCCGGCGACTTCCGCCAGGGCGAAGAGTTCCGGCGCGGCGGCCTCGAATGCGGCGGGGAGTTCGCCCTTTGTGTCCTTCACGCGGGCGGCCAGGCCCGGATAGAGGTCGAACCAGCGGACGAGAACGGCGAGCGCCTCGCCGGGCGTCTCGGGCGCCAGACGTTCGACGATCATCCGGCGGTGAGCGTCAAGGTCGTCGATCAGTTCGCCGCGTTTGCGCCAGGACACGCGCGTGCGAGCGACGGAGATGGCGGTGATGCGCTTGTCGACCTCCAGGGCCAGCGTCTCCGGGCCGATTTCGGCCGCCAGTTCCAGGCGAAGGCGGCGCTTCAGGTTGGCGTTTCCAGTTCCGGCCTCGATCAGTAGATCCGCCAGGCGCGGGGCGCCGAGGCGAGCAAGACTGGAAGCTGAAAGTCGGGTGGAGATTCGAGTTTGCCGCGCCATGAGAGCCTTTTGCCGGAGAGAGAGAACCCTCTCGAGCGTTTATAGCATGCTCATCCTCACGCCTGTCGCGGCGGGGTAGAGGCGCGAGCGCGCGGGTCTGGCGTCTGCCTTCGCGAGCAAGGCGCATCGGCGAACGCCGACGGGCCCTGCCTGTCGCGATGGCGGAACAATCAGTCGTTGCGACCCGCATGGGCGCCGGCGGTCAGGCCGACGGAGGCGGAGGCGCCGGTCCGGCTCGCCGAGCCCGAGCCCGAGCCCTGGGCTTCGGCGCGGGCGTCCGCGCTGCGACGGGGCTGTGCGTCGGCCGCCTGATCCGCCTGGCGCGACGCCGAGCCGTTGGCCGAACCGGCCGCCGAACCGTTCAGAGCGCCGTTGCCGGCGGAAGCCGCGCCGTCGACCGCGCCTGAGGCTTGGCCCTGCATCGATGCCGCCGTCGCCCCGGCTGCGCCGCTGGCCGAGCCATAGGCGCCGGCGGCGGTGGAGGCGACGCCGCCAAGGACGCCGGATGCGGCGCCCGTCGCGGCCTCGCGCGTCCGACCGGCTGCGGCTGCGGCGGCGCGTTCGGTGCGATCGGTCGCTGCGGCGGCGCGCGCCCGGGCCTGTTCGGCGCGGCGCTCGGTCCGCGACAGGGCGCCGTTGGCGCGGTCGCGGATCATCGACCCGTTGACCGATCCGCTCAGGCCGCCGGTCAGGGAGCCGGCCCCGCCCAGGTTGCCGCCGAGGCCGCCGACCTGGCCGCCCAGCCCGCCCGTCAGGCCGCCGGACCCGCCCAGGACCTGGGCCTGGGAGGCGCCGGCCAGGGCCAGGCTGAAGGCGACGGCGGCCGTCATCAGGGTCTTCTTCATGATCGTTTCTCCTGTAGGTCGTGGGCGATTCCGCCCTCGCAGGGTCCAACGATGCGCCGCCGGGATTTCATCCCGGCCGGAAGATAATTTTCAGCGGCTCAGTCGTCCCCGCGCCCCGAGCGACGAGGGCGGGACGCGCAGATCGGCGCCGACCAGTCCGGCGCCGTAGACGGGATCATGCCCGCTATCGCCCAGGTCCTGAGCCGCGCGGGACAGGGCCTGGACGGCGGTCGGACCTCCCCCCAGACGCGCCAGCAATCCGGCCACGATGGGCGAGGCGAAGGACGCGCCCCGGACGCTGGTCCAGGTCCCTGCCTGCCCAGCCGCCGCCATGTCGGCGCCGGGGGCGGCGAAGTCGACCTGAGGGCCTCGACCGGCTTCGGGCAGGACCCGGTTGCGCGCGCTGACCGCCGTGACGCCGATCACCCCGGCATAGGACGCGGGATAGAGCGGCGGCGCGGCGGGGCCGTCGTTGCCGACGGCCGCCACGACGGTGATCCCCCGCGCCTGCGCGCGTTGGACCGCGCGTTCGACCAAGGCGTTGCGCGGGCCGACCAGGCTGATGTTCACGACCTGCGCCCGCTGCTCGACCATCCAGGCGAGCGCCTGGGCGAGCCCGGTGGAAGACCCGCCGGTCGCCTGGCCGCCGTAGATGTCGGCCACCAGCACGCCCCCGCCTGGATGAGCGCCCGAGAAGGCGCCGCTTCGCCCCACCATGAGTGAGGCGACGGCTGTTCCATGCGCGCCCAGCCGGGGCGGACCGGCGAAGCCGCGCTGGGTGATCCGCGCGCCCGCCAGAGCCGGGTGGGCCGCGTCGACCCCGGTGTCGATCAGGCCCAGACGCGCGCTCGAGGCCGGAGGGCCGGGCAGGGCGCTCCCGCCGGGCCGGCGTGCAGCTTCGCGGGCGCCGGCGGGGGAGTAGATGTGGTTGAAGGTGATCTCGGCTGCGGGATCCAGATCGCGCAGCCGGGCCACGGCCCGCTGCAGCGACTGCCGACGCGGCGGCGCGAGCACCACGACGGACAGGTCCAGCGCCTCCAGCCGTTCCTCGCGGACAAGGGTGAAGCCGGCAGCTATCGCCTGCGTCCGGGCGGCGTCCGACAGATCGACCGCGACGATTTCGCCGGCCACCGCCGGCCAGCCGTAGGGATCGGCCTCCAGCGCGCCGCGCGAGCGTCGGATCAGGCCGGTGGCGCGCGCCGGCGCCTGCAGGGCGCGATCGACGGCCCGCCGTCCCAGGCTATCGACCTCGTCGACCAGCGGCAGCCGGTCCGCGAGGCCCGAGGGCAGGCCGGGGATGCGGGGCGACTGTAGAGGCCCGATCTGGGGCCAGGCGGGCGTAGCCGCCGCGAACAGCAGCGCGGCCAGCGCGCCCGCGACCTGGACTTTCAGTCTCGTCATTCGCTTCTCAGC
>RCUN01000441.1_pt1 | contig 23644 bp, 25 predicted proteins | sample 2166181 | NCBI WGS metagenome assembly RCUN01 (sample SAMN09932603, study PRJNA488358) | compost metagenome | feature: garden; material: soil; isolation source: compost soil in crotononitrile-enriched culture | place: Germany: Experimental Botanical Garden Goettingen | collected 2016-01-27 | reverse complement strand
CCCGGGTCGAGGCTTATGTGAAGTACCGCCCCGGTTATCCGGCGGCCATGCTGGACTTTCTGGCTGACGAGCTTGCCATGGTGCCCGAGGCCCAGGTGGCCGACATAGGGGCGGGCACCGGCATTCTGACTACCCTGCTCGCCCCCCGGGTGGCGCGGGTCTGGGCGGTAGAGCCCAACGATGAGATGCGTGGCGCCGCCAGACGGCTGCTGGCGGATATGGGCAACATAGGCTGGTCCCACGGCAGTGCGGAGGCCACCGGCCTGCCGACGGGCTCGGTGGATCTGATCACGGTTGCCCAGGCGTTTCACTGGTTCGATCGCGCGGCCTTTCGGCTGGAGTGCCAGCGCCTGCTCAGACCCGGTGGCCGGGTCGCCCTGATCTGGAACGATCGGCTGACGAACACCGATTTTCTCAAGGCTTACGAGGAGGGGCTGCACGCCTATTCGGGGGATTACGAGGAGGTCAATCATCGCAACCTCGGCGAGCACGATTTTCGTGCCTTCTTCGAAGGGGAGTATCGGCTCGATCGCTTCGAGAACCGCCAGCTGTTCGATCTGGACGGCGTGCTGGGGCGGCTCAACTCCTCCTCCTATGCGCCCGCCGTCGGCACCCCGGCCCATGAGCAGATGACGGCGCTGATCCGCCGTGAATTTGGCCGTCATGCGGTCAACGACAGGATCTCCTTCAACTATTGCACCCTGGTTTACAGTGGTCGGGTGTCGGCCTGACTGGGGCCGATACCCGGTATGACAAGGCCCTCGTCGTTCTCGGCGAGGGCCTTGGTGATGATCCTGGGACCTCGCATGAATGGGCTGTGAAGCAGACCGTCGCGAGGGGGTAACATGACCTTACTCCATGTCGATGCCCAGGATGGCCATGGCTTTGGCCAGGGTATCGACGGATTCCTGATGTTTGCCTGCCTTGTGCAGGGTCTCTCCTTCTGCTCTCAACTGTTTTACCTCGGCCAGTTTCTCGGCACTGAGGGCGGGGTTCGTGGCCAGGGCATCATCAATCTTCTTCATGTCCATGGGGCAGTGAAAGGCGATGGCGCTCCCGGCGAAGAGCAGGGCGGCCAACAACAGCATGAGTCTCATTTTGACGACCTCCTTGATGGGATCCCGTTAAGAATAGCCCCAGAGGGCAGGGGCTATTGGGTTGAACCGGGCAAGAAACAGACGCTACCATGATCTTTTCGACACGAGGAGGCGTCATGACACTCACAAGGTTGCTGTCACCCCTGACCAGTCTGGTGATCTTCATTCTGGGTCACGGCATGTTCAATACCCTGCTGACGGTGCGCCTCTCGGCAGAGCAGGTGTCGGTGCAGGCCATCGGCCTGGTGTCGGCGGCCTATTTCGGGGGCCTGGTGCTGGGGGCCTTCATCAACGCCCGCCTCATCATACGGGTGGGCCATATCCGGGCCTATGCGGCCTACGCCTCGCTGCTCTGTTTCCTGTTCCTGCTGCACGGCATGGTGGTGGAGCCCATCGCTTGGGCGGCGCTGCGGCTGGTGGGGGGCTTTGCCACCGGCGGCCTCTTCGTGGTGCTGGAGTCCTGGATGCTGGTCTCCAGCACCCCGGCCAACCGGGGACGGCTGATGTCCCTCTACATGATACTGCTCTACGGATCCCTGGCCATGGGCCAGTTGCTGCTCAAGTGGGTGGATCCCATGGTGTTGACCCCCTTTGCCCTGTGCGCCATGGCCGCCACCCTGTCGGTGGTGCCGCTCGCCCTCTCCCGGGTGGCCACCCCTGCCATGGTGGCGCCCCAACCGGTGGGGGTGCTGGAGCTTGTCCGGCTCACCCCGGCGGGGATGGGCAGCAGCTTCACCTCTGGCCTCATTCTCGGGGCCATCTACGGCCTGCTGCCGCTCTACTTTACCGACAGCGGTGCCTCGCTCTCGCGGGTGGCGGACATGATGGCGCTGGTGATCCTGGGGGGCATGTGCCTGCAATACCCCATAGGGCGGATGTCTGACCGCTATGACAGGCGGCTGGTGATCCTGCTGCTGTGCGCAGCGCTGACTCTGCTCGCCCTGCTGATGGTGTTGTTGCCCGAGGGCTGGCGCGAGCCGATCGCGGGGGCCCTGGTGTTCCTGCTGGGGGGGATGGCGTTTTCCATCTATCCCTTGAGCCTCAGTCACGCCTGCGACGAGTTGCGCCCGGATCAGGTGCTGGGGGCCAATCAGGGGCTGCTGCTCGCCTACAGCCTGGGGGCCATGATAGGGCCGCTGCTGGCCCCCTTCGTCATGCTGCAGTTCGGGCCAGAGGGGCTGTTCGTCTACTTCGCCCTGTGCGGTGCCCTGCTGGCGGGCTATCTGGGCTGGCGCAGGCGGCAGCGGGCACCCATTCCCCTGGCCGAGCACCAGGTGTTCATGCCGGTGCCGCCCAATACCCCCATGACCGCCGAGCTGGAGCCGAGAACGGACCTGGAAGGGGAGGCGGTGCCCGCGACCTATGCCACGCCCGAGGTGGAGGATGTGGAGGGGATGGAGGAGCCGCAGGCTCGCTGAGAGCCAGCCTGCCCGAAGACGCGCATAAAAAAGCCGACTCCCAGGGAGTCGGCTTCTTGTTGGTGCTAAGGCCGTTATCAGGCGGTCACGGCGTCTGCCTTGACGGCATGAGCCTCAGGGGCCGCATTGCGGATGAGGTAATCGAAGGCACCCAGGGCTGCGGTGGCACCGGCGCCCATGGAGATGATGATCTGCTTGAACGGCACTGTGGTGGCGTCCCCTGCTGCATAGACGCCGGGCAGGGAGGTCGCGCCCTTGGTGTCGATCTCGATCTCGCCAAAGCGGGTCAGGGCCACCTCGCTCCCTTTCAGGAACTCGGTGTTCGGGACCAGACCTATCTGCACGAAGATGCCAGCCACCGCCAGGTGCTTGATTTCACCCGTGGTGCGATCCTCGTAGTCCATGCCCACCACCTTGCTGCCGTCACCGATCACTTCGGTGGTGCGGGCGCTCATGATGATGTCGATGTTGCCCATGGAGCGGGCCTTCTTCTGCAACACCTCGTCGGCGCGCAGGGTATCGGCGAACTCCACCACGGTGACGTGCTCGACGATGCCAGCCAAGTCGATGGCCGCTTCGATGCCGGAGTTACCGCCACCTATCACAGCTACCCGCTTGCCCTTGAAGAAGGGACCGTCGCAGTGGGGGCAGTAGGCCACGCCCTTGGTGCGGTATTCGAGCTCGCCAGGTACGTTCAGATCGCGCCAGCGGGCACCGGTCGCCAGGATCACGGCGCGGCTCTTCAAGGTGGCGCCGGAGGCCAGCTCCACGTTCACATAGCCATCCTTGCTGATGGCGGCGGCGCGCTGCTCGGTGATCACTTCCACGCCGTACTGCTTGACGTGTTGCTCCAGGCTGGCGGCCAGCTTGGGGCCCTCGGTGTAGGGCACGGAGATGAAGTTCTCGATGCCGACGGTGTCCATCACCTGACCGCCGAAGCGCTCGGCGACGATGGCGGTGCGGATCCCCTTGCGGGCGGCATAGATGGCGGCTGCAGCGCCAGCCGGGCCACCGCCGACCACCAGCACGTCATAGGGGGCTTTTTCGCTCAGCTCTGCGGCCTTGCGCTCGGCCGCGCCGGTATCGAGCTTGGCGACTATCTCTTCGAGCGAGATGCGACCCTGGCTGAACGGCTGGCCGTTCAGGTAGACGTTCGGCACCGCCATGATCTGGCGCTCGTTCACCTCATCCTGGAACAGGGCACCGTCGATCATGGTGTGGGTGATGCCGGGGTTCAGGGTGGCCATCAGGTTCAGGGCCTGCACCACGTCCGGGCAGTTGTGGCAGGAGAGGGAAATATAGGTCTCGAAGTGGAACTCGCCCTTCAGGTTCCTGACCTGCTCCAGCACGGCCGGATCGGCCTTGGAGGGGTGACCGCCGCTTTGCAGCAGCGCGAGCACCAGAGAGGTAAATTCATGACCCATGGGGATGCCGGCAAAATGCACGCGCGGTGCCTGGCCTTGTGGCGCCACGCTCATGGAAGGCTTGCGAGCGGCGGTGCCATCGGTCATGGAAATCTTGGGGGACATCTCGGCTATCTCGTTGGCCAATGCCAGGAGCTCTGCGGATTTGTCGCTGTCATTGCCGGACACGCTGATCTCGATGGGATTGACGATGTACTGCAAGTAACCGTTGAGTTGTTGTTTGAGGTTGGTATCTAACATGGTCGAATTCCTTCTTGTTATGGCGGTCGGCACTATTCATGAAAACAGAAAGCACTGGATGCAAAAAACAGTGAATGCAGGAAGCGCTGGGCCAGAAAGCAGACCGGCCCTTGAGTGGGCCGGTCTTGGAGAGCAGGAGGCTTAGATTTTGCCTACCAGATCCAGGGACGGGGCCAGGGTGGCATCGCCTTCTTGCCATTTGGCCGGGCACACTTCACCCGGGTGAGCGGCAACGTACTGGGCAGCCTTGACCTTGCGCAGCAGTTCCAGAGCGTCACGGCCGATACCGCCGGCGTTGATTTCAACGATCTGGATGACGCCTTGCGGGTCGATGACGAAGGTACCGCGGTCAGCCAGGCCAGCTTCTTCGATCATCACGCCGAAGTTGCGGGTGATGGTGCCGGTCGGGTCGCCGATCATCGGGTACTGGATCTTCTTGATGGTGTCAGAAGTGTCGTGCCAGGCCTTGTGAGTGAAGTGGGTGTCGGTGGAGACGGCGTAGATCTCGACGCCCAGCTTCTTGAAGGCAGCGTAGTTGTCAGCCAGATCGCCCAGCTCGGTCGGGCAAACGAAGGTGAAGTCAGCCGGGTAGAAGAAGACCACGGACCACTTGCCTTTCAGGTCAGCGTCAGACACCTGAACGAATTTGCCATTGTGGTAGGCGGTAGCGTTGAACGGCTTGATTTCGGTGTTGATATAGGTAGACATGTATTTGCTCCTTGGTGATGTACATATGCCCGTCTGGTCGTGAAGTGCTTGGCCAGGCGAGGCGCTTAACTTTCGATGGAGGCATCATAGGGCTTTTCTCTAATCGGTCAAAGCCACAATTTTGAATCACTTAAATCTACTTATTAGATAGCCCATCGCAACTGTACCTAACATGAATATCTCAGGCCTTCAGAGATAACTCATTGTCGAAGTTCAATTTCTGTCCTCCATGTCACATTTTCAAGTCCCGGATGGGAACTTGTTTTATGCCAGAGGGGCGAGAGGAGTGCTGAAGGCGCGTCGGGACAGGGGGAGAGAGCATGAGAGACGGGCAAAAAAAATCCCGGCGCCGTCGCACAGACAGGGCCGGGTCATCAAACAAGGAATGGCGATATAAAAATGCTTTACAGCAAAGACTAACTACGGGGTGTGCAAACTTGCAGACATATGAAGAGAAGACATCGGGTGCACAATCCTCATCTCCTCTTCGGCAACTATTGCATGGAGGGCATCATAGTGTGATGAAGATCACAAAGCAAGTTTGTGGTGTAATTTTTCAGTCAAACTGAAAGTGTTTCAGTTATTTAGCCGGTAAATTAGGCTGAAAACGCTTTTATTGTAATTTTATTACAGTTTTTTGTGATCAGAAATCGGATGGCGGCTCCTGCTCTTCCATCAATTCCAGCAGATTGATGGCCACAGTGATGAAATCCGACTCAGTGACTATGCCCACCAGCTTGCGTCCCCGCACCACCGGCAGGCAGCCATATTTGTGGCGCTGCAGGTAGAGGGCCGCCTCCTTGATGCCGGCGTGGGGATCCACGCTCGCCACCTGGCGGGTCATGATCTCGTCGAGCTGCACGCTGTCGGTGAATTCTGCCTCCCGCTCCGGATTGATCAGCAGCAGCTTGGACTCGCGGGTGGCCAGGATGTCGGAGAGGGTGACCAGTCCCAGCAGATGCTGGTGCTCGTCGACGATGGGGATGTGGCGGATCTGCTCCTGCTGCATCAGCTCCATCGCCTGCTTGACGCTGTTCTGCGGCCCCAGGGTGAAGGGGTGTTCGGTCATGATTTCAGTCAGGGTCATCATGGTGGGCCTCCTTGTGTCTCTGATCTCACCCTAGCTCAGCTCCTGGCCGTGGAACCTGATCAGGGTCAATACAGATCATTAAAGAATCATTAACCCAGGGGGCTGTGGGCGCTGCGGGGCACAAATTGGCGCCCAAGCGCCCGTGTCGACACGCCAAGGGCCCACAAGGCTCACAAAAAGAGCGCTATCCCTTGCCGGCCTTGGGTTTTTGGTCTTTTGGGTTGCCTTGGAAGAGGGGGATAACTAGACTAGCCGCCGATTCCCCCGAGGTGAAAGATGCAAGTATCCGATTTTCATTTTGATCTGCCAGACGAGCTGATTGCCCGCTATCCGATGGCAGAGCGTACCGCCAGCCGCCTGTTGCAGCTCGATGGTCAAAGCGGCGCCCTGCGCCACGGTCAATTTGTGGATGTGCTGGACCAGCTCAATCCGGGCGACCTGCTGGTGTTCAACAACACCCGGGTCATTCCGGCACGCATGTTTGGCCAGAAGGCCAGCGGCGGCAAGCTGGAGGTGCTGGTGGAGCGCATCCTGGACGAGCACAGCGTGCTGGCCCATGTCCGCTCCTCCAAGTCCCCCAAGCCCGGCACCCGCCTCATCCTCGATGGCGGCCCCGATGGGGAGAAGGTGGAGGCCGAGATGCGCGCCCGCCACGATGCCCTGTTCGAGATCCACTTCCTGGACCCGCGCCCGGTGCTGGAGATCCTGGAAGCCATCGGCCACATGCCGCTGCCCCCCTATATCGACAGGCCCGACGAGGACGCCGACAAGGAGCGCTACCAGACCGTCTACAACCAGAAGCCGGGCGCCGTGGCGGCGCCGACCGCCGGTCTGCATTTCGACGAGCCGCTGCTCGAGCAGATCCGGGCCAAGGGGGTGGAGCTGGCGTTCGTCACCCTGCACGTGGGTGCGGGCACCTTCCAGCCGGTGCGGGTGGACAAGATTGAAGATCACCACATGCACTCCGAGTATGCCGAAGTGCCGCAGGAGGTGGTGGATGCCATAGCCGCGACCCGCGCACGGGGTGGCCGAGTGATTGCGGTGGGCACTACCTCGGTGCGCTCCCTGGAGAGCGCCGCCAAGGCGACCCTGGCCCAGGGCAAGCCGCTGGCGCCCTTCTTCAGCGACACCGACATCTTCATCTTCCCAGGCTACGAGTTCCAGATTGTCGATGCCATGGTCACCAACTTCCACCTGCCCGAATCGACCCTGATCATGCTGGTCAGCGCCTTCGCGGGGTACGATCAGGTGATGGCGGCCTATCAGGCGGCGGTGGAAGAGCAGTACCGTTTCTTCAGCTACGGGGACGCCATGTTCGTCACCCGTCGCCAGGTTGAGGCATAAGCCTCAGCCTTCAGAAGCCGTTCAGGGACTCCTTGTCAGGATCCTGGCCGGTTTCTTGTATCGGGCCCATGGGGCCCTCCGTTGTCAGACTGTTTCTCTGACTGAATCGAGGTAGCAATGAAATTTGAACTGAAAACCACAGATGGTCGCGCCCGTCGCGGTCAGCTGGTATTCGAGCGCGGTGTGGTCCAGACCCCGGCCTTCATGCCGGTCGGTACCTACGGCACCGTCAAGGGGATGACCCCGGAAGAGGTGCGCGAGACCGGCGCCCAGATCCTGCTTGGCAACACCTTCCACCTCTGGCTGCGGCCGGGTCAGGCGGTGATGCGCGCCCACGGCGACCTGCACGACTTCATGAACTGGCAAGGCCCCATCCTCACCGATTCCGGTGGTTTCCAGGTGTTCAGCCTGGGTCACATTCGCAAGATCACCGAGGCGGGGGTGCATTTCCGTCACCCCATCAACGGCGAGAAGATCTTCCTCGACCCCGAGAAATCCATGGAGATCCAGTACGATCTGGGCTCCGACATCGTCATGATCTTCGACGAGTGCACGCCCTATCCGGCGACCTACGAAGAGGCGCGCAAGTCCATGGAGATGTCCCTGCGCTGGGCCAAACGCTCCCGCGACAAGTTTGATGCCCTCGGCAACAAGAACGCCCTGTTCGGCATCATTCAGGGCTCCGTCTACGAGCCGCTGCGGGATGTCTCCCTCGACGGTCTGCTGGAGATCGGCTTCGACGGCTATGCGGTCGGCGGTCTGGCGGTGGGTGAGCCCAAGGAAGACATGCACCGCATCCTGGATCACGTCTGCCCGAAGATCCCGGCCGACAAGCCGCGCTACCTGATGGGGGTGGGCAAGCCGGAGGATCTGGTGGAAGGGGTGCGCCGCGGCATCGACATGTTCGATTGCGTGATGCCGACCCGCAACGCCCGCAACGGCCATCTGTTCACCACAGACGGGGTGGTCAAGATCCGCAACGCCAAGTATCGCGAAGACACCAGCACCCTGGATGCCGACTGCGATTGCTACACCTGCAAGAACTACACCCGCAGCTATTTGTACCATCTGGACAAGTGCAACGAGATCCTCGGTGCCCGTCTGAATACCATTCATAACCTGCGTTATTACCAGCGTGTGATGCAGGGTTTGCGGGACGCGATCGAGCAGGGTAAATTAGACGACTTTGTAACTGAGTTTTACCGTCGGCAAGGGAAGCCCGTGCCTCCGTTAACTGAAAATGACGTGAAATAACAACGACATATAAGTTAGTTTTCAAATCTACATCAATAAGAGGTTGTTAAATGAGCATTATCTCCAAGGCGTATGCAGAAGGCGCAGCTCCGGGTGCACAGGGTGGTGGCATGGAAATGATCATCATGCTGGCCGTGTTTGGCCTCATCTTCTATTTCATGATCTACCGTCCCCAGGCCAAGCGCGCCAAGACTCATCGCGATCTGATGAGCTCCCTGGCCAAGGGTGACGAAGTGCTCACCTCCGGTGGCCTGGTCGGCAAGATCGCCAAGGTGTCCGCCGATAGCGACTACATCGTGCTGGCCCTGAACGATCAGACTCAAGTCACCATCAAGCGTGATTTCGTCTCTGCCGTTCTGCCCAAGGGTTCTATCCAGTCCCTTTAATCTCCCGAGGAGCACAGCGTGTTAAATCGCTATCCGCTGTGGAAATACTTGATGGTGATCGTCGTGATCGCCATCGGTTTTCTATATGCAGCCCCCAATCTTTACGGCGAAGACCCGGCCTTGCAGGTCTCTGCCAGCCGTGGTGCCGAAGTCAAACTAGAGACGCTCGATCAGGTGAAGGAGACGCTCGAAGCGGCTCAGATCCCGGTCAAACATGCTGCGTTCGAACACGGTTTCATTCTGATCCGGTTCACCAATACCGAAGACCAGCTGAAGGCACGTGACGTTGTCGCCAACAAGCTGGGCGACAACTTCATCACTGCCCTCAACCTGGCACCTTCCACGCCTGCCTGGCTCGAAGCCATCGGCGCCGCTCCCCTCAAGCTGGGTCTGGACCTGCGCGGTGGTGTGCACTTCCTGATGGAAGTGGACATGGCCGAGGCGCTGACCAAGCAGCAAGAGCAGATGGTGCAGGATTTCCGCTCCGAGCTGCGCACCCAGAAGATCCGTTACTCCGGCGTGCGCCGGGTGGGTGATCAGGTGCAGGTGGTGTTCCGCGAGGAGGCCGATCAGGCCAAGGCGGCCTCTTTCCTGCGTCGGCAGAATCCGGATCTCACCTTCACCACCGAGCAGAAAGGGGATGACTTCATCCTGCTGGCCGGCTTGAGTGAAGCCAAGATCAAGGAAGTGAAGAAGTACGCCCTTGAGCAGAACATCACCATCATCCGCAACCGGGTGAACGAGCTGGGTGTGGCCGAGCCGCTGGTACAACAGCAGGGTGCCGAGCGCATCGTGGTGGAGCTGCCCGGTATCCAGGACACCGCCCGTGCCAAGGAGATCCTGGGGGCCACCGCGACCCTGGAGTTCCACATGGTCGATGAGGCCGCCGACATCCAGGCCGCTGCTGCGGGCCGGGTGCCGCCGAGCTCCAAGGTCTACACCGATCGCAACGGTCGTCCCGTGGTGCTGCAAAAGCGCGTGATCCTGACCGGTGACCACATAGTGGGTGCCCAGTCCGGTTTCGATGAATACAGCCGTCCCCAGGTCAACATCAAGCTCGATGGCCAGGGTGGCAACAAGATGGCCAACTTTACCAAGGACAACGTCGGTAAGGGCATGGCCACAGTCTTCATCGAGTACAAGCCGGTGGGTCAACCCGGTCCGGACGGCAAGCGCAAGTTCCGCAAGCAGGAGGAGGTGATCAACGTCGCTACCATCCAGTCGCGCCTTGGCAGCCAGTTCCGCATCACCGGCATCGACAACGCCAACGAAGCCCACAACCTGGCGCTGCTGCTGCGTGCCGGTGCCCTGATAGCCCCCATCCAGATCGTCGAAGAGCGCACCATAGGCCCGAGCCTGGGTCAGCAGAACATCGACAGCGGGATGGAAGCCATCGGCTGGGCCATGCTGGTGATAGTGCTGTTCATGGGGATCTACTACCGTGCGTTCGGTTGGGTAGCCAATCTGGCCCTCTCCATGAACCTGGTGCTGATCGTCGGCATCATGTCGATGATACCGGGGGCCACCATGACCCTGCCGGGTATCGCCGGTATCGTGCTGACGCTGGGCATGGCGGTGGATGCGAACGTGCTGATCTACGAGCGTATTCGTGAAGAGATCCGCAACGGCCGCGGGGTGCAGCAAGCCATCCACATGGGCTTTGACCGTGCTTTCTCGACCATCGCCGACTCGAACGTCACCTCGCTCATCACCTGTGTGATCCTGTTTGGCATCGGCACCGGCGCCATCAAGGGCTTCGCCCTGACCCTGGGCATAGGTCTGACCGCCTCCATGTTTACGGCCATTACTGTATCCCGCGCCATCATCAACCTGGCCTGGGGCGGACGGCGCATCGACAAGCTGCCGATCTAAGGAAGAGACATGTTTCAGATCCTACATTTTGAAAAGCCCATCCCCTTCATGCGTTTCGCCAAGTCGGGAATGGTGTTCTCTGCCTTGCTGACGATGCTCGCCCTGTTCTGCCTGTTCGATCGCGGCCTGAACTGGGGGCTGGACTTTACCGGGGGCACCACCATCGAGGTGGGCTTCCAGCAATCGGTGAGCCTGGACAAGATGCACGCGGCGCTGGACGAGCAGAAGATTGAAGGGGCGACCCTGCAATTCTTCGGCTCCAGCCGCGACGTGCTGGTGCGCATGGCTCCGAAAGATGGGGTCAAGGTCGAGCAGCAGGGCAACGAGGTGCTGGCGGCCGCCAAGCTGATCGATGAAAGCGCCGTGCTCAAGCGGGTCGAGTTCGTCGGTCCTTCGGTCGGTGACGAGCTGGCGACAGACGGTGCCCTGGCCATGCTGGCCTCCATCCTCTGTATCCTGGCCTATGTGGCGGTGCGCTTCGAGTGGCGTCTGGCGATGGGGGGTATCCTCTCTCTGGCGCACGACGTGATCATCACCCTCGGCATCTTCGCCTACTTCCAGTACGAGTTCGACCTGACCGTGCTGGCGGCACTGATGACGCTGGTGGGCTACTCCCTGAACGACACCATCGTGGTGTTCGACCGGGTGCGGGAGAATTTCCGCAAGGTGCGCCGGGGTGATACCGCCGAGATCATGGATCTCTCCATGACCGAGACCCTGAGCCGGACCATCATCACCTCGGGGTTGACCTTCGTGGTGGTGGTGGCGCTGCTGCTCAAGGGCGGCCCGCTGATCCACGGTTTTGCCATCGCCATGGTGATAGGGGTGGCCTTCGGGACCTACTCCTCCATCTATGTGGCGAGTGCCTCTGCCATGTTCTTCGGGGTCAAGCGGGAGCACATGCTGCCGACCCAGGTGGAAAAAGAAGGTGCGGATCAGCAAGAGATCCTGCCGTAACAGACAAGGGCGCCACAAGGCGCCCTTTCTCTTGGGGCGCGGCTAAGTCATTATGCACCCTACAACCCATCCTCATTACCCATTGCAAAAATGCAAGGAGCAAGCCATGCAACATAATCCCCGTTTTCTGGCCCTGGTAGAGGCCATTCGCCCGCAGGTACGGGAAACCGACGTGCACCAGATCAGGCGCTGGCAGGAAGAAGGCCGTGATTTTCACCTGATCGACGTGCGGGAAGATAACGAGTGGGCGAAAGGGCACCTGCCGGGGGCCGAGCATCTGGGCCGCGGGGTGATGGAGCGGGACATCGAGACCCGTTATCCGGATCCAGCCACCGAGCTTTACCTTTACTGTGGTGGGGGTTTTCGCTCCATCCTAGCCACCGCCAACCTGCAGAAGATGGGTTATACCCGAGTGGTCAGTGTCGATGGGGGCTTTCGTGGTTGGAGTGATGCCGGATACCCTGTCGAATCCTGATTTATTTGAGGGATAGGGGTTGCGCCACATGACAAAAGGCCGGTTGACCTTTACCATATGCGGGGTCAAGCGTAAGCGTCGGAGTGTTCATTGAACGTCAGGAAAGGGATTGGATACCTCACCGGTATTCTGTTGTTGCTCCCCATGTGGGGATGCAGCAGTAGCAGTCAGGTTACAGCGCCTCAAGTTCCCAAGCCGCAACCCGCTTCATTGGTATTGGCGACCCCCTTGCAGGTCTCCTACCAGAGCGAGTTGGCGTTGGCGCGACTCGGGCAGATGCTCAGTGAAATGGAATTGACGACCGAACAGCGGGCGGAGCTCTTCTATGAGCGTGCCGTGGTGTTTGACCGGGTTGGCTTGCGTTCCCTTGCTCGGCTCGACTTCAACCGTGCCCTGCGGGAGAAGCCCGACTTTGCCGAGGCTTACAACTTCATCGGTGTCTATCTGGTTCAGCAACAGAACTATGACGAGGCCTATGAGGCGTTCGACTCGGCACTCGAGCTCGCCCCGGATTACGATTACGCCTATCTCAACCGTGGCATAGCGCTCTATTACGGCAACAGGCCAGAGCTGGCTACCGCCGATATGAAGCGTTTCTATGAGGCGCAACCGGAAGATCCCTACCGGGTGATCTGGCTCTATCTGGCCGAGCAGAAGCTCAACGGGCCGGCGGCCATGAGCCGGATGCGCGAACGCCTCAACAAGTACGACGACGACGCCTGGAACTGGGATCTGGTCCGCCTCTATACCGGCGAGATCAACGCCACCCAGCTGATGGGCAACGTGGTGAAAGGGGTGAAGGACAACCGGGAGCTCGCCGAGCGCCTGTGCGAAACCTACTTCTACCTCGGCAAGTTCGAGCTGGCCAAGGGCAACCGCAAGGAAGCCATCAGCTACTTCAAGCTGGCGCTGGCCAACAACGTCTATGACTTCATCGAGCATCGCTATGCCCTGCTCGAGCTGGAGCTGATGGCGCGCAAACCCTTGCCGCCGGGTGCTCAGGGCAAAAGCAGCAAAGCGTGAAAAGGGTGTCAGCCCTCAGTGAAAAAGGCCTCTTGATGAGGCCTTTTTGCTGTCTGCTGCAGTCGTCCCTGTGTGATCACTCCACCAGGCTCATGCCGGGGATCTGTCGCCAGTAACCGTTGCAGTCCCGTTCCTGCTGCAGGGGGAGGGGAGCCTGACCCTGCTGGTTGGCCTTGAAACGCGCCAGCATGTCGAGTGTCTCCATCCCTTCGGGAGAGAGGCGCACTACATCCACCAGTCCCGCCATGCCTTCGAGCTCGTTGCCGAGGTTGTAGCAGTAGCCGGACTGGGTCTGGATGCCGTTGAGATTGAACACTTTCTGCCCCTCACGGCTGTTGGCCAGCCGTCCGGTCGGGTAGTGGATGCAGGCGAGCTCGCAGTTGTCCTTGGGCTTGTCGAGGGAGCGGGCGGTGAAGCAGCGCGCCGAGTAGGCGAGCGGCAGGTGGCCGTAGGCGAACACCTCCACCTCGAACTGCTGGCGGAGCGGGCCAAGATCCTCATTGAGTTGCACCAGCCAGTCTCGGGAGAGCTCCACCGGCATCACCCAGCGCTGCATCCCCTGTTTGAGCAGCATGCGCAGCACGTCTGCGTTGTAGGCATTGATGGCCGGGCCACATACGAAGGGCAGGCCCTCCTCACAGGCGAGCTGGACGGTGCCGAGATCGTTGGCCTCGACCATGAGATCGCCGTTGTCCACCAGCCGCTTCACCTCCTTGAGCTCCGACGGCGCCGAGATCAGCGCCAGAGTGGAGAGTACGGTCTGTTTACCCGTGCTCGCCACCTGGCGGGCCAGGGCAATCCAGTCATCTACTTTCAGTTCACGGCGTTTGCTGCACACCGTCTCACCCAGATAGATGATGTCGGCCTGGCTCTGCACCGCCGCCTCATAGAAGGCCCGGGTGTCGGTCTTGGGCCAGTAGAAGAGCAGGGGCCCGAGAGAGAATTTCATGAACAGTGCTCCTTATTGCCACTGGCGGTGATAGGCGCCGAGGGTGGTCTGACTTCCCTCGGAGACGCGGGCAAGCTGGGCATCCCACTCGCTCTTGACGCTGTAGGCGTTGGGGTTGGCTTGATAAGCATCGATGGCGGCGCGCCAGACCCGGGTCACCTGCTCGACATAGGCGGGGCTGCGCTGGCGGCCCTCGATCTTGACCGACTGGATCCCGGTCTGGAAAAGCTCGGGCAAGAGGCCAAGCGTGTTGAGACTGGTGGGTTCCTCCAGGGCGTGATAGGTCTGGCCATCCACCTCGAAACGTCCCTTGCACAGGGTCGGGTAACCGGCGTTTTCCCCCGGGCCGTAGCGATCGATCAGCACCTCATTGAGACGGGATTCGAGACCGCGGGGGGTCTCTTCCCAGCGCACGAACTTGGCGGGGGAGCAGGCGCCCACGGTATTGGGGCTCTCGCCGGTCATGTAGGAGGAGAGATAGCAGCGCCCCTCCGCCATGATGCAGAGGCTGCCGAAGGCGAACACCTCGAGGCCGACGTCGGTCTCGCGGGCCAACTGCCTGACCTGATGCATGGAGAGCACCCGTGGCAGCACCACCCGGCCGACATTGAAGTGCTGCTGGTAGAAGCGGATGGCGGCGGCGTTGGTGGCGCTGGCCTGGACAGATACATGGAGCTCCATGTCGGGATGATGGCGGCTGGCGTAATCCAGCACGGCGAGATCGGCGATGATCAGGGCATCGGCACCGAGCGCCACCCCTCTGTCCACCGCCTGCTTCCATCTGACATCGGAGCCCGGATGGGCGAAGGTGTTGATGGCGATGTGCAGCTTGCGGCCGTGCCGGTGCACATAGTCCACCGCCTTCTCCAGTTTGCTGTCCGTGAAGTTGAGCCCGGCGAAGTGGCGGGCGTTGGTGTCATCCTTGAAGCCGATATAGACCGCATCGGCCCCGTTATCCACGGCTGTCTTCAGTGCCGGCAGGCTGCCTGCCGGGCAGAGTAATTCCATCGGGTACGCTCCGAGAGGGCAAAAATGCAAAAAGTGGCCCGATTGTATGCAGGCTTGACCCCCCGCTTTTTGACCTGAGGCAGCTTTGTGTGGCTTTACCCTTCTAGAGGTAAGTGGGCACAAGTTTGATTTTCAACAGGATCCTGATAATTGCACTGTGTTTGAATGCGCAAAAAACTGGGAGTTTATCGTGTTTCAACAACTGCAACGCCGCCTGGTCGAACAGGCCCCTCGTCTCTTGCGCCGCCCGCTCAAGCTGGTGCCCTTCACCCTGCAGCAAAACCTGATGGAAGTCTTGTTGGCGCAAGCGTTCAAGGAAGCCATCCAGGATGGGGACTTCGCCTTCCTGGCCGGCAAGTGGCTCAAAGTCGAGGTGTCAGATCTCGAGCTCTGCTGGTTCGTCAGCGAGCGAGAGGGAAAACTGGTGGTGGCCCGTGAATGCGAGCGAACCGATGTCTGCTTCAGCGGCAGCAGCCAGGATCTCATCCTGATTGCCGGTCGCAAGGAGGATCCGGACTCCCTCTTCTTCCAGCGCAGGCTGAAGATAGAAGGGGATACCGAGTTGGGTCTCGAGGTGAAGAACCTGATGGACAGCCTGGATCTGGATGGGCTGCCCGGGCTGATGAAATATCCCCTGATGGATCTGGCCACCCTGATAGAGCGGGTCCGATCAGCGCAGGATCCGCTGCCCGCGTCGATGGCCTGAGCCGCGTCTCAGCTGCATCGCCAGCCCCGGGGTATGATGGCGATGACGCCGCCTGGTCCACAAGCAGCGGCCACCCCAGAGACAGGGGAGCAGGGCGAGCAGGGCCGTGGTGTCAGGTTGGCGCAGCAGCACCAGCCCGAGCGCCAGCCACAGGAAAGGCAGGGCCTCATAGTACCACTCCGGTTGCAGCCAGCGTTTGGCGGGATAGATGACCAGATCGGAGCGCCTGTAGTTGGAGCGCATCATCCAGAGGAGAGCACCCACCACAAACAGCAGGATCGCCGCGAGCCAGAGCAGCGGTGAGTGGGCAAAGAACCACAACACGGCGGAGAGCAGCAGGTAAAGCAGCGGCAATTGTTCATAGATCCAGGGGGGAAGCATGAGAGGAGTGCTCCGGGTAATGCAGCTTGACCCTCTAAGGTTAGCTCTCCCTTTTCCCGCCTTCAGGCCGGTTGGTTATACGAACCATCACTTTTGTTCTGAAATGCAGGGTCAGAAGCGGTGCCAAAATAGCGATTGGTTATGTTACAATTGCGCGCCATTTTTGACTGAAGATTGACTGGGCATGTTGGATCAGATTCGTATCGTTTTGGTAAACACCTCTCACACCGGCAACATGGGCTCTACGGCGAGAGCCATGAAGACCATGGGGCTGACTCAGCTGGTGTTGGTTGATCCGCAAGCCTTGCCCGATGACGATGCCATCGCCCTGGCGGCGGGAGCCAGCGATGTGCTGGTCAACGCCCGCATCGTGCCGACGCTCGATGAGGCCATCGCCGATTGTGGCCTGGTCATCGGCACCAGTGCCCGCTCTCGGACCCTGAGCTGGCCCATGCTGGATCCCCGCGAAGCGGGTGAGAAGCTGGTGACGGAGGGGGTGACGCATCCGGTCGCCCTGGTGTTTGGTCGTGAACGCACCGGCCTCACCAACGATGAGCTGCAAAAGTGTCACTACCACGTGGCCATCCCGGCCAACCCCGAATACAGCTCCCTCAATCTGGCCATGGCGGTGCAGACCCTCTGCTACGAGGTGCGCATGCACTGGCTGGCGACTCAGGAGACTGACACAGCGGCAGAGGAGCGGGTCGATTACCCCAGCGCGCAGCAGTTGGAAGGCTTCTATCAACACCTGGAGCAGACCCTGCAGAAGACAGGTTTCATTGCCGATGATCACCCCGGTCATGTCATGAGCAAGCTGCGCCGTCTGTTCAACCGCGCCCGGCCGGAAGTGGTTGAATTGAATATCCTGCGAGGCATTCTCACCTCGGTGCAGAAAGCCCGGCCGCAGGATTAATCCCGACTGATTTACTCAACCATATACTTGACTGTTTTAGTCGGGTATGTGACCATATGCCCATATTGATTTGTTCGCAAGACGGTAAGGCATATGAGACTGACCTCAAAAGGACGTTACGCAGTGACAGCCATGCTCGACGTGGCGTTGCATGCAGAGCAGGGGCCCGTTCCTCTTGCTGATATTTCAGAGCGCCAGGGCATCTCCTTGTCCTATCTGGAACAACTGTTTGCCCGTCTGCGCAAGCATGGGCTGGTGAGCAGCGTGCGCGGCCCGGGCGGTGGTTATCGCCTCGGCCTGGCCCCTGGCGAGATCTCGGTAGGTCAGGTGATCACCGCGGTCGATGAATCGGTCGATGCGACCAAGTGCCTCGGCAAGGGTGGCTGCCACGGTGGTACCCAGTGTCTGACCCACTCCTTATGGCGTGACTTGAGCGAACGCATTTCCAGTTTCCTGGGGGACATCACCCTGGCGGAGCTGGTCGGTCAGGCCGATGTGCGCCGCATTGCCGGCAAGCAAGATGAACAAATGAAGACCGTGTTGTCCCTGGTTGACCGGGTCGAACGCGGTGATGTGAGCTTGAAAGTCCAACTATAAACGTGCTTTCCACGACGAGTCGCTGTGTGGCCCCGTCGTAACGGAGAAAAACATGAAACTGCCTATTTACCTTGATTATTCGGCAACCTGTCCGGTGGACCCGCGTGTCGCAGAAAAAATGATGCAGTGCCTCACCATGGACGGCCTGTTTGGCAATCCTGCCTCCCGCTCTCACCGTTTCGGCTGGCAGGCCGAAGAGGCGGTGGACCTGGCCCGTAATCAAGTGGCAGAGCTGATTGGTGCTGATCCTCGCGAGATCGTCTTCACCTCCGGCGCGACCGAATCCAACAACCTGGCCATCAAGGGCATAGCCCACTTCTATGCTGGCAAGGGCAAGCACATCATCACCTCCAAGACTGAACACAAGGCGGTGCTCGACACCTGCCGCCAGCTGGAGCGTGAAGGCTATGAGGTGACCTACCTCGAGCCGATGCCAAACGGCCTGTTCACCCTGGAGCAGATCGAAGGTGCCCTGCGCGATGACACCATCCTGGTCAGCATCATGCATGTGAACAACGAGATCGGTGTGGTGCAGGACATCGCCGCCATCGGCGAGCTGTGCCGCTCCCGCAAGATCCTGCTGCACGTGGACGCGGTCCAGAGCGTAGGCAAGATCCCGGTGGACGTGGAAGCGCTGAAAGTGGACCTGCTCTCCATGTCCGCCCACAAGGTATACGGCCCCAAGGGGATCGGTGCCCTGTACGTGCGCCGCAAGCCGCGGGTGCGCCTGGAAGCCCAGATGCACGGTGGCGGTCATGAGCGCGGCATGCGTTCCGGCACCTTGGCGACCCACCAGATCGTTGGCATGGGCGAGGCTTTCCGCATCGCCAAGGAAGAGATGGCGAGCGAGAGCCAGCACATCATGGCCCTGCGTCAGCGTCTGTGGAATGGCATCAAGAACATCGAAGAAGTCTATATCAACGGCGATCTGGACCAGCGTGTCCCGGGTAACCTGAACGTCAGCTTCGCCTATGTGGAAGGGGAATCCCTCATCATGGCGCTGAAGGATCTGGCGGTCTCTTCCGGTTCGGCCTGTACTTCGGCCAGCCTGGAGCCTTCCTACGTGCTGCGCGCCCTGGGCCTGAACGACGAGCTGGCACACAGCTCCATCCGCTTCAGCATCGGTCGCTTCACCACAGAGGAAGAGATCGACTACGCAATCAAGCTCATCTGCGACTCCATCGGTCGTCTGCGCGAGATGTCCCCCCTGTGGGAGATGTTCAAGGACGGCGTCGATCTGAACACGGTCGAATGGGCACATCACTGATCCTTGCCAACGTGGCAAGTGTTTGGTGAACAACGGAATTAGCAGGAGTTAGATATGGCTTACAGTGAAAAAGTAATCGACCACTACGAGAATCCCCGCAACGTCGGTGGTTTTGACAAGAATGACCCCAGCATCGCGACCGGCATGGTCGGCGCCCCGGCCTGTGGCGACGTGATGAAGCTGCAACTGAAGATCAGCGACGACGGCATCATCGAAGACGCCAAGTTCAAGACCTACGGCTGTGGCTCTGCCATCGCCTCCAGCTCCCTGGTGACCGAGTGGGTCAAGGGCAAGACCCTGGACGAAGCCGCCGGCATCAAGAACACCGACATCGCCGAAGAGCTGGCCCTGCCACCGGTGAAGATCCACTGCTCCATTCTGGCGGAGGATGCCATCAAGGCCGCCATCGCCGATTACAAGCAGAAGAAAGGTCTCTAAGGTCCGGAGAGCAGTATGGCCATTACCATGACAGATGCCGCAGCGGCACGGGTTTCCTCTTTCATAACCAACCGGGGCAAGGGCATAGGCCTGCGTCTCGGCGTTAAGACCACCGGCTGTTCTGGCCTTGCCTATGTGCTCGAGTTTGTGGATGAGCTGGCCGCTGAGGATCAGGTGTTCGAGCAGAACGGTGTCAAGATCATCGTCGATGCCAAGAGTCTGATCCATCTGGATGGCACCGAGCTGGACTTCGTCAAGGAGGGCCTCAACGAGGGCTTCCAGTTCAACAACCCGAACGCCAAGGGCGAGTGCGGTTGTGGCGAGAGCTTCAGCGTCTAATCGATGAAGCCGGCAGCCTGCTGCCGGCTTTGCCGTTCAAGATGGATGGTGAGCAAGGCACTAGCCTTAGAGTCTGAGGACACAGAATGAATCATTTCGAGCTGTTCGGGCTGGCAGAGGGCTTCGAGCTCGATACCCGCCAGCTGGCAGACACCTACCGCCAGTTGCAAACCCGGTTTCACCCCGATCGTTTTGCCACCGCCCCCGAGCGGGAGCAGTTGGCCGCGGTGCAGCGTGCCGCCCAGATCAACGATGCCTTCACCACCCTAAAGTCCCCCCTGCGCCGAGCCGAATACCTGCTCTCCCTGCGCGGCACCGACATTCGAGGCGAGCAACAGACCCTGCAAGACACCTCTTTCCTGATGCAACAGCTGGAGTGGCGCGAGCGCCTGGCCGAGTTGAAAGGAGAAGCGGATCCTGAGGGGGCCATCGAAGATTTTCGTCGCGAGATCAGGCATGATCACCAGTCTCTGATGCAACGGCTGACCGATGCCCTCACCGCGGGTGAAGATCTGGCGGCGGCCGATTGCGTGCGCAAACTCAAGTTTGTCGACAAGCTCCTCGAGGAGCTGGAACGATTCGAAGACTCGCTGTTCGAGTCTTGACCCTCTAACGCTGGAATTGTGATTACCCATGGCATTACTGCAAATCGCCGAGCCCGGCCAGAGCGCCGCGCCTCATCAGCACAAACGTGCCGTAGGCATCGATCTCGGCACTACCAACTCCCTGGTTGCCGCTGTACGCAGCGGCCAGGCCGATACCCTGAGTGACGAACAGGGGCGCGATCTGCTGCCCTCCGTGGTGCACTATCAAGCTGGTCAGGCCGACGCCATCAGGGTGGGCTTTGACGCCAAGCGCGAAGCCGCCCTCGATCCCCACAACACCATCGTCTCGGTCAAACGGATGATGGGCAAGGCGCTGGCCGACATGGATATCCGTCAGCAGCCTTACGAGTTCGTGGCCGCCGACAACGGCATGCCCCAGATCCAGACCCGCCAGGGGCTGGTCAATCCGGTGCAGGTCTCGGCGGAGATCCTCAAAAAACTGGCCGAGCGCGGCGCCGCCTCCCTCGGCGGTGATCTCGACGGTGTGGTCATCACAGTGCCCGCCTATTTTGATGACGCCCAACGCCAGGGCACCAAGGATGCGGCCCGGTTGGCCGGTCTGCACGTGCTGCGCCTGCTCAACGAGCCCACCGCCGCCGCCATCGCCTACGGCCTCGACTCCGGTCAGGAAGGGGTGATCGCCGTCTATGACCTCGGTGGCGGCACCTTTGACATTTCCATCCTGCGTCTGCATCGCGGGGTGTTCGAGGTGATGGCTACCGGCGGCGACTCGGCGCTGGGTGGCGATGATTTCGATCATCTGCTGGCAGACTGGATCAAGGAACAAGCCGGTTTGAGTGGCCAGCTCGATGCCCGCACCAAGCGGGAGTTGCTGGACGTGGCGGCGGCGGTCAAGCACGGCCTGACGGATGCCGACCGCGTTACCTGTACCTTTGCCGGCTGGCAGGGGGAGGTGAGCCGCAGCCAGTTCGACGAGCTCATCCTGCCGCTGGTCAAGCGCACCCTGCTGGCCTGCCGCCGCGCCCTGCGCGATGCGGGGCTCGAGCAGGTGGAGGTGCTGGAAGTGGTGATGGTGGGGGGCTCCACCCGGGTGCCGCTGGTGCGCGAGCTGGTAGGGGAGTTCTTCCAGCGTACGCCGCTCACCAGCATAGATCCGGACAAGGTGGTCGCCATCGGGGCTGCCATCCAGGCCGACATCCTGGTGGGCAACAAGCCCGATGCCGAGATGCTGCTGCTGGACGTGATCCCGCTCTCCCTGGGTCTTGAGACCATGGGGGGGCTTGCCGAGAAGGTGATCCCGCGCAACACCACCATACCGGTGGCCCGTGCCCAGGAGTTCACCACCTTCAAGGATGGCCAGACTGCCATGGCCATCCACGTGGTGCAGGGAGAACGCGAGCTGGTGGCGGATTGCCGCTCCCTGGCCCGCTTCACCCTGACCGGTATTCCGCCCATGGCGGCCGGTGCCGCCCACATTCGCGTCACCTTCCAGGTGGATGCGGACGGACTGCTGTCGGTCAGCGCCATGGAAAAATCCTCCGGCGTGCAGGCGGAGATCCAGGTCAAGCCCTCCTATGGCTTGGCGGAAGAGGACATCCTCAGCATGCTGAGCGCCTCCATCGCCAATGCCCAGCAGGACATGGATGCCCGCATGCTGGCGGAGCAGCAGGTGGAAGCCGATCGGGTGGTGGAGAGTCTCAATGCGGCGCTGGCCGCCGATGGCGAAGCGCTGCTCAATGCTGCCGAACGTGCCGAGATCGACGCCGCGATCACTCATCTGCTGGCCATGCGTGCCACCGGCACAACCAATCAAATCAAAGATGCCATCGAGGCGGCGGATGCCGTCAGTGGCGAGTTTGCGGCCCGTCGCATGGATGCGTCCATTCGCAAGGTGCTGACCGGCCAAAACGTCAACAAGGTGTAATATGCCAAAACTGATCATTCTGCCTCACCCCGAACTCTGTCCGGACGGCGCGGCTCTCGAGGGCGCGACCGGTGAGACCATACTGGACATCGCCCTGCGCAACGGCATCGAGATCGAGCATGCCTGCGAGAAGTCCTGCGCCTGTACCACCTGCCACTGCGTGGTGCGGGAGGGGTTTGACTCCCTCGAGCCGAGCGATGAGCTGGAAGACGACATGCTGGACAAGGCATGGGGACTGGAGCCGGAATCCCGCCTGAGTTGCCAGGCCCGTCTGGCGGATGAGGATCTGGTGGTGGAGCTGCCCAAGTACACCATCAACCTCGCCTCCGAGCGTCACTGATTGACCCGCTAATTACACATGAGTGAATTGCGCGTGCAGCATCTCATGGTGCAGTAATGATATGGTGAAGGCCGTACCCCTCGGGGGAACGGCCTTTTTTGTCTCCGTTACCCCGCGTTGTTAATGAATCGTGCCAAGAAGAAAAGGAAGCAAGAGAAAATGGCTGACATGATGAAGGTACTGTTATCCGCCCAGGCTGCTGCCGCCCACTGGGGTGAAGGTGCCCTGCTCAGTTTCAACGGTGAGGAGACCCTGATCCACCTGGGTTCCACCGTCCAGCAGCAGGATATCCTGCGCACAGTTCAGCGTGCGGCTCGTCGACTCGAATCGAGCGGCATCAAGCGGGTGAGCCTGGTCGGTGAGGGTTGGGATCTGGAGCGCCGTTACGCCTTCGCCCAGGGCTTCTATGCCGCCAAGGGGCAGCGTGAACTGGACTTCGGCGAGCAGAGCGCAGCGGATGCCCTCGAGCTGGAGGCGCTGGTCAAGGCGACCCGCTGGGTGCGCGAGGTGACCAACGGTTGCCCGGAAGAGATCTACCCCATGAGCCTGGCGGAGTCCGCCCTGCTGCTGATCCGCGGCCTGGGTGGCGATCAGGTCACCGCCCGCATCACCGCAGGCGAAGCTCTGCGCGAGGCCGGCCATATCGGGATCTGGTCGGTGGGCCGCGGCAGCGAGCGCGAGCCCGTGCTGCTGGAGCTGGACTACAACCCGACCGGGGATCGCAACGCCCCCGTGGTGGCGGCTCTGGTGGGCAAGGGCATCACCTTCGACTCCGGTGGCTACTCCATGAAGTCCTCTGACAACATGCTGCCGATGAAGTCCGACATGGGTGGGGCCGCCATGGTGACCGGCGCCCTGGCGCTCGCCATCAGCCGCGGCCTCGACAAGCGGGTGAAGCTCATTCTCTGCTGCGCCGAGAACCTGGTCT
>RCUN01000435.1_pt1 | contig 23865 bp, 22 predicted proteins | sample 2166181 | NCBI WGS metagenome assembly RCUN01 (sample SAMN09932603, study PRJNA488358) | compost metagenome | feature: garden; material: soil; isolation source: compost soil in crotononitrile-enriched culture | place: Germany: Experimental Botanical Garden Goettingen | collected 2016-01-27 | reverse complement strand
GCATTGTAGTTGGAGCCCCGCTCAGCTTCTTGACAGAACGCTTGTTGTAAATGCTGAGTACGGAAGGTCCCCAGTCCAGCTCCGGGTACTCACTGACCTTTTTGTCGACAGTTTTGAAGCCATCGATGATCGTATTATCCTGTGCCCTATGTTCACTTGCAAGTGCAGTCTCCACATCCATCCAGCGCAGATGATTGTTAATGACCTTCCCTTGAACCTTCTGGATTTCGGATGAAATCTCGTTAGAGTTTTTGTAAAGCTCTTTCAGATTTTTGAGCTCCTTGTCACTCAAAGGCTGTTTCGTCAGATCACGATTTGCAGTCTGGTAAGAAAACTTTGATATCTTGGACAGAAATTCTTCCGTCTTATTAAAGTGTAAAAGGGTAAGCGGAAGCTGGTTGATCTCATTTTGTGCTTCGCTGGTAATCCGCCATAAATTCATCAGCCCTTTGCGGTGCATCGGTGTAGATGCAGAGTGAACAGCCAGAGTATTACCAATCTCCCCATGCAGACGATCTACATGATAGGACAAATCATGGAAGGCACGCTGATATTGGTTCTCTGCCTTGATCAGAATCGAGTTTTTCTCCTGGTTCTCTTGATAGCCCCAGATGAGAGCCCCGATTAGCAAGATTGCACTTATGGGGAACAGAACAGCACTTAGTCTCTTGTACATACAAATTCACGAGCTCCTTTCTTCAATTAACTGCCATTAGTTTGACAAGAAGAAAGAAGCTTTATGCATGAATTCGGAAGACTTGGATTTCAGAGCGTTTCTTCCTGAATTTCGAAGAGATGCGTATTGTCACAGACGCACATTTTGAATCCGGTCTCAATGCGGCCGCTTTCTTTTTTTCCTCGCAAAACAAACCGTTCCCCGCAATTTTTACATATAATTTTCACTTTAACCCGCATAATAAAAAGCACCCTTTCTTAATGGGATGAATACATCACCTTTAAGATCAGAGTGCCCAAATCTTACCTGTATTAATCGCTGCCTCCGGCTTCCGTAAGACGGAATGGAGACCTGTCATTAGCACGGTACATCTTACCGATCCCCCCAAACCATAGAAAAGCCATCAAAGGAATAATGTACCAAATCCAGTATTGTGTAGTGTAATTGAGAATCCAATCATAAACCCCATGCCAGAACACAGGCAGCATAAGAGAGAAAATTAAAAACTTGTGACTCTTGCGCCCTTCAGAGAACTTGGAACGTCCTAAGTAGTAACCCATAATGACGCCAAACATGGCATGTCCCGATACCGGAAGAAGTGCTCGGACAAGAAGTGTACCTACTGATGCTTGATGTGCAAGAGCGAATATCACGTTCTCTACCGTAGCAAATCCCAGGGACACCGCAGTAGCATAGACTATTCCGTCATAGGGCTCATCAAACTCCATATGATTGTAGATCATATGGTACAGCACGAACCATTTGATGAGTTCTTCAATCCCTGCTGAGACAAGGAACGATTCAACGAATGAATTATCCCCAAGCCAGTGGGTCATTCCCCGCTGCAGAATCATGATCGGTAGAACGATCAGGAATCCAAGCAGGAATATCTTGATCACCATATGAAGGGGCTCAGAATCATACTTATCCTTCAAATAAAAATAGGTAAGCAGCGCGACCCCTGGAGCCACCGCTGCAGTCCCTATAGCAAGCCAAAGCAACGGCTTCTCCTCCTTTTGTTGATCGCCGCCCTACCTAATGCAAGCGGCGGTTCCCAAGTAACCGCCGCTTAAGATGCATATCTGCAATCCTTTGTTATAGCTTAAGATTGACGCTTGAAATGTTCGCAAATCACACGGACAGCATTCTCTGCCATCACAAGCTTACCATATTCTTCGAGCACCGCAGGAGTAACTGAAGTTGCTTCTCCATACTCGGCTAGAACCGCAATGAGTGCAGGGTGTTTTCCTTCATCTAAATCTTCTGGCTCTAAGTGTAGAATCCATTTCCCTTTATAGTTAAATAATCTGCCGGCTTCGGTAATCGTTGGCTGCAAAACATGAGCGGCTTCGATCAATGCTTCAAAATCACTAAATGCATATACAATGGCATCGCTAAGTTCGAGCGTGACTTCCATTTCATAAATTTCTTCCGGCATTTCATCTTCATGCAATGAACCAAATTGATGATTCTCATATTTCCCCCGTGTCACAATGACGACCATTCCCTGTGCGGGAAGAGCGAACACTTCAACGGCAAGAGGTCCTGAGGCGTCAAAACCTACTTCACTGTAAGCTTGATCCATCATCTCTGTGAACAGGTCATGGACTTTAGGAATTTCCTGCCACATGTCCTCTTTTTGAATGCCTCTCTCGCTAAGATCGTCAAAAGTGAGGAAAATCCGTATCTTATCCTGGCCCAATCTTTCTATCTTCATACAGGATCCTCCTCTCCAAGCCGTGTTATCAACAGATTATGAAACCTGTTTTATATTGTGCTGGAAATGGTTCTATGTAAGTATGTTATCATTTATTTTCTTCAAATGCACGTAAATATACGGATTGAGCTAAAGAAATGAGCCTTAAATTTTGGTTGCATCCTTTGGATGCTAAAAAACGGTAACCCTGCCTTTGCTCAATCCCTGTATGTAGACAAAAAAAGAATCATTTCCTTCAAGCCTCGAAGGCGCCGGAAATGATTCTTTTTTGCTAAAGCCGTTTACAAACCAGGTATGACTGTACCCGTTTCTTTCAGGATTTGTTCCACCTCACGGTGAAGCCCCGGATTCCCTTTGATGATATTCTTGATTGTGTTCAAGTTGGATTCCTTCGAATGACTCGAGCTGGTCGTCGCAGGACTGGGAGACACCTGGCTCATAAGAGAGCCATAAGATGAGGTTGTTGTTCCAGTGGAGGAACCCTCACCTTTCTGTTTTGTGAGTCCGGACAAGATTGGCGATCCAGCAGAGCTTAACAATTGAGATTTTCTCTTTGTTAACCAGACTGCTCCTGCCGCTCCAAGAATTAGACCTCCGATAAATGAGGAAGAATTCACGTTAAACACCTCCTTGTATGTTAGAATCGTATGTAGTGTTAGCCAAATGCAGCCAACTCATGCGGGTGTATTGCAGAAAGCGAGATGAGATCTTTGTTGAACAAAAAACTTCTAGTGATTGCTGCAACGTGCTTAATCTTAAGTGCATGTGGACAAAAGACGGATCAGCTCCCAAGTGATTCGAATGCAAAAAGCAGCAGTCAAACCCAGCCAGAGACCCCAACTGAGAATAAATCCCCGGCTACCAAACCTGCACAAGAGATTGACAATAAAGCAGGCAATGGTTCAGGGACAAATGTACCTTCTAAGGACTCGAAAGAACAGACGAGCGCTGTTCCTGAAATTAAATACCATATGAATAAAGTCTACAATATTGTCCCTAATGAAGAAGGTACAGAGAAAAAAGTCGTGCTTCTGACCTTCGACGACGGACCTAAGAACAAAGAATGGATTAATGGAATTATTGATGTTCTTGATAAACATAAAGCCAAGGCCATATTCTTCGTCAACGGCTATCGTATTAAAGAAAATCCTGAGTTGCTTAAGCTGATTCACGACCGGGGTCAGCCCATAGGTAACCACAGCTGGGATCACATCTCTCTCAAATCTCAGCCCCTCCCCAAGGTGAAGAAGCAGATTGAGGACGTTCAGAAGATCGTCAAAGAACTGACTGGTGACACTCCCGTCTTCTTCCGTCCGCCATTTGGTGAGGGTGGAGATGTCGGGCGCAAAGTCGCCAAGGAGAACAAACTCCTCTATATGACATGGTCTAACGGATCACTTGACTGGACACTAAAGACCAAGGATAAGAACAGCAATCCGGATAAGGTAATTAAAAATGTGCTCGATCAGCTCCATCCCGGTGCGAACATTCTTATGCATGAGCTTCCCTGGACGGTTGAAGCTTTGGATACCCTGTTAACGAAACTGGAGGCAAAAGGCTACAGCTTCGTGGATCCGGCAAGCATCTCCACAGAGACTACGACGAATGCGAACAAGTAATTTTGATTTTAAAAATAACAGAAAGAGCGGCCAATTGGCCGCTCTTTCTTCATTCTAATGCTGCTTTCCCCAGGTCGATTGCTGCATGCCCCAAAAGAATAATAAAACCATAAGTGCAATAAAAATAATAACCAGAGAATTGTAAAACCATTTGGTCCATTTAATCCTCTGGGAGGGGTACACTTCTCTTCTAGAAGGCATATCTAAAGCCGAAATTTCATCCTCAGCAATCACCTCAGCTGAAGCTACCTCCAAGTCAGGCACTTTCTTGGCAGGGGCAGATAATCTCCCCTTATCAGTCTTGTGCTGGTGGATTTCACTTCTTCTCAGCCTTGCCTTTGCTTCACTTCTCCCTTGAGATAACTGTGCGTCTTCTTCCCGAACCGCTCTTCTCTCATGCTGCTTGCGGCTGTACCGCTCCATTCTGCTCAAGCGCTCGTTCATCTTTCCCTCCGAAATCGAATGATCAAACCAGACACCAGGTCAATGATGAAATGACACAAAATGGGTGCCCATAACGTTCCTGAATGAATGTAAATATAACCTAGTCCGTAGCTGCTCAGGAATACCCAGCCTGTCGGAATCCAGTGCTTCAAATATCTGATATGAATAATAGCAAAAATGATGCTTGTCCAGTAGGGACCAAAGGCATGCTGAATAGCTCCGCGAAAAAGGAGCTCTTCGCATATGGCGACAAAAGCAGCAATAACGACAATATGCCATACAGGCCTTGTTCGAAAGAGCATCTCATTGATGCCCCCATCATCCATGCTTTCTTCCGGAATGACTTTGGACAGCATCAGATCAATGACGAACATGACTCCTGCGAGTCCCGCTCCCCAATAAATAAAACCGGGACCATTCGGAAATGCTAATAGACTTATGAGGCTTTGTTTCTGGAAGAACAAAATAACAAGACCAATAACTAAGGCCAGACCCTGGGTAATATACAAATTAATTAATAGAAGCCGTTCATTAAGCTGCCCCGGCTCGATAGGCTCAATCTTGATGTTGCCAAACTTGAATTTTTTCATTAAGGTGTCTGTCCTTTTAAGTATAATATAAAAATCATAACTAAAATCGGCTTGAGATTCAAGGAGGGCGGAAGGAGTGCTCACTTCGGCTATTGACACCTTTCCAAAGGCTGTGATACATTATGAAAAAATTAGTTCGCCAAACACGTTGAAGGAAAAGAAGTCGCTTTGATGCTTACAGAGAGCCGGTGGTCGCTGGGAACCGGCAGCAGAGATGTGATCTTTAGCACTCCTGAGTTATTATGCCGAAATTTGAAGTAGGTGTAATCGGATTAACTCCGTTATCATTTTGTCTAACCAGACAACTGAGGCTGTTCCTGCAAAGGCACAGTGAATTAGGGTGGTACCACGATCAACTCTCGTCCCTTACTACGGTAGTAGTATGCGGGTCGAGGGTTTTTTATTTATATTTTCCCTTTGATGCGTTGCTGCTATAATGGGTTAAAGAGCGTATTTTAAGGATTCCGCCACTTTTGGCGAACCTTTTAATTAATATAGTCGGATATAGTTCAATCTATATTACGAGCATTCAATTTCTTGGAGGAGGAAATCAACAATGTATAAGGTGTTAGTATCGGATCCGATCAGTGATCTAGGGATTCAACAGCTCGTTGATGCAGAAGATGTCGTAGTAGAGAAAAAGACTGGGCTAAGTGAGGAAGAATTAATCCGCATTATTCCCGAATACGACGCGCTTCTTGTTCGCAGCCAAACTACAGTTACTGAGAAAATTATGGCAGCCGGTGATCGTCTTAAAGTAGTTGGCCGTGCAGGAGTTGGTGTGGATAACATTAACCTTGAAGCAGCTACTCAGCGCGGGATTATTGTTATTAATGCTCCTGATGGTAACACAATCACTACCTGTGAGCATGCTTTTGCCATGATGATGGCCCTTGCTAGACATATTCCTCAAGCCTATGCCAAAACCGTCAGCGGAACTTGGGATCGCAAGTCCTTCCTTGGCGTCGAGCTTCGCAACAAAACCCTTGGAGTTCTGGGTATGGGACGTATCGGTAGCGAAGTCGCTAAGCGTGCCAAAGCTTTTGGAATGGACATCCTGGGCTTTGACCCGTTCCTTACTGAAGAACGTGCCGAGAAGCTCGGGGTTAAACTTGCAAGTGTCGATGATATCGTACGTAACGCAGACTTCATTACTGTGCATACGCCGCTAACACCGGAAACACGCGGAATTATCTCCACGCCACAATTTGCGGTTATGAAAAAAGGCATGCGTATCATTAACTGTGCCCGCGGCGGAGTTATTGATGAGAATGCACTTGTGGAAGCTGTGAATCAAGGAATCGTAGCTGGAGCTGCTTTCGACGTATTTGAACATGAGCCGCCACAGCCAGATCACCCGTTCCTGAACAACCCGAAAATTATCGTAACTCCTCACTTGGGTGCTTCTACGATTGAAGCCCAGGAGAATGTGGCTATCGATGTATCTGAGCAGGTCCTGCACATCCTGAGAGATGAGCCTTTCAAGAACGCAGTAAACATGCCTCCAGTAGCACCTAGCGTTATGAACAAGCTTCAACCTTACTTCGGACTCGGAGAGAAACTGGGCACTATCGCTGCTCAAATTAACAATGAAGCTGTCAAAGAGATTGTAGTTAATTATGCAGGAGATTTGTCTGAAGTGGATACTCAGCCATTGACCCGCTATATTGTTAAAGGGCTTCTGTCCCGTCATTTCGGAAATGACGTAAATATCGTAAATTCCATGCATTTGGCTAAAGCTCGCGATATCAATGTGGTTGTATCCAAATCGACCGCTACAAAAGACTTTACTAACCTGATCAGTGTATCCCTCAAACTTCAAAGTGGTGAAGAGCAGCGCGTAGCGGGCACTTTGCTATCCGGATATGGAGACCGGGTTGTACAAATCAACAAGTTCCCAGTGGACATCGAGCCTAAAGGTAATTTGATCTACATTTCCCATAATGATAAACCAGGCATTATCGGTAAAGTAGGTACTCTCCTTGGAAATAATGACGTAAACATTGCTGCAATGCAGGTAGGACGTAAGATCGTCGGCGGTGAGGCTATTATGGTTCTGACGGTAGATAAAGCCGTATCGAAGGAAGTTCTCGAAGAATTGACCAAGCTTCCTGAAATTAACACTGCACAAGAAATCGTTCTATCTTAGTAGTCTGATAATTTTTAACAATAAAAAGAGCTGTCCTTCTTAGAAGGACGGCTCTTTTTCACTTCAATACTATAGAGAAAATGTTCCACGGTGAACAAGATTAATCTTGCGTATTCAACAAAAACCATTTTAATACTTCAGCAAGGTCACTCAGACTCCTGTCTTTCGACAGGTAGAAGCAGCTTAAAAGTTGTACCCTGTCCTACTTCGCTGATAGCGGTAATCGTACCGTGATGAGCTTCTACAATATTTTTTACAATCGCAAGACCAAGTCCCGTCCCACCCGATTCTTCACGAACCCTTGCCTTATCCGCTTTGTAAAAACGTTCAAAAATATAAGGCAGATCATCTGGCGGGATGCCCCCTCCTTCATCCTTAATCTCAAGACGAAGTTCACGCTTACCACGGTGAATCGCTAGCTGGGCCCGAATCTCGATTCTCCTGCCGCTCGGAGTATGCCTGAATGCATTATCCAGCAGATTGGTCAGCACCTGTTCAAGACGGTCCTCGTTCGCTTCCTCCAAGATCAGATTGTCCTTAAGCTCATGCAATATCAGCTCAATCTCACGGTCTTTCGCCCGAACACTGAACTTGCGGTATACCCGCTCAAGCAGTTCCTTCACATCCAGCGGACGCATCACCATATCCGTGTGCCCTGCCTCCATACGGGCAAGGTCAAGCAGATCCTTAACCAGCCTGCCCATTCGAAGGGACTCATCGTGGATCACCTGTACCAGCTCTTCACTTTCCTCAGGAGATGCCGCCATCCCATCCAGCAGAGCCTCACTGTAGCCCTGCATCATGGAGAGTGGTGTCCGGATCTCATGAGAGACGTTAGCGACAAAGTCGCGCCGCATCTTCTCCAGCCTTACCTCTTCAGTAACATTGCGCAGTACCGCAACAGCACCTCGTATATCCCCATCCGAGGCCAGAGGTGCCATATGGACGGACCAGACACTCTGCTTGACGTGCACATTCGCGCTCTGGTCCCCCGCTTCACTCAGCACTTTTGTGAACATAGGGAGCAGCGGCTCTGGCACACGGGATTGACCAGGATGAAGGGAAGCGAGATGAGGCATGCTGTCCTCGTCCTCCGATAAGCTTCTCCACGATTGCATAATCGCATCTCCTGGAGGGTTTGTGAGGATGACGGATCCTTCGATATCCATAGTGATAACCGCATCGTTCATACTACGAAGGACACTGGACAAATGCTCTTTCTCATGATTCAAGCTTCTTATCGTATTCTCTAGTTCCTCAGCCATATGGTTGAAGGAATTGGCAAGTTCTCCGATTTCATCACTTGTACGAAGAGACAGGCGTGTATCATACTTCCCTTTACGCACAGAATCGGCAGCACGGATAAGCTGCTGCATCGGGAGGGTAATTTTGTTGAAAAGAATAAGCGCAAAGAACGTGGTCATTGAGAACCCGATCATGGATACCAGTGTGAACAGCTTCTTAATAGCACCAGAATTTGTAAAGTTGGTATCTATGTAAGGCAGCAGGAATAGGCCCAGGATCATAAGGACACTACCGACTAGGCAAATGATCGTAATCCACAGCTTTCCTACGAGCGTTCTCCAGAATCTCTTCACTTATTTAGCCACCTCAAGCTTATAGCCGACACCCCATACCGTGGTTATCATGCCAGCTGACTCCGGTGATACTTTGTTCAGCTTCTCACGCAGCCGCTTCACATGTGTATCTACCGTACGAAGATCACCGAAGAATTCATAATTCCAAACGTCCTTAAGGAGCTCTTCACGTGAAAATACTTTATCCGGCGACACAGCCAGGTAATGAAGCAGTTCATATTCCTTTGGCGTTAGGCTGACTTCATGTCCACTGGCCGTAACCCTGTGTGCATCATGTTCAATAATCAAATTCGGGAATACAATATTATTGCTCGTCCCACTTTCCTTGGACAAATAGGCTGTAGCCGAGGATCTGCGCAGGATAGCTTTTACTCTATAAATAACCTCACGTGGGCTGAACGGCTTCACGACATAATCGTCGGCACCGACCTCGAAGCCCTGCACGCGATTAATTTCTTCACCTTTTGCCGTCAGCATTAATACAGGTGTAGATTTGACCTGTCTGAGTCGATTGCAGACTTCTACTCCATCTATGCCCGGAAGCATAACGTCAAGCAGAATCAGACCATAGTCGCCTGTGCTTGCCTTACGCAGCGCCGTCTCACCGTCCTCTGCCTCATCGATCTCGTAGCCTTCTTTTTCAAGGTACATCTTGAGCAGGCGACGAATACGTTCCTCATCATCCACTACCAGAATGCGATTTAATTGATCTGACATTGACAACAACCCCTTTATCTTCTTACCTATTCTCTCCAAGAGCAACTACAAAAATCAGTGTGTAAAATAAGGAATGAACTAAAGACAGTATACCTCAATTGACGCCCCGGAAAGAAGCACTCAAGATTGAGTATATAATATCTTTAGTTCAATTTAGAAGAAAATATTAATTTGTACCTGCATAGGAGTGCAGACCTGCGATAACCAGGTTCACCCCAACGAGCGTGAACATGATGACCAGGAAGCCCAGCACGGCAATCCAGGAAGCCTTTCGGCCATGGAATCCTCTGGACAGGCGCAAATGCAGATATGCACTGTAATACAGCCAGCTAATGAGTGCCCAGACCTCCTTCGGGTCCCATCCCCAGAATCGACCCCAGGCCTGCTGCGCCCATATCATCGCGAAGACGAGTGCTCCCAGGGTAAAGATCGGGAAGCCGATAGCAATCGCACGATAACTGATCTCATCAAGATCGTCCGGGTCAAGTCCCCTAAGAAGTGGAGATACCAGCTTTCCTAGTGGACGGCGTACTAACAGCCGTAGAAGGATATATATAATTGCACCGCCAATTATAGACCATACGATCGTATTCAGCTTGCGTCCGGCTGTTACCCCTTCAACCCAGGATGGTGCATGAAGCAACGGTTTATCTATCCCGATGAAGCTCTGCATACTTTCAACCTTGCTGTTATAAGGAGCCACGATAGGAGGAAGATTATACTCGACTTTATCCACCTTCGTCGTGGATTGACCTGCCGAATCCGTGGTGATTTGTTCACTTGTGAATACAGCCTGATAGCCTGAGGCCCGGAAAGCAAAAACAGCAACAATGAAGCCAATAACAATGATGATGGAAAACATCGTGAACTCCACCCACCATTTTTGGCGCCGATCCACCTTGTCCTTACCGTCGAAATTCACGGTACGCAGCAGATACATGAACGCTGCCGCAAAGCCGACAGCAAAGAAGGATTCACCCGTAGCAGCCAGCGTAACGTGAATATACAGCCAAATCGACTTAAGTGAAGGGATAAGCGGCTGTACTTCAGCCGGGAATACGGCCGCATAAGCCATAACGATGATCGCAATCGGCAGCGCGAACAAGCCGAGCAGCGTTTTGCGGTAGATCAGAAAGACGACGGTAAATGCAACCATAATCATCATGGATAAAAAAGACATAAATTCGTACATGTTACTGACAGGAATCCGCCCAGCTCCCGCCCAACGGGTCCCAAAGTATAATAGATGTCCAAGCAAACCTACAGAGGAAATGAAGAACGATATCCGGCCCCATTTGCGCTCATGTCTTTCTGGATCACGATTTCTCCAGCTTTTCCCGATTACAGCTACCGCAAAGGAAATAAAAGCTATGCAATATAAGAAGAAAGAGTACATAAAAGCATGTTTGCTTATTTCCAATAAATCCTGTGAGCTCATTCTTGGTTCCTCCCGTTATCCAGAGACTTCTCATCTACTTCCACACCCAGCGGCTTCAGGATGGAGACCACTTCCCGGCGAAGTCCGAAGAAGTTCTTCGTGGTGTGTCCGCCCAAGGTAAGCTGCCCCTCATCAATACGCAGCCAAATCCGGCGGTGTGTCCAGTAGAACCCGAGCACAAGCCCAAGCATGACGATCGCAAGTCCAGTCCAGACGAACGGCATTGCACGGTCCATGCGAATGTTGAGATAGCTCGTTGATTTCACAATGTCAACATCACTCATCGCCTTGACATCCAGGTCCAGCTTCTTTTCAATCCCGCCCAGCTTCTCATTAATTAAATCCTGTTGGAAGCGCTCTTTATCGATTTGTTTCGGAAAGTAGATGAACTGGGCACCTTCCTTGGGAAGATCAGGACCCTTCACCAGAAAAAGAAAAGCCGGTGCGTTCGGGTTCGGCGATTTGGAAGTTGGCTCCCCATCATCATTCAGCATAAAGTCCATATACTTGTTCTTCAGCTCAAGTGTATAGGGTCCAAGCGTATAGCTCCGCTTCGGATTCATCATATCGAGCTTGAACTTCCCGTATTCTTCTCCGGTCACTTTATTAACCAACACCGGCCTAACGGAACGAAGCTTAGGTGTTAGATCAAAGTCGTACTGATAAGCAACGAGGCCCTTGTAATCCAGCGACTTATTCACTTCAATGTCATGGCGTGCGACTTCCTTTAGCTCCGGAGTCTTGGACGGGTCATTGCATTTGGCCGTACATTCATATAAGACAGCCTTGGTCTGGTACAACTTTGGCAGCATCTTACCCTTGTTTCGGAACTCCTCAGGAAGCTCTTTCTCACTATAATAATTGACGGTAAACTGCTCATTCTTCAGATAAAAAGTCGTCCCCGGAATTCGCTTGGCTTCGCCCTCTGGGAAACTGACATATTCATCCATATGAAGCCCGGGTAGTCCTCTAAATAGAACAGCCAGTAAGAATATGATCAGACCGATATGAATAACATAGGGTCCCCAGCGGCTAAATCTTTGTTTCTCCGCAAGCAGGGCAGAATCTTCACTATGTACCCGGTATCCTTTCTTCTTCAGTACCGGAATTGCCCGGCGAATCCAATCCTCTGCTCTTTCTTGAATCGGACCCTGGTAGACAACCCGCTGGCGGGTCAGGAATTCCATATGCTTCTTGACTTTCTGTTTGGAAAGGGCTTTGTACAGCGGAAGTACACGGTCCAGACTGCATATCACAAGCGATGAACCGATCAGGACAAGAAGCAGAATGAACCACCACGAATTATATGTATCTGCGAGCCCCAGATCATAATATATTCCTCCAAGCGTCCCGTACGTCTTCTTATAATACTCATCTGGATTTTGCAAATTAATAAATGTGCTTACCTGTGGGAATACTGTTCCAAGCATTGCTCCGAGTAGAGTAAGAATAATCAGATAAATGGCAACTTTAACTGAAGAGAAAAAATTCCAGATCTGATCAATAAAATTCGGATTAGCGCGCTGGGAACGTCGTGCAGCACCGTCATAGCGCATTTCCAAGACTTCTCCAGCCTCACCAAGCTCGATCAACGGCTTGCCACATGCCTCACAGAGTACGGTACCGACGCGGTTCTGGTGTCCACATTCACATTTCGTATTGCTTATCAATTGGTATCCCCCTCCTGTCTCATGGCGCGACTAACTGCCCGATCTGGCTGTCTAGTGTCTCCAGATCAAGCTCACCTTGATGAATGGAGGTGATCTTACCTTTAGCGCTTACAAAAAAAGTTGTAGGAAGAGGCGTGATATTATAATCCCGTACAGCATCACTATTCGGATCAAGTAAAATCGGGAAGGTCACACCGCGTTCTCCTGCAAAATTCTGCACGGTCATCTCATCTTCACCGGCATTAATCCCCAGAACTACGACCCCTTTATCCTTCCACTTCTCCCATTGCTGCTGAAGAGCGGGCATTTCCTTAACGCACGGTTTACACCATGAGCCCCAGAAATTAATAACCATGGCCTTTCCTTCATATTCATCCAGATGATGTACACTGCCGTCAATTCCAAGCAGAGAAAATGAAGGCGCTTTATCTCCGACCTGCAGCGTGTCGTGAGAACCCTGTACTGCCGAGCTAATTGCATAGCCGCCCAATATTACGATGAAGAGCAGAATTACGATTTGCACCGGTCGCCTGTATTTCTTCATACAAAGCAGCTTCCCTTCTAAGGCAATATTATAAATACAGACTGAACTATAGTTCCACACCAATAGCTGTGAGAATTGTCATAGTTCATTCTGTATTTATGGACATTTAGTGAATATCCTATGAATATTATAACGAAAACTGCCACATTTTCAGCTTCATAATATGAAGATTATGTGTCTGCTATTTCTTCCCCTGCTTGTCAGCTTTCTTGGCGCTCCTCTTGAGATCTTCAATCTCGGCAGGCGTCAGATGACGATAAAGCCCCCGCTTCATGTTCCCAAGGTGAAGTTCTCCGAATGAGATTCTTTTGAGCCGCTGAACCGGATGATTAATGGACTCAAACATACGTCTGACCTGACGATTTCTTCCCTCATGAATCGTAATCCGAATCGTGGATTCCTTCTCGTCCGCACCAATGTCATAGTAGTCCACTTCGGCTGGCGCAGTCATCCCGTCTTCAAGCATGACGCCTTTCTTTAGCTTGTCCAGATCTGTACCATGCGGAACACCCTTAACGGTAGCCAGATAAGTCTTTGGCACGTGATGCTTCGGATGTGTGAGCAAATAGGCAAAGTCCCCATCATTGGTTAACAACAATAATCCTTCTGTATCGTAATCAAGACGCCCAACCGGAAATACCCGTTCATTCACGCCTTTCAAATAGTCAGTTACGATCTTGCGGCCCTTAGGGTCAGATGCACTTGTAATAACACCTTTCGGTTTGTTGAACACAATATACAGCTTTTTCTCAATTCCAATTCTCTTGCCGTTCACGGTAATCTCGTCGACTGCCGGATCGGCTTTCGTGCCAAGCTCTGTTACCGTCTCTCCATTTAGCTGTACTTTACCTGCAAGGATCATTTCCTCGCACTTTCTGCGTGAAGCTACACCCGCTTGGGCTAATATCTTCTGTAATCTTTCCATGTCTTATAAGTCACCTCATTCTAATGATACCCACTAAGGTATAAAATCACAATAGCCCTCCGAAGAGGGCTGCGGCAGTGAATGTTAAATATAAAAATTTTAAACAAAGTTAAACAAATGACTTACGAATATGGCAGCCATGTGAAATGTTCCTATGATCGCTGTTCCTCCCCAGATTTCTTTACTTAAATTTTATAAGTTAGAATTCCGGTACAAAGGCGAACGCTTCGCTTCTCCAGAATCATTTCACACTCATGCCTGATTTTCCCCATAATGAGCGACGCTGAAACAGTGCCTTCCCGGATGGAGTGAGCCAGCCGAAGAACATCATCGTAGTTTTCCTGAATGATCTTAGTATTATTCTGTCCGTGCAGCAGCTTTTCCAATTTAGGAGAATCGGAAGATTTACCGATAACGTAGATCTTGGAATCAGCCAAGTCGTGCAAGCGCGGCGCAAAGTGATAATCCAAGCAGATGCGTTAAACCAAAGACTTAATCGGTGTAACCAGCTGTAACCGTATAATGCTCCTCGATGGCCAAGTCAGTTTCATGGTGGAGCAAACCGTCGGATGACGTGTACAGCTTCCCGTGCATTCGTATTGATGACTTTCGTGTAGAACGTGGAAAATTGGTCGCTCACGAACCGATATATCGCAGCTCCTTTTTCGGTTCCGTAGTGGGGATTAGCGTCTGCGTAAGCGCCGAAACTCCGATCTGGACGCGCATTCCATCAGATGATAAGGTCGTGCCGTTCCCCCAATTTGAGGGTAACGCCAGCTTGTGATGAAAATTCACTAGAAGGGTAGCCATCAGGAGCGTATATTTACGTTAAATTGGCGGTCCGACCAGTCTTTTATCGCTAAGCAAAATCGCGATCAGTATGATGGTTGATTTTCGTTTTGAACGGTACGTGGTGCATAAGCGCAAAGAAAGACGCGTACGCCTTCCGTGATGATACGTTTGGTTTGTTCCTCCTCTAATGTCCCGGCTTTTCTCGGTTGATTAAATACCAATAAAAACGTTAATGCAGCGAAGTGCTTTGCAGCCATTTTAGGATCGAGCACATCGAGCAATCCTTTTTGTCCAAACTCTGTAAACCTCCTGATAATCCCCTCTTCAGTTGCGTTATCTAGCTTTTCAAAAAAAGAGTCTGGCAGGTTGGCGGCTTCCACCATAACCAGACGGATCAAAGCCATGTAATCGGACGAACCGTTCGCAGAAGCTACGATTTGTTCGCAAAATAAGATGAGCGCCTGCTCCAGATCCTCGAATTCCCAGAGGTGGTCTGAAATCCCTTGCTCAATCATGTTCAGAACCGCCGAACTGGATTCTTCCACAACGGCAAGCAGTAGATTCTGTTTGTCGCCATAATAATCATAAACTGTCCGTTTGGAAACTCCCGCTTTAGCTGCGACCGCATCGACGCTGGAACGATCAAACCCATCTGAAAGAAACAGGTCTCGTGCCGCCGCAATAATTTTAGCTCGTTTGTCTGAAGAGCCTTTGCGGATTTTCTTGTTTTCCGTATTATCCATTCTTACGTTTCCCCCTTAAAGGTATACCATCAGAAAACGATTAGAGTCCTGCTTTACAAATTACACTGCACGGTGTAGTATAGCAAATGCAGCATATCAAATCAATGATCAAGGAGGATTCTATCGATGAATACCATGCCGTCTTTTGTTGATGTTCTCATTGTCGGGGCCGGACCCACAGGGCTTACACTTGCCTGCGACCTTGCCCGTCGAAACGTCGACCATCGTATTATTGAACGAAGCACCTTATATAACGTTGCATCTCGCGCCAAAGGAATCCAGCCTCGCTCGCTTGAAGTCGTCGATGATTTGGAGGCCGTTCACTACATTATTGACACAGGTGTTGTGAATTTGCCTGTTCGTTATTATACCGCAGATGGCAGGAGTGTGGACAAGCCGGCTATTACCGTTGCAGCCAGCGCCGAACTTGAGACACCCTATCGTGATCCGGTCTGGATTGCTCAATTTGATGTGGAAAAAGCATTGCGCGACCGATATGCAGTGCTTGGCGGTCAAATTGAGTTAGGCATGGAAGCTGTAGGGCTTGTTCAGGATTTGAATGGTGTAACGGTAACCGTGAATACACCACAAGGAGAAGAGCAAATTCGCGCTCGTTATGTAGTCGGCGCTGACGGGGGCAAAAGCAATATCCGCAAGTTTATTCACTTGCCGCTGGTTGGGGAAACACACGATCATGAGCGATGGTATCTTGGCGATATACGATTGGAAGGGCTAGATCGTGACCATATCCATATCTGGACATCTTCGGAAGGGATGGTCGGGGTGACACCGCTGCCAAAATCCAATATTTGGCAGCTGCAGGCTACAATTCCGGCAGACATCGAAGAACCAGAGCAGCCGTCGCTAGAGGCGTATCAAGCCATGTTTGACCGTCGCGCCGGGGCCGGACGTGTTCGGCTCACGGATGCTTCCTGGCTGTCCATCTACCGGGTCAATGTCCGTATGGTTGAATGTTACCGCAACGGCCGGGTTTTCCTTGCCGGCGATGCTGCTCATGTTCATTCGCCGGCCGGCGGTCAAGGCATGAATACGGGGATGCAGGACGCGTACAACCTCGGCTGGAAGCTGGCGGCTATCATACGCGGAGCGGACACCGCCTTACTCGACACGTACGATGAGGAGCGCCGCCCTGTGGCTCAAGCCGTGCTCGAGGACAGCACGAAGAAGATGGGAGGGGTCATAGGAACGGCGACTGAAGGCGGAAGGTTGTCCCAATCCTTGAGCACCATATCCGACGATCTGACGAGTGGGCTTCTCATTTCCTATCGGTCAAGTTCTCTTACCCGTCCGTCTGCTCGAACAAATGCTACCCGTTCATTTCCTGGAGATCGTGCTCCTAATGCTACGGGCCTGCAAGGCACCGGGTTTGCAGGAAGTGTCTTTGACCTATTGCGCGGCCCGCACTGGACGCTTTTGGCTTTTGCAAACTGCATCGATCCTTCTCTGAAGAACTTCACCAACGACGAACTCCATGTGCATTATATCCTGCCATCGAAGGTGGAGGGGGCGGAAGGCATAATAGACACAGCAGGGAATGCCTATCGAATTTACGATGTAGCAATTAAAGAACTCGTATTGATTCGTCCCGACGGTTACATCGCACTGCGTACTTCCATTGATGATACCACATCGATCTTGAATTACTTGAATTTCATTTATCGCGAAAACTGATTTGGGAAAGCCAGCTGCGATCTTTCACAACATCTCAGGTGACCGCCGGCACTTTTAATGAACTGAGTTTAAATTGATGATACGGGAAGGACTGTTTCTATGGAAGAAATTATTCGAACCGTTAACCTGACAAAGCAATACGGAAATAAAGTCATTGTAGATCGCGTTTCGATTTCCGTTAAAAAAGGAGAAATCTATGGATTCCTGGGGTTGAATGGCGCAGGGAAAACGACAACCATTCGAGCTCTTCTCGGAATGAGTAAGCCTTCTTCCGGAGAAGTGTATTTGTTTGGTCAGCGCTGGGCGAATGGAAATCCCGATTTGTCGAGACGAGTAGGTTATATGGTGGAAGTTCCTTATGCCTACCCTAACTTTACGGTTAGGGAAAACTTGAGTTTGATGGCCAGGTTGCGAGGATTACCGGTTCCGAGGGCAGTTGACGAGATTATGGAGCAATTGAAATTGACCCAATATGCGGATAGTAAGGCTAGAGATTTATCGCTTGGTAACGCGCAGAAACTTGGATTGGCCAAAGCGTTAATTCATAAGCCGGACGTTCTGATTCTTGATGAGCCAACTAATGCACTTGATCCAGCCGGAATTGTCGAGATAAGGGTAATGCTAAAAGCTCTAGCTTCTCAACATGGAGTTACCGTGTTTATATCGAGCCATATCCTTGAGGAAATGTCCAAATTGGCTTCTCGAATCGGCATTATTCACAAAGGCGTATTGCTTGAAGAACTGACAACAAAAGACTTTGAAACCATTCGTCGAAAGCAGTTGATGATCGGAACGAAGGATGCCCGGAAGGCTCAAGCTATTCTTTCAGACTCCGGGTTTGCGGTACATTCGACTTCGAATAACTGCCTTGCACTACCGGATGATCATGCCGTGAAGCATCCGGAACATATTGCGAGATTGCTTGCTCATCATGAAGTGCCGCTCACCATGCTTAAAATTGAAGAAGAGAATTTGGAACATTATTTTCTCAAAGTAATCGGAGTTGAGGAGGGAAAACTGTATGAGACCGTTGTTGACATCCTGTAGCGTTGAAGTTTACAAATTGCGTCGATCCTTTGTTTTATGGGGCACGCTTCTGTTTATATTGTTTGTCATCACGTTGTTCTTGGGACAGCCCGATTGGCCTTCATTTTTTGAACGAACTGCGTTTTTGTATGCATCCGTATTTGGGCTGCTGGGGTTTGGATTGGTGACAAGCTGGACATTTGGCCGTGAGTATTCTGATCGGACGCTCAAGGATTTGCTCGTTTTGCCTATATCGCGCGGTAAAATAGCGATTGCCAAATATGTCGCAATTATAATCTGGTGTTTTGTAATGATGTTGATCAGCTTTGCTTATGCCTTAGTACTTGGTTTTGCTATTGGACTTCCTGGCTTTTCGTTTGCGATTGTACAACATTATTTGTTCCTAATACTTGTCATTGGCGCGCTCCACCTATTATTAAGTGCCCCTCTTGCCCTTTTGGCCTGTATATCGCGCGGATATCTGGTGCCGATCGGCTTTGCATTTACAACTTTAATGTTGGCATTGGTGTTCGGGCCTACCGCCATTGGAGCTTATCTGCCTTGGTCTGTACCTGCTTTGCATTTGAAGGAACACGACGTGGCATCATTTCCCTTGGCAGGTATCAGTTATTTTCTGGTATTTGTAATAGGACTGGCAGGCTTCATTGGGACGGTTAAATGGTTGCAAAACAGGGAGCAACGATGATTTACTAGAAAAGACTTCTGCATAGAAATATATTTGAAGGAGATGATGCACGTTCAATGTGTCTTCTAACTCTTTGAATCGCTTCATATTTTCAACTGGACTAAATTTCTCATGTTGATGCTTGATTCCACTGCTCAACAATTCAATATAATCAGTGTGGTGTGTCTAAGGATACGCCTGGGTGTAAAAGGGGCGCATCCTTTCAAAATTAGAATTTATCATCCGAAACGTATACGGCGAGACTCTAACTCCAGTAATACTAAGTGGCGATAAGATTACACTTTTTCAGCTTAAAGGAATAAATAACGACAATCCGGTCATGTTTAAAACCTTAGCGTATATTTTCGTTAAAACGGTCCCCCCTTTGGTAATTCTTAACGTTAACTTATTTGCATACCGCAATAACTACCCAAATACAATCAGACATATGGCAATTGCGGCAATAAATCCGACTACGTCAGAGAACAGACCTACCTTTAAGGCATACATCCCATTCTTGATTCCCACAGCGCCAAAATAAACAGTCAGCACATAGAATGTCGTATCCGTACTTCCCTGTATGGTGGAGGCAATCCTTCCAATCAAGGAATCGGCTCCATAAGTCTTGATCAGATCCGTTGTAAAAGCAAGCGAGCCCGTCCCTGTTAACGGCCTAAGGAAGCCCAGCGGAAGAACTTCTGGCGGTGCACCGAACTTGGTCATCAGAGGAGCGATCCATCCTGTGAAGAAATCCATAGCGCCCGACGCCCGGAACACGCTGATCGCTACCATCATCCCAACAAGATGCGGAATAATATCAATAGCTGTATTGAATCCGCTCTTCGCTCCGTCAACAAACGATTCGTAGACAGGAACTTTCCGGATAAATGCAAACAGAGGGATGAAAGCAATCATGATGGGAACAGCCCAATTGGAGAACAAATGGATCCAGGTTTGCAAGGTACCTCACCTCTCCACAGTCAAAGTAGCTGCAGGCGGTATCACAGGCGGATGCTTCTTCGCATACCTTCTACGGTACCAACGGTCCGCCATAATGGCCGCAAGGGTTGCTACGATTGTGGCCATGAGCGTCGTACCAACTATCTCTGCCGGGTTGGCTGAACCAAAGCTAATCCTTATCGCAATTAATGTGGTAGGGATTAACGTAATACTTGCTGTGTTCAGCGCGAGCAGCGTGCACATTGCTGGAGTTGCTTTTTCCTTATCCGGGTTCAAGGTTTGGAGCTCCTGCATAGCCCTAATACCCATCGGCGTTGCTGCGTTACCTAGTCCAAGCAGGTTTGCACTCATATTTGAGAGAATGAACCCCATTGCCGGGTGATTCTTCGGAACATCTGGAAACAGAAAAGAAACAACGGGGCCAAGCAGCCTGGATATGCCTTTTACCAGTCCCGAATCCTCGGCAAGCCTCATGATTCCTAACCAGAAGACCATGATACTGATCAGGCCGAAGCAGACGGTCACCCCAGTTGTAGCTCCATCAAAAGCTGCTTCGGTCACAACGTTAATATTCCCCTTGGCTGCGGCAAAAGCAAAACCAATCAAAATGAAAGCAAGCCATATTTTGTTAACCATTTGAACTCCTCCCCCATGTGTTACTGTTGTCCGTTTAGGCCCTGCTCGGTGCCGATCAGATAACATCTCTGGCGTTAATTATCCACTGGCCAGGCTTCATGCTGATCCCTCACTTTTGCTTAATAAATGCAGTAGGGCGGTTCTCTTGAGCGGCTTTTGTATACACAGGTACTGAACCTATAAGCTTATCCTCCAGCAGAATTTCCATCCGGGCACGCAATTGAAAATCTGCCGGCTTAGGCGTGATCAATCTGAGCTTCTTAACTACCAACTGCTCTTCCCCGTTTCGCAGTGGATAGTTGAAGCCAGAACCTGTTACCCAATCGCCTCCTTGACGGACAGGCTCACCCTTTTTAACCAAAGATTTAAGTGGATAGTTACCGAAACCGAAATCCAGAAGCTTGGCATGATCATTCCAATCATCCCCATCGTTAAGAGTTACAACTGCAAGCTGCTGCCCGTTACGTGTAGCCGAACTAACGAGACACCTTCGAGCGATCTTGGTATATCCTGTTTTCACCCCGTCAGCTCCGTCATAGAGCCGCAGCATCTTATTTTTATTTGCCCACTTGTATTCCCATGGGTCATTAGGATTCGGCGCTGTCTTCACCTTAGTGCGGACGATTTCTCTAAATACGGGATTATGCAAAGCATAGGCTGTCAGCTTCGCCAGATCATTTGCGGACGAAAAATGCGCCTTAGTATCCAGCCCGTGCGGATTAGAGAAATGAGAGTGTGTGAGCCCAAGCTGCTTTGCTTTCTCGTTCATGAGATACACGAATCCTTCTTCTGAGCCACCGACATGTTCAGCAATCGCCGAGGCCGCATCATTACCGGATCGTAACATTAGACCGTAGAGCAGATTGCTTAACGTCATTTGTTCGCCAAGCTTCAGATACAGGGATGAACCTTCCTTCGCAAAAGCGTTCTTCCCGACCTTCACCTTATCGTCCAAACGGCCATGCTCGATAGCTACGATCGCAGTCATGATCTTGGTCAGACTCGCAATAGGCAGAATCTCTTCTCCCTTTACGCTGTAAATGATCCTACCTGAAGTCACATCAATTAAAGTAGCTGCCCTTGCATGCGTCTTCGGCTCGGGAAGCGTATGAACTTCAAGAGCATCAGCTTGCGCTGGAAGCATAGGGACCAAAGTAAGCAGTGTGGATATTGTAAGTAAGAGTAGTGACTTGGGTATATACATGTTGTATTCCTCCGAGTGGGATAAGCCCAAATACTTATACCATAGTATGCAAAGGGACGAGACAGTATGTCCATTTTCCAAGACATGAAAATCCCTTCCGCTTGCTGCAGAAGGGATTCATGGCAACTACATTTTACGGCTTAGAGCAGTGATTGCCCGTGCTGCGTATTCGGATTCTCATTTACACTTATATTCATTTGCCCAGTAGGGTAAGCATTCGTTGCACTTGTCATGCCGCCCGTATTTGAGCTGTTTATACCTGGGTTCGTATTTGAGCCGCTTATTCCTGTATTCGTACTTGAACTTGAACTTGAACTCGAACTTGAGTTAGGGAACAAGGATTGGATCTTATCAATGACATTCGGAACGGCATTAATCAGTTTCTCCACTACATGAGTCTGATTGTCGAGCGGCACAACATTAACGCCCTGCTTGCCAACAACCAGGAATGCAATAGGGTTAATGGATACCCCGCCGCCGCTTCCGCCCCCGAACGGCCGAGCCTTAGCATCTGCAGAAGTTCCAGCCTTCTCATGCCCGTCTTCGATGTTAAAATCACTGCCCCCAGCTGCAAATCCGAAGCCGACCCGGCTGATAGGTAGTATCACACTGCCATCAGGCGTCTCCACTGGCTCACCTACAATTGTGTTTACATCAACCATATCTTTAATGTTCTCAAGAGCCGTTTGCATCAGCCCTTGAATAGGATGTTCTGCCATTTCTTAGCTCCTCCTTTCACTTTTAACACTCGAACTATTAGCACCAGTCCAGCATATATAGCATATCCACAGCGAATTTCTGCTATACAGGTCATTTTTGTGGAAAAATGAGGCTGGCTTCCATATATCGGGATCACAAATACCTCTGGTGGAACCAGCAGGTTAAGCCGATAAGACAATCCCCCGAGAAGCGTATATTTCACCCCATACAGTGCGCCGGTTAACTGGGCAGTATGAACTGCATCAGACATACCAAGTTCGGTTGTCCAGTCCAAATGCCTAACATTCACCTGTCTCAGCGTCCGGTTCAGCCATAGCTTAAGATCGTGCGTCGCGTTCAGAAGGCCCTTCCAATTATCGATCCACGTATCTACCTTTTCCTTATCGATATTTGTTTGCTCCTCTTTGTGATGATCCTTCATCACATTGCCTTCCTTCTTTTGCTTCACTTGTAGCCCTTGCTTGAGGTCCTTAAATTTAAGCATGGGGATTTCATAGTGATATTTAAATAACCCAAAAAGAGCTGAGACCTCAATTAATATGGTATCGTCCTTACCGAGCTTATTCACATTAAGGGTCAGCTTGATTCTGGAGATCAAAGCCGCGAAGATCAAGATCAGCAGCAGGAGCAGCAATCCTCCGAGCCAAATCCACACGTGCAACCCTCCATACTGGTGACTGAAATAGAAACTTTGTATAGTATGGCACCAAGATAAGGAAATATTCGCTTAATGAGGAAAAAAAGAGCCGCTCCTCACGGAGCGGCCCTTACGCAGCTGATCTAAATAAAACGGACTGCATCTTATATAGTCCGGGTATTATTTGTCCACATCCTCGAAAGTAAGCTGTTGTTGTTCCTCAAGCTTCTGGAATAAAAGCTGTGTCTCTTCTTCCAGATTCTCCGTATTTTCAAATTGATCCATTTCCGGAAGATCAACCAGGCTTCCCAGGCCAAAATAATCAAGAAATGCCTTTGTCGTACCATAGAGGATAGGGCGTCCAATGGCCTCGGCTCTGCCGACTTCCTCAATCAAGTCCTTGTTCACCAGTGTATGAATAGCCCGCTCCGACTTAACCCCGCGAATCTCCTCAATCTCAATGCGGGTAATGGGCTGGCGGTAGGCAATAATAGACAAGGTCTCAAGAGCCGCCTGGGACAAAGACGAACGTGAAGGAGAGTAAGCCAGCTTCTCGAAATAGGGGGCATGATCTGGCAATGTAGCCAGCTGATATCCACCCGCTATCGAAATAATTTGCAGCCCCCGCCCTGCCTTCTTGAACGACTTCTTCATATCTTTAAGCGCATCGACAATCACTTCAC
>RCUN01000433.1_pt1 | contig 24074 bp, 23 predicted proteins | sample 2166181 | NCBI WGS metagenome assembly RCUN01 (sample SAMN09932603, study PRJNA488358) | compost metagenome | feature: garden; material: soil; isolation source: compost soil in crotononitrile-enriched culture | place: Germany: Experimental Botanical Garden Goettingen | collected 2016-01-27 | reverse complement strand
CGATGATGCAAACCAGGGTATTTAATAATTTCATGTTGTTACCTTATTTTTATTGAGTTATTGCTTTCAACTTAGAAAACATAGTTCACACCCAGTTTGCCGAAATTGGTCTCAGTATTTTTATATGCATTCGGGTCGCGAACGTTGTGATCCCAGAATTTTTTGTCGTGCTCTACCCGGTAAAAGTACTCGGCCACCGCATAAAATCTGTCGGTGATCGGGTAGCTATAGTTAAAGATATATTTCTCGCTTCTGGAGGTTTCCTTATAGCCATCACGCCCGCCAATGCGGCGTAATTGAGGCTCCATCTTAAGCAGGAAGTTACTTTTACCCATACTCCAGGCAACCCATGGGCGAAATTCCTGTTCCAGCACGTTCGCCGTCTTGTCGCCATCATGGTTGAAGTCCTGGCCCTCTTTGCGAAACACTTCAAATCCGACGTTCACACGATCCGCTATGTGATAGTTAAAATTCACCAGCGCTTCATAAAACTGGAAACGTCCGCTATCGGCACCGCGGGCATCCTTGTCTTCTACCAGCATTTTAATATCGGTGTTGACGCTGAAGTTGTCCGATACCTGATAACGGTAGTATGGGCGGAAGCCATAACCATCACCGCCAATATTGTTGTTGCTGCCGGTGGTACGGTTCTTCTCATAGCCGGTTTTACCCAGGTAGATCCCTTCCAGCATAAACCAGTGTTTATCTATACTTTTCGCCCACGCCGGGCGAATTTCCATTTCGATCATGCGAAAATCGACTTTATGCTGGCTGTCATTGCGTGAGTCGTTGGTAAAATGCACCTGCTTGAGTACGAAACCGGTGTTCCAGCCGGTGTCACCAAAGTTGACCCGCCCATCGGCGAAGACGATTTCATGCACCGGACGGGAGTTGGTGCTGCGGCCTTCATTGCGGAAATGCTCTATTTTATACTCTGCCAACCAGTTACCGTGGAAATAAGAACGTTCATCCTTTGGTAGACGAATAATGCCAACGCTATCATCGCTGAGTTCTACTACTGTTTCCACCGTCTCGCCATTTTCTTTAATTATTCTAATCTTGTCACCGGCGAAAATAGGGCGACTTTCAGCACTTGGGGTCTTACCTTTAATTAGTGTGCTCTCCGCATGAACGGTAGAGCTGAGACCAGCCAGCAACAGCAGAGAAAAAATTTTAGAGTATTTCATTATAATCCCTTCTAAACTGGTGGTATTGCCTGGTTTTGGCAATAGCAATACCATCCAATATTATTAATATTAGTTTTTCCATTAAGCCAGTTAAAAGCGCAATTTCGATTGCTTGCGAATTAAATCCCGATAAAAGGATCCTCAATATCAATCCAGTGCGCATGTGCGTCGCTGGCACCGACATATAACCGCCAACGATTATCGGCTAATGCGATGAGGCCGCCTGGGAAAATGACATCTACCAAGTCAGGGCGTTTAGCATCGCCTGGTAGCAGATTACTTCTTGCTGCAATTATTTTTATGGGGCTATAGTTTTTAGTGTCCGGATTGAAGATAAAGACGCCCGGGTAGTAGTGTCTCCTTTGTTGTTGATCAAAACAGGCAATATGGGCCAGTAAGCCGATAGTGCCGTCGCTCAGTAAATGCGTTTCGTTGACGCCGCCCCATTCGTCGCTGTTGAACTGCCGATCGAGTAGTTGTGCATTGGCGATAGTGTCTGGCGTGAGTTCCTCCAGGCAGCTTATCTCAACGTATCCGATGGTTCCCCTGCCGCCGATATTGCCCTGTGGCCGGGTAAATACCCCGATGCGCCCTGGCTGGATCTGGCACAGGCGGATATCTTTCATACCTGAAGGGCCGCAAGCAAAACGGTTTAATGACAGGATGTCACGCCCGCGATAAAACACGGTGTGCCAGATAAGCTGCCCTGGGTGCTCGGGATGGGGGTTGATCTCGACGCCACCAAATATCAGTTCACCAGCGATAAAGCAGAAAAAGGGATCCTGTAACGGGAACGTAGGTGCATTTTCCACCGGAGTCCATTTTCCTTGCTGCTCTTGGAAGAAAACAATGGTCGAGTGCTCAGAGTCCCTGGCTTCAACCCGCCCAGCAATGACTTGCAGCCCGGCAGAGGTAAAGGGAGCGGTAATGTTGTAAACATCCTTGTCACCTACACCGGTGAATTCGAGCCGGTCAGTGGTGAAAGTGATACCTGACGTTCGCTGGTGATAGTCGGCAATCAGTTGTGCCACGCTGGCCGGAGAATTAGTCTTCATTGCGTATTTTCCCTCATTACACCGACAGGTGTTGCCATAGTTGGGCCAGCGGCATTTCAGCCAGGCACATGCTTTCGTCAGCGGCGCCGTAGTAGACCCGCAGGGTATCGTTCTCAATCAACGCACCGCAGGTAAAGACGACGTTATCAAAGAATCCGTAAAGCTCGTAGGGCGCTTGCGGTTGCAACAAGGGAACCGGCGATTTGGCGAGAATACGGGTAGGATCGTCCAAATCGAGCAGCATGGCACCCAGGGCATAACGTTGATCCACGTCTACCCCGTGGTAAATTTGCAGCCAGCCTTTTGTCGTTTTCAGCATGGGAGCGCCGCCACCCAGCTTTAACGCATCCCAGGGATCTTGCGATGTGCCCAGCAGATGCTGGTGTTGTCCCCAGTGCAGCAAATCGTTGGAGCTGGCCAGCCAAATCTCGGGTTTACCGAAGTGTTTGGGCGCCGGGCGATGCAGAGCCAGATACTTGCCGCCCACCTTTTCCGGGAACAGGCAAACGTCGCGGTTATCTGGGCAGAAAATCAATCCCAGACGCTCAACAGAGGTGAAGTCCTTGGTAACCGCCAGCGCCGTGCAGATACCCTTGGAGGAGACGGCGGAATAGTTGATATAAAAAGCCCCCTCGATCTCGGTGATGCGGGCATCCTCACAGCCAAAGGTTTCATAGCCGTTGTCCGGGAAAATCAGCGGTTGAGTATCAACGACAAAATCCACGCCATTGCCGCTTCTCGCCACCCGCAGATGAGAGAGTGAAGTCAGATAGACGATCGCCGGATCTGCTTTGTAGGTGATCAACCGTGGGTCGCTAAAATCATAGGCAGGGTCGTTATGCCAAAACTCCCGGGTAGTCACCTGCCAGCCCGCGGGAGTTTCTTGCAGCCAAGGTACCACGGTGGTGCCTTCGTTCTTGGGGATCACGCTTTCCGCAATGCGGACCAACATAATGGTTTCATCGCCAAGCCGGGTGACGCCCGCATTGAACGCGCATTCAACCTTAAATCCCGGACGACTTGGCGTTATGTCCTGGGGGGTAATTAATGGGTTACCAGAAAATCTAATCATTACTGTCCTCGATAAAAATTACGATATCATTGTGAGTCAATTGGCCGGGCACTGTGCGTGTATCAAATAAAACCTTCCCGTGGGTCGGTACCTGCAATAAATAATTTTCTCCAAAATTGATGGTGACGGTGGCGCGCTGTTGGCGATAACGGCGGCTGAATATCAGGGTGTCTTTGACCTGCTTCAATTGGTCATAGACGCCGTAGTGAAACACGGGATATTGAGCGCGCAGGGCAATGAGTTGTTGATAATCATGCCAAAGGGAATGGCACGCATTTTGCGCAGCCGCCACATTGATCTGGCGATAGTTTTCATTGACCGGCATCCACGGCTGGTGGGTACTAAAACCGGCAAAGGGGGCTGCAGACCATTGCATGGGCGAGCGTGAATTATCACGGCTTTTGGTTAACGCAAACTGAAATGCTTCCTCCGGGTTGCCACCTGCGGCCAGCTTCTGTTGATACTGTGTCCTGCCCTGAATGTCGTAAATGGCATCCGCTTCGGTGGCGACATAGTCCTGCATGCCCACCTCTTCACCGTTATAAATAAACGGCACACCATGGGCCATTAATTGCAGGCAAGCCACCGCACGCGCCCTGGCAATGTCGCCAGCGAACTCGCCGAAGCGGCTGATCATCCTGGGCATATCGTGGCTAGAGAAAAACAGTGTCGGTACATTGCCTGGCAGGTCGTTCATCAGCTTCAACTGTTCAACGATTTGCGGCAAATCGAAGGCAGGCAGGCTGCCTAGGTTAAAATTGAATACCACATCGCATAAGTCGGCGGACTGATAGCGTGCCAGTTCTTTGAGCTTGTCACTGCCCACCTCACCGACAATAAAGCAGGGGCTTTTGGCCCGCGCATGCGCGATTAAATCAGCGAGGCATGACTCGATACCAGGCTGATTAATATCGTACAGGTGCTGCTGTTCACCGTTTTCCAGCGTAGGGTTATCTGTTCGCTGGGTGCTGCATGACAGGAAGTTGATCACGTCCAGACGGAAACCATCCACCCCCAAGGCTTGCCAGAAGTCCAGTACGCCCTTGGCAAGCTCTGCGACCGCCGGGTTGGCCCAGTTCAGGTCGGCCTGCTCAATGGCAAACTTGTGGTAATAGTATTCACCGCCAGTAGCTTCAGGCTCCCATGCCGATCCACCAAAAAACGACTGCCAGTTATTGGGTTGGCGAGTGAAAATAAAATAGTCACGATATTGGCTGTGCGGATTATTCAGCGCGTCTTTAAACCACGGATGCTCGGTAGAGACGTGGTTAAGCACCATATCAATGATCACCCGAATATTACGCCGATGGGCTTCGGCGATTAACCGCTCGAAAACCGCCAGCGTGCCATACTGCGGGGCGATATTAAGATAATCGCTAATGTCATAACCGTTATCCACCAGAGGGGAAGGGTAGAAAGGGGTGATCCATAACCCGCCAATCCCCAGTTCCTGCAGGTAATCCAGCCGATCAATCAGCCCATGAAGATCGCCTATCCCATCTCCGTTGCCGTCCTGGAAACTGGGTAGATAAACCTGATAGAACACGGCCTCACGCCACCACGCTTGATCATTCATTGCACGAGTCCTTATTTCAGCGACAGGGACATGCCCTGCATAAAGTACTTACGGAATAAGATAAATAGCACGACGATCGGGATAGTCTGGAGCACGGCACCGGCGATCACTGGCCCCACATAGACGCCATAGGATTTACTGAAGGTGGCCAGCAACACTGACAGCGGCATTTTGTTTTCGTCCTGGATAACGATCAGTGGCCACAGGAAGTTGTCCCAGGTACCGACGAAGGTGAACAGCGCGACGATGGCGATAATTGCCTTGTTCAGCGGCATCATCAGGTAGATCATAATTTGCCACAGGCTGGCGTTATCGATCTTGGCCGCATGAATATAGTCGTTAGGCGTACCTTGAAAGCTTTGTGAAATCATAAAGATCCCCCAGGCGCTCATCAGGAACGGCACAATCATGGCGCTGTAAGTGTTTAACAGCCCCAGCTCCCGTACCAAAACGAATTGCGGGATGATAAACATAAATGCCGGGAACACCATTTGTAAAAACAGCAGGTTTTTAAATAATCGTTGGCCGGTAAACTGCATTTTAGCCAGCGCAAAACCGATAAACATCGAACTGAGGGTAACTGCTACCGTCACCGTTGTAGAAATAAACAACGAGTTAAGCAAGGTTTTTAAAAAGGGTTTCTCTACCCGCCCGGTGCTTTCAAACAGAAAACGATAGTTATCGAGTGAATAAGCCCCTTCAAACATCCCGCTGGTATAAATATCGGCGGTTGGTTTAAAGGAGGAAAGCACCATCCAGATATAAGGGTACAGCCACGAGAGCGCCAAAAAGAACATAACCAGATGAATAATCAGGCTGTTGATAGATTTTTTCATTTAAACGATCTCCACCTTTCTTTCCAGCAGCTTTCTGACGATCAGGATCAGGGTGAAGCTGATCAGTGCGATAAAAATAGACATGGTGGCTGCCCAGCTAGGTTGCATCTTCATAAATGCGGCCTCATACATCACGATCATCGGCGTCGTGGTGCTGTTTAATGGGCCACCGCCGGTGATCAGATAGGGTTCGGTAAAGATCGCAAAAGAGACCGTAATGGCTAATACCAGCACCATAATCAATTGCGGGTTGATCAGCGGTAATGTGATGCGGAACAAACGCTTGAGTGGCCGGGTGTTATCCAGCTCCGCTGCCGAGTAAATTTCTTTGGGGATACTGTTCAGACCAGAAAAGAGTATCAGCCCGTAATAGCCGACAAACTTCCAGGTCACCACCAGCGAGATGGACAACATGGCGAAGTCCGGGCTGGTGAGCCAGGGCAGAGTAAAGCCGAACCATTCATCCAGAAAGGTGTTCAACGGCCCGTTCTGGCTAAAGATCTTGGAGAATACGATGGAATAGGCCACGCCGGAAGAGACGTTGGCTAATAAAAAACTCAGGCCAACAAAGGTTCTGCCATACTTCAATTTCTGTAAACCAAACGCGAACAGTAGCGAAGAAATGAATACTACCGGTAGGTAGTACATTAAAAAACGCAGTACGTTCAACATCGATTTCCAGAACAACGGATCTTGCAGCACCAAAATAAAGTTTTGCACACCGTTGAACGAAGGAATGCCCACAAAACGCCATTCAGTCAGCGATAACACAGCGAGCCAAATAAAGGGGTACAGCCAGAATATACTGGTATATCCCAGATAGGAGGCCGCCAGAATACCGCCTACATGTTTATCTTTAAGCTTTGGAAAAATCATAACTAACGGCCACCCTCAGATGAAGCATAAAACGAGAAATCAATAAGATGTAGTAATCAGGGCTTTAACAGCGCGTTCACTTCCTGCGCGGATTGCTGCAAAGCTTCATCCGGCGTTACGGTTTTAAACACGGTTTTCTCCAGCATTTGCGTCATACTGCGTTGAATTTCCACCGTTTCGCTGCTGGATGCAGGCGGTATTGCCACGTTGACATATTTGGCGTAGGCCGCGGCGTAAGGGTTATCCTGGTAATATTGGGTAAACAGTGGGTTGGTAAGCAAATCCGCTCTGGCCGGTGGCATACCCGTCAGTTCAACCCAGCGCTTATCGAATTTGGGTTGGCTGAACACCCACTGGATAAACTCCCACGCCTCGGGTTTAACCTTGGAATGGCTGAACAGGACCAGCCCTTTACCATCGGCAAAGGTATAAGGCATTTTCTGTTTATCTTTGACCAGCATCGGGCCAATCTTTATCTGCTTGAGGATTTCCGGATACTGTTGCTGATAGCGGCTGATATCCCAGGGGCCGCGCACTGCGCCCATAACTTTGCCGGTCACCAATGGGTCATCCTGGCCGAAGTCGTAGACCGTCCATTTTTTTTCAAACAGCGTATTTAAGAAACCGATGACGTCGCGCCCAGCCTGGTTGTCATAGGTGGCTTGCTTGTCGGCGATATAAGGCTTGCCGCCACTCTGAGCGTAATAGAGGGCGATAAAATCAAACCAGCGGTCCCACCAGTTGCGGCCAGATGTTGCTTGCACCGCATAACGTTGGTTCTCGATGGTATATTTTTCACTGAGGGCGTATACCTCGTCATAGGTTTGCGGGATACCGCTAAAGCCCTGTTCCTCTAATAAATCGCCGCGCCACCAGAACAGCACCGGATTCATGTAAATCGGCAGAATGTAATTTTTGCCGTTATAGCCCCAGTTCTTCATGATATCGCCCATCTGCCGGGCTTGAATTAAAGATTCATAGCCATCGAGCGAGGAGAGATCGACGATTTGGCCCAAATCAGCCAGCTGAGTACCGAAGCCGGTGAAAATATTCTCCGAAATATCCGGTGCGCGGTCAGAGGCTATGGCGTTCATGATCGCCTCTTCTGAGCTGCCTGCCGCCGGGATGGTGGAAAAGACCACTTTCTTTTTGTCGGCTTGTTGATTCCATTCGCCAACGACTTCGCTCCAGAATGCTTCCTGGACGTTATTTGGTGCGATCCACAGGGTTATTTCCTGTTTTTCATTATCACCAGAAACCGCTTTGTCATCACAGCCCGTAAGCACTATGCAACTGGCGGCAATCGCCAGAGAGAGCAGGGTATGGTTGATTTTCTTTAGCATGGCTTGATTACCTGTGAACTATTCGTCAGTAGGAAGAAAGGCTGGTAGGCCAATTTTTAACGTTAAAATAGCAGCGAAGATGCAGGGATTCTGTGAGTGCTCTCACATCTCATTATTTTTATTTTAACGTTAAAATGGTGACGTACGTTGCAATTTTAACGTTAAAAGTGGGGTAACATACCTTTCCTGGTGGTGAGAACCAATCATTTCCTACCGCGGATTGGGATATAGTATGGGCAATTTGGTAACTTTATCTTCCCGGAGCTTTTGACATGACCACTGGTAAAAAACGCGAAACACTTAAAACCATTGCTGAGACGCTGAACGTTACGCATACCACCGTCTCGAATGTGTTTAATCGGCCCGAAAAGGTCTCGCCAGAACTGCGGGAGAAGATTTTGGCCTACGCAGAATCCATTAATTACCATGGCCCGACAGGGGCCGGGCGCTTTTTACGTACCGGTAAAAGCGGTACGCTTGGGGTCATTTTTAACGATAATTTGAGTTATGTTTTCTCCGATCGTCATGACATTGCGTTGATGCGTGGCATTGCCGAGGAGTGTGAGAAAAATGGCATTAACATCGCGCTGATGCCACTAAGAGTGAATAACGAATTTAAAAAACGCATGTTAAGCGCCGTCGTCGATGGCTATATTTTAAATGCCACCTATAGCAATGATGAAATTGTCCAGGCGGCATTAACCAGCGGCTTGCCGGTGGTCACTACCGATATCAAACTGCAGGACTTCACCTGTGTTTCCATTGATGACGTTGCTGCTATGAAGGCCATTTGCCAGCATCTGCTGGCGGCTGGGCATAAAAAATTCGGCATTGTCGCTTTCCCGGTGAAGAAGCAAGCGGGCGTGCTGTCATCACTGGCTGAATTCTCCAGCGAATTTGACAACGGCGTGGCCTTTGGGCGTGTTAGCGCATGCATCAAGGCGCTGTCCGATGGCGGTATTGATTTGACCACCAGCCACGTTGTGGAACAACTGCATGACGAAGCCGGGGGAGAAGAGGCGGCCAAGGTACTGCTTACCCGCGAACCGGGCATTTCGGCCATCATCTGCCTGTCCGATCGCTTTGCTTTCGGCGTTTACCACTACTGCCAGAGTCAGCATATTACGGTCCCTGGTCAGATTGCGATCACCGGGTTTGACGATATTGATATTCAGGATCCACCGATCGCGCTGACCACCATCCGCCAACCTATTGTTGCCAAAGGGCGTCATGCCGCCCGGGCGTTGATTGCGGGTCAAATAACCGAAGATATCTTTCTCGATTATGAACTTATTGTCCGGGATTCGGCATAACCACATGGAAAGGAAATGGAAAAGTTAACCTGTTTTAAAGCTTACGATATTCGGGGCAAGTTGGGTACGGAACTCAATGAAGAGATTGCCTGGCGCATTGGCCGGGCCTACTGCCAGTGGCTAAAGCCACAGAAAGTGGTGGTAGGTGGAGATGCTCGGGCAACCAGTGCCGCTTTGAAGCAGGCGCTGGCAGAAGGGCTGATGAGTGGCGGGGCCGATGTGATTGATATCGGCATGGTGGGCACCGAAGAAGTTTACTTTGCCACCCGCTTTTATGGCGTCGATGGTGGCATTCAGGTTACCGCCAGCCATAATCCGATTGACTACAACGGCATGAAGCTGGTTAAACAGGATTCTCGGCCCGTCAGCGGGGATAACGGACTGTATGAGATCCAGCAACTGGCCCAGGAAAATCAATTTACGCCGTCAGCCACCCCAGGACAGCTTTCCGTTCAGTCTAACCGTGAACACTACATTGAGCACTTATTAAGCTACATCAATCCTGGCGTGTTAACGCCGATGAAGATTGTGGTCAACGCTGGCAACGGCGCAGCGGGCCCGACTCTGGATGCGCTCGAAGCGGCAATGGCAAAACGCCAGCTACCTATCCGCATGATTAAAATCAACCATCAGCCAGATAGCACTTTTCCAAACGGGATCCCAAATCCTATGCTGCCAGAGAACCAGGGCGTTACCCGGCAGGCGGTGCTTGAGCACCAGGCGGATTTAGGCATCGCCTGGGATGGGGATTTTGACCGCTGCTTTTTCTTCGATCATCTAGGCAACTTTATTGAAGGTTATTACATAGTCGGCTTACTGGCGGAAACGTTCCTGCGTGCTGACAACAGCGGTAAAATCATCCACGATCCTAGACTGGTCTGGAATACCCAAGCGATTGTGCAGGCGCTGAATGGCAACGCGATCGAATCAAAGACGGGCCATGCGTTTATTAAAGACACCATGCGCCAGCATGATGCCGTTTACGGTGGCGAAATGAGTGCCCACCACTATTTCCGCAATTTTGGTTACTGTGATAGCGGTATGATCCCCTGGCTGCTGGTGATCGAATTACTGTCACGTAAGGCAACATCGCTATATTCCTTGATTGAAGCCAGCAAGGCGCGCTTCCCGGTATCGGGTGAACTTAACTTTACCGTTGAGGATACCGATGCCAGCATCCGGCAAATCAAACAGTTTTATGCCGATAGCGTGCTGCGTATCACGGCAACTGACGGCCTGAGCATGGAGTTTGAGCACTGGCGCTTTAACCTGCGCGCCTCCAATACTGAACCCCTGCTACGGCTAAATATTGAAACCCGCGGGGATACTCAATTGTTGGAGCAAAAAAATACGCAGTTGACCAAGCTTATTCAATTTATTACCGATTAGTCATCGCCTGCGGCGATAAAGTTATAGTCAAACGGCTTATTCTTTGGCGTTTATCTTTGCCGTAATTTAACGCCTGTAGATATCATGGTTAATTAAAGTTATCCGTGGATAAGCTGAATAGATGACAGCGCAATGTTGGAGCAGATAATGGCGAGCGTTTCTCTCAAAAATGTCGAAAAGTCTTACGGAAATATCAAAACGATTAATAGCGTAAACCTTGAGGTTGCCTCCAGGGAGTTTATTGTGCTGGTCGGCCCTTCTGGTTGTGGAAAGTCTACGTTACTCAGAATGATTGCTGGCCTCGAAGAAGTTAGCGGGGGTGAAATAAAGATAGATAATAAGGACGTTACCCATATGAATGCCGGGGAGCGTGGCGTATCGATGGTGTTCCAGTCTTATGCTCTGTATCCCCATATGACCGTGCGTGAAAATCTGGCGTTTGGTTTGAAAAACATAAAAACGCCGAAGCCGGAGATCGCCGCGCGGATCGCCAATGCGTCCGCGATCTTGCAACTTGATAATTACCTGGAACGTTTGCCACAGCACTTATCCGGCGGCCAGCGCCAGCGTGTTGCGATCGGGCGTTCGATAGTCAGCTGCGCTAACGTGTTTTTGTTTGATGAACCGTTATCCAACCTCGATGCCGCGTTGCGTATCCAGATGCGGCAGGAGATCGGCAAACTGCATGACAATCTAGGAAAAACCACCATCTATGTGACCCACGATCAAACGGAAGCCATGACGCTGGCCGATCGGATCGTCATTTTGAACCAGGGAAGAATAGAGCAGGTGGGAACGCCGGAAGAGGTCTATAACCATCCGGCCAATATCTTTGTCGCCGGATTTATTGGCGCGCCGAAAATCAATCTGTTTGCCGTCACCTATGAACATAGCGGACGGGTGAAAATCAATGGGCACAGCTTTTTTATTCCGCAGCTGGCGAATGCTGATTTGGCAGCAGGCACGGCATTGACATTAGGTATCCGGCCCGAACATTTCTCTTTAAGCGATAGTGCCGAGCTCTGCCTGAAGGTGAAAAACGAGCTCACCGAAATGCACGGTGACTCCACGGTGGTGTTGCTTGGCTCTAGGCAATACGGCACCTTACAAATGAAGGTTCCTTATCAGCTGAAGCTTGCCACCGGTGAAGAGGTAAGTATCGGTACCTCCTGCGATAATATTCTGGTGTTTGATGAGCACGGTAAGGCGATACGTGACGTTTAGCTAAAGGTAGCGGTGATCCCCGCAGTAGCGCGGGGATCGGCGTGCGCTACTTGGCTGCGGCTTCCTCTGCCTTTAGTATTTTGTGTAACTCATCCTTGATATGTAGCTTCTCTTTTTTCAAGCGAACCACTTCGTCAGAGTAGCCGTTGCCTGCTGGCCCTTCTAACCTGGAGATTTGGTGGTCGAGTTGGTTGTGCTTATCAAACAATGACTGGAAGCGGGGATGGCTTGATTTCAGGTGCGATATTAACTCACGGTATTCTGGAAACATACTCAAGCTCCTTTGAGTCAAACTGTACACTGGAGGGCTTCTCCACTTTCAATGTAACCCAGCGTGGATTTATTTAAAATGGCGCTAGCTAGCAAAAATAGATCCTGCTGTGCAGATTGATGACAGCGTGGCAATGTCGCTGAATGAGTAGTGGGCGCCGCATGCTGTACCCGCTTAGCTTTCTGCGTGATTTTGCCAAATACCCGTGCGTAACGTTGCCGGAGAGAACTCAACGTTTCTGCCGCGCCAGCCCAGTGCCTGGCGAAAACGCCATGCACTGGTGATATCAAATCGCCAGTAGCGCTCGGCTCCTTCGACGGCTTCGTTTTCTGCCTGCCATAAGATCTGGGTTTCCCCTTGTAAATGTAGAATGTCCCCGCGTGCAAAATCGATAAACAACAGCGCCGCCCTCGGCTGTGCCAGCAGGTTTCCTAGCGTATTCATATAACGGTTACCGCGAAAATCCGGTATCCACAGGGTTTCTCCAGCCAGATGGATGAACCCCGGTTTACCGCCGCGATGCGAGATATCTACGCCACCTTGCGCTAAATCACCGTGGGCATAGCTGGCCACAAAGCAGGTATCCGCCTGTTGGATCAGTTGTCGGGCCTGATCGTCTAACGAACTCAACTGCTCAATGGGGGCGGCAACGCTCGGCTCGGCGAACAGCTCTCGCCGTTGAATGTACTGCGGACAGTTGCCAAAGCTTTGTTGCACCACAATCTCCAAGCGGTTTTTATCCGTGCGGCTAATGATGCCGTTAACCCGGTTGCGCCTGCGGTTACTGAAATCTAATCCTAATGCGCCGACGGGTTGGCCGGGATAGAGCGCTGCCTGAGCAGGATCGTCCGCCCGGCGTGGCGAAACGATCCGCAAATGTGCTTCATCTGGCGAGCGCAAAAAGCCGGCAGGCCCACTGAACACCGTAGCAACCGGCCATTGCCGCTCATCCAGTGTGGCAACAAACAGGTAGGGCAGGTGAGCGAAGAACTCGCGATGTTGATCGGGCATGGCGGTATAGATATTCCCGCTCACCGTATCAAAACCGGCCAGGTCCTGCGCCAACTGCTCATCGGGATGAAACATGGAGGGAGACATGTTATTGGCCTACAGCCTGGGCAGGCAGGGGTAACGCAGGCATGGGGAAGAACCCGGGTAGCGCGGCAATACGATCTAGCCAACGCTGGATTGCCGGGAAGGACTTGAGGGAAAGTCCACCTTCTGGGGCGACCGCCACGTAGCTGTAACAGGCCAGATCGGCAATCGTCGGCAAAGAAATTGCCAAAAACTCGCGTTCTGCCAAGTGTTGCTCTAACTGGGGTAAAAAGCGTGTGCTGATGGCTTGTGCAGATTGGTAGTTCTCTGGCGCAGAAAATTGCACCACCATCCGGCAGGATGCGGGGCCATAACGCACCTCTCCGGCCGCTTTGGAAAGCCAGGCTTGGACTTGGGCGGCCGCCAACGCATCTTCTGGCAACCAGTGGCTATCCGGCGCATAGCGTTTCACCAGGTACACCATGATGGCGTTGCTGTCGGTCAATACCTGCTCATCGGCCAGCAATACCGGGATCTGCCCAACGGGATTAAGCCGAAGGAACGCCTCGCTTTGGCGCACCGTGGCCGGGGCTTCGCAATACTCATAAGGCAGATCGAGCATCCGTAGCAGCAGCTCGACGCGGTGGCAATGGCCAGAGGCCGGGGTGCCGTATAGTTTCAACGTTTGCATGGTGAGTCTCCTTATATGGTGTTGCTAAATAGGCTGTGTCCCTCAATTGCACGTGAGCGCCGCTGGACGTCAATTGAGGGACACAGCCTACAATACTCTTGCGCCAGATGATGGGTATCCGGGAAGATGGCAATTGATAATTTCACTTGGCGGAATAATCTATGGATCGTTTGGACGAGTTGGCGATTTTTGTGGCGGTGATCCAGCAGGGGAGTTTGGCCGGTGCGGCCCGCAAGCTGCGTCGTTCCGCTCCGGCGGTAACCCGAGCTATCGCTTCTTTGGAGCAGCGGTTGGGGGCGCGGCTGGTGGAACGCACTACACGGCGTCTGGCCCCCACGGAGGCCGGTTTGCGTTTAGCCGAACGCGCGCGTGCTCTGTTGCATGACTATCAAGACGCGGTAATGGATACCGCAGAGGCTCAACTGAGCGGGCTGCTGCGTATTACTTCGCCGGTGCAGTTTGGGCGCAAGCACGTGGCACCCATGGTGATGGCTTTTCTCGAACGTTACCCGCAAATCCAGATCGACATGCAGTTAAATGACCGCAACCTGGAACTGATCGATGAAGGGCTGGATGTGGCGGTGCGCATCGGGCATTTACAAGATTCCTCCAAGGTGGCGCGTAAGCTCGGAGAGGTGACACGCATCACCGTGGCTAGCCCAGCCTATCTGGCACAACGCGGGGAGCCGCTGGAACCGGCGCAGTTGAGCGATCATGACACTATAGTAGGTACACTACGTCCGACGTCAGGTGAATGGCGCTTTGGGCCTGACGAAAACGGTGAGCGAGTACGTTTGACGCCGCGCTTGTTGTTGAACGAGGTGGAAACTCAACTGTTGGCAGTGCGGGCAGGAAAGGGGATTGCCCAGCTGCTGTCTTATCAGGTGGCGGACGATCTGGCCAATGGTACGCTGGTGCGGTTGTTGGCCGCCTACGAGCCCCTGCCAGTGCCGGTGCAACTGGTGGCGAATAACGTGCAATACATGCCGCTGAAGGTGCGCACCTTTTGGGATTACGCCTATCAGCACCTTAGCCAAATTGCGCAAATACAACCAGGCAGTTGAGATATCTTAATTATATGGCAATGGCATCTCCCCCTCACCCCAACCCTCTCCCCGAAGGAGAGGGGGCTGTGCAGTGTTGTTGTCGCGTACGGGGTAGGGCTGAGGCACGTTAAACACCTATGCAATTTACCCAATTTATTTTCGAGTTTCATGGATGAAACTTTAAAGTAACGGCGAAAATGTTTAACCAGTGAAACTTATTGCCGGAAAAAATAAATTTATATCGCCGATCACGCATTGCCGCATCAGCTATCTTGACAATATTTTAACATGTTGCTAATAGTTAACTCACATCTTAAATAATAAACAAAGTTTAATATATGAAACTTCTAGCGGGCAGTTACGATAACGCAACGACGGTGGCTGATGAAAACGAGATCCTGCTCTCATTTCAATCCCGCAGTCAGCGAGTTTACCAACAGCAACGTCATGAGTTGAATATGGCTTATGGGGATGCACTGCGTGAAGTTTTTGACTGGTTTTATTCAACTGAAGAATATAAAGGCACGATAATATTTATTCACGGCGGCTATTGGCAGTTTTGTGATAAACAGGATTTTGCTTTTATTGCCAGCATGCCATTGTCATTAGGTTTTGATGTGGTGCTGGTGGAATATACCCTGGCACCAGCGGCTAACCTGGCTGATATTTGTCAGCAAATTGGGGTAGCGCTGGATGTCATTGAGCGGCGGCTGAAGCCGCGTGGCGATAAGCCGGTTTATCTCACTGGTCATTCTGCCGGTGGACATTTGGCGGCATATTGGCAACACCATCCGCTGGTGCAGGCGGTGTTTCCCATCAGCGGTATTTTTGAGTTGCAGCCGCTGCTGGCGAGCTACGTAAACCAACAGCTAAAGCTGACCAGCCAGCAGATAGAGGCCTTAAGCCCGGCGCGTAATATACCGCTATCTTTGAAGCCCATGGTGCTATTTTACGGCGCGGCGGAACTGCCGGAGCTGATTGGGCAATCGCTTTATTATTATTCCGCATTGCGGGAGCAGGGGCTGCCGGTTAGCCGATATGCGCTCCCCGGTGCCAATCATTACAGCGTGCTGGATGCGGTATTTGCTGCCGATGGCGCCCTGCACCGTTTCCTGCTTACCGATGGAGAGTACCTTGATGCGCACAGTCATTGAAACCGGCCTGCCGGAGATTGGGCAACCTTTTTCCTGGGCGACCAAAGGTGGAGGGATGTTATTCACCGCCCATGGCCCGGTCCGCCAGGATGGCACTATTGAAACCGGCGACCCGGAAAAACAAATCACGCTGACGTTTGATAATTTAGCCACCACGCTGAAGGCCGCCAATAGCCATAGCGATAATGTATTACAGGTTATTGTTTATCTTACCGATGTTAATGACGTTAAGTTGCTCGATCAAATCTACAAACAGTATTTTAATTATCCGTATCCCAACCGCTCAACGGTGATTGTTGATAAATTGGTGGTGCCAGGGATGAAAATAGAAATCACCGTTAGCGCCACAGCGTAATTAATCCTCATAAAATAATATTCACTTGCTGATTCATTACATAATGAGTTAAGGATAATCTATGTTCGCACATATTACCCCGTCAACGCCCGATCCTATTATGTCTCTGATGGAAGCCTATATGCAGGATGCTAATCCGCAAAAGGTTAATTTGGGTATCGGTCTGTATTACGATCATCAGGGTAATATTCCCCTGATGCAGGCCGTACATATTGCCGAACAGCGTTTACTGGAACAACAACGGCCACATACTTACCCGCCAATCGAAGGTTCTGCACTGTTTGCCCGCCAGATCCAGACGCTGCTGTTTGGTGAACCGGCGGACCGTATTGCCACGGTACAAACTGTGGGGGGCTCTGGAGCGCTGAAGCTGGGCGCTGATTTTATTCATCACTATCTGGCACGTCGCGAAATCTGGGTTTCCGATCCTACCTGGGCCAACCACTGGGCGATCTTCGAAGGGGCTGGCTTGAAGGTGAATACCTACCCGTATTTTGACGATGCGTCTGGTCAACTGCGTTTTGAAGCCATGCTCGACACGCTCTCTGCCTTGCCGGAAGGGGCGGTGGTGCTACTGCATCCTTGCTGCCATAACCCCACTGGCACCGATCTCAACCCATCACAATGGCAGGCAGTGATCGAGGTGGTGCAACGGCGTCGGCTGCTGCCTTTCTTTGACATCGCCTATCAAGGCTTTGGCGATGGGCTGGACGAAGACTGCTTCGCACTGCGGGCAATGTTGAAAACTGACGTGGATTTTCTGGTTAGCAACTCCTTCTCCAAGAACGTGGCACTGTATGGCCAGCGTTTAGGGGGGCTATCGGTGCGCTGTGCTACGGCCGAGGCGGCGGTGAACGTGAAAGGCGCATTGAAGACGCTGATCCGCCGCAGTTATTCCTGCCCGCCGACTCACGGCAGCCAGATTGTGGAAACCCTGCTGGCAGACCCACAGCTATATCAACAGTGGGCCAGTGAATTGACCACCATGCGCCAACGCATCAAACAGATGCGCGTTGGCCTGGCTGCTGGCCTGGAGCAGGGCGGTACCACGCTGGACTACACCCGTATTCGCGATCAAAAGGGCATGTTCAGCTACACCGGGTTGAATGAACGCCAACTCGGTCAACTGCGGCAGCAATATTCCATTTATCTGGTGGCGCCTGGCAGGATGTGCCTGCCTGGCCTGAACCAGCAAAACCTGGACTATGTGACCGCCGCCATCCTTGACGTTACCCGTACCGCATAGAAAAGGTGAGCAACCATGAAAGACGCGAAACGTTTTGACGCTATCGCCCGGCGGCAGGATGGGCTGAAAAAGCACCTGACCGCCGGGCAGATGTCGATGCTGGCGATCGGTGGGGCCATCGGTACCGGCTTGTTCCTGGGGAGTGCTTACGCGATCCAGATGGCTGGGCCAAGCGTACTGCTGAGCTATTTTATCGGCGGGGTGATTGCGCTGCTGCTGATGGGATGCCTGGCGGAAATGACTTCCGAGCACCCAACCCCAGGATCGTTCGGCGATTATGCCGAGTTCTATCTCAGCCCGTTGTTTGGCTTTCTGGTGCGCTATTCCTATTGGTCTTGCGTGGTGTTGGCGGTGGGCACCGAGGTGACCGCCATCGGCATGTATATGCAGTTCTGGTTCCCTGGCACGCCGATTTGGCCGTGGGTGCTGTTGTTCTCTGCGGCGGTGATCGTCGTCAACGTGGTTGGGGTCAAGTCTTTTGGCCAGGTGGAGTATGCACTCTCTACCGTCAAGGTGGTGGCCATTTCGGCGTTTATCATGATTGGTATCGGCATCCTGGCGTTTTCCGCCAACCCGACCTTCGGCATCCGTAACTTCACCGACAACGGTGGCTTTTTCCCGTTCGGGGTGAAAGGCATGTGGTTTGCGGTGATCGTTTCGATATTCAGCTATCTGAGTATTGAGATGATCGCGGTTGCCGCAGGGGAAGCGAAAAACCCGGTGGTTGCCGTGAAAAGCGCCTTCAAAGGCACCATTCTGCGGCTGTTTATCTTCTATATGATGTCGATAGCGCTGATGCTGGCCATCGTGCCGTGGCGGCAGTCTGGCACCGGTGAAAGCCCGTTCCTGGTGGCGATGAACGTGATCCATCTGCCTGCCGCCGCCGGGATCTTTAACTTTGTGGTACTGATTGCTGCACTGTCTGCCATGAACAGCCAGCTGTATATCACCACCCGCATGATGTTTTCACTGTCCCGTGCCGGGCAGGCACCAGCGGCGCTGGGGCGGCTCAGCAAACGGGGTATTCCGGTCAACGCGCTGGCGCTCTCTTGCGTGGGGATTATTGTCTCTATCGTGCTGAGTATTGCCGCCCCAGAGAAATCGTTCGCGGTGATGATGTCGATCTCGGTGTACGGTGCCTGTTTCACCTGGCTGATGATCTTTGTTACCCACCTGTTCTTCCGCCGCCAGCATACGCAGACGCACCTCAAGTTCCGCATGTGGGGTTATCCTTACTTTACCTTGGCGGGGGCGCTCCTGATGGCCGGCTTGATGATAACCACGCTGTTCACGGACTTCTTTAGAATGACGCTGTGGTTTGGCATTCCCTTCACCGCGCTGCTAGTCGCCATCTATTTTTACAGTCGACGAGGGCAGGCATCGGTTGCAGCTGAAGCACCGGTACAGAGTTTGGAGTAATGTTGACCGGGCTGCGGCCCGGCCAAGCACTAAAGCTGGCTTTTGGGGATGATGTGGTCGCCGAAGTTCAGACGTTGGCGGCCTGGCTCTGGTTCAGTGAGAGGGGCCACTTCTTTCAGGCTGTTTTTGCAGCGTAAGACCAGCTCCTGATACTGGAGTGTGCCAGTGCGTTTCCAGGCTAATTCCTGTTCGGTCAGTTCGCGGATCACCCTTGCCGGGCTGCCAATCACCAGTTGGTTGGCGGCAATCTCCGCGGCGGCCTTGACGAAAGCACCCGCGCCGACAATGGAGTTCTCACCAATGACCGCACCGTCCATGATGACGGCATTCATGCCGATCATCGCGTTACGGCGCACGCGGCAACCGTGCAGTATGGCGCTGTGGCCGATATGCCCATCTTGTTCGACTACCGTGTCCTGCAGCGGGAAGCCGTGCATCACGCAATTATCCTGCACGTTGGCACCGTCTTCGACCACAATGCGCCCAAAGTCGCCACGCAGGCTGGCATTGGGGCCGATGTAGACGCCTTTGCCGATAATCACGTCGCCAATCAGTACCGCAGTGGGGTGAACATAGCTGCTGGGATCGACCACCGGCGTCAAGCCGTCAATCTGATACACGGGCATAGCGCAAACTCCTCAAAATGTAGTGGGATCGCGCGGCAGTCCGCCAAAGCGGCGATAGTAACCGGCACTGGGTGCAGGTAAGGTGCCGATGGAGGTTTCTGCCAAAGCGCTGACATATTCCGTCGCGGCGCGATCCACTCGCTGATAGATATTGATGCACAGGTTGCGGGCGATTTGGCCCTCCCATTGAGCGGGTAACAGGGCATCTGGCAGCAGAGGATCTTTCAACACCACGCGGCGGAAAAAGTGGATTAATAATAGCTTAATCTGAAAGCATCGCAGGGGCGTCAGTTCCTGCTCGTCGGCTTCGCGCAGTAAGGCCATCAACGGGCGGAAGGAGACGATAAACTCATGGTAGTAACCGGCCACCTCGCTCAACGACCAGCAGTTAGCGACCATTTGCCGCAGCGTCTGTTCGGAACGGTTATAGGGATAGTCGGCACGGAAGTAGATCACCTGTTCACTGGCGTTGAGCTCGCCGAGCAGGGCGGTGACGTCGGTTTGCGCATGGGTGGGCGCGGCCATCAGGTTGTTGGCGATCTGGCCAAAGCCCAGCCAGCCCAGCTCTTTTTTCAGCCGTGCACGCTCGGTTTTTTCCGCACTCTCCAACAGCAGTAGCTCCCACTTGCCATCCCACTGCGGCTGTTCGCTGAGGTAGATTTTGGATTCGGCATGGCGAAACTGGCGCATACCCTGTTCGGTAACGCGGTAATAGCTGCGCCGCCCAAGCTTCTCTACGTCCAGCCAACCTTCTTTTTGCAAACGAAATACCGAGGTACGCACAAAGCGATCGCCGAAGCCCAGGGCTTCCAGCAGTGCGCTTAAGCTGCCCAGCCACACCTCACCGCCGCGATGGCTCAGCGCATCGCCGTAGAGTGAGATGATCAGCGAGGTGCCGCTGATCGGTTGGGCGCTTAACGCATGGCGGATAAAGTCGTCCAGTTTATGTTCCATATTTTTCCCTGGGTAAGCCTTTGCTGAGACACGACATTAGCATAAACGACAAAGGCTTGCCCCTCACCCCAACCCTCTCCCACAGGGAGAGGGAGCTGATAGCCCCTGCTCGTTTGGAAGCAAAACGATAATCTAAGCAAACTCGATCGATCCCCCCCCACACATCGGGAGAGGGAGCTGATAGCCCCTGCTCGTTTGGAAGTAAAACGATAATCTCAGCAAACTCGGGCTTATCTTCATCTCATCCAAGGTGAATCACTCTAATTTCAAACACACTCGATCGGTCCCCTCTCCTTTTGGGAGAGGGTTAGGGTGAGGGGTAAAAAACTTAACGTGGCCGCAGATCGATCACCCGCTGGGCCTTGCCTTCCGAGCGAGGAATATCGCCACAGTTGGCAATGCTGACGTCGGTGCTGACCCCGACAATCGATTTGATATGGTGGCGCAGCTGGTGGCAGATATCGCAACGCTGCTGGTGGTTGAGCGTCAGAGCCGACTCTTTCAGCTCCACCCGTACCGCCAAGGTATCCAGATGCCCGGCACGGCTCACCTGCAGCTGATAATGCGGCGACAGATGCTCGAACTGCATAATCTGTTCTTCGACCTGTGAAGGGAATACGTTCACGCCGCGAATGATCAGCATATCGTCGGAACGGCCGGTGATTTTGCCCATCCGGCGCATGTTGCGGGCATCCCCTGGCATTAGATGGGTAAGGTCGCGCGTACGATAGCGGATCACCGGCAGTGCCTCTTTGGTCAGCGTGGTGAAAACCAGTTCGCCATGCTCGCCGTCGGCCTGTATCGCGCCCGTCTCCGGATTGATAATCTCCGGCAGGAAGTGGTCTTCCCAGATGGTCGGGCCGCCGCCGCTTTCGGCACACTCCATCGCCACGCCTGGCCCCATCACTTCGGAAAGGCCGTAGATATCCAGCGCCTTGATCCCCATGCGTGACTCGATCTCATGGCGCAGGGATTCTGACCAGGGTTCTGCACCGAACACGCCCAAACGCAGTGAGCAGTTGCGAGCATCGCCCCCCATTTTGCGTTCCAGCTCGTCGATCAGCGTCAGGCAGTAGGAAGGGGTCACCATGATCACGTCGGGTTTGAAATCCAGGATCAACTGCACCTGCTTCTCCGTCTGGCCGCCGGACACCGGGATCACCGTCGCACCCAGGCGTTCTGCGCCATAGTGCGCGCCCAGCCCGCCGGTAAACAGGCCGTAACCGTAGGCAACGTGGATTTTGTCTTTGGCCGTGGCCCCGGCAGAGCGCAGGCAGCGGGCGACAATATCGGCCCAGTTATCGATATCCCGTTGGGTATAACCTACTACCGTTGGGCGGCCTGTGGTGCCAGATGAAGCATGAATGCGTACCACCTGTTCCATCGGCACGGCAAAGGTGTCGAACGGGTAGTTGTCACGCAGATCCTGTTTGGTGGTGTAGGGGAACAACGCCAGATCGCTCAGTTGCTTCAGATCGCTCGGGTGAACGCCGGCCTGATCGAACTTGCGTTGATACATCGGTACGTTGTTGTAGGCATGGTGCAGGGTCCATTGCAGGCGTTCCAGTTGTAATGCTTCGATTTCGTCGCGTGAAGCAAATTCAATCGCGTCGATGGGCCGTGGATTTGTAGTCATCTTTTTAGCCTCGCAGGTGTTAGACACGCTCAATAATCATGGCAATGCCCTGACCGACGCCAATGCACATGGTGCACAGTGCGTAGCGGCCAGCGCGACGTTCCAGCTCAAACAGGGCGGCCAGCGCCAGGCGCGCACCGCTCATGCCCAATGGATGGCCAAGAGCGATGGCACCCCCATTGGGATTGACCTGTTCGGCATCATCCGGCAGACCAAGCTGGCGCAACACCGCCAACGCCTGTGCGGCGAATGCTTCGTTAAGTTCAATGACGTCCATCTGCGCCAGGCTTAACCCGGCGATTTCCAGGACTTTACGGGTCGCGGGCAGCGGGCCGATCCCCATCAATCGTGGCTCCACGCCGCAGGTGGCGGTGGCGACAATGCGCGCCCGTGGCGTCAGACCTTGCTGCAACGCCATGGCTTCGGAAGCGACAATCAGCGCCGCCGCACCGTCGTTGACGCCAGAAGCATTGCCAGCGGTGATACATCCCGGCTGACGGAACGGTGTTTTCAGTTTTTGCAGTTGCTCCAGCGTGGTTTCTGCGCGTGGATGTTCGTCTTCGCTGAACTGAGTAATGACTCCTTTCTTGCCGCTGAGGCTCACCGGGATAATTTCCTGTGCCAGGATCCCCCGCTGTTGTGCCAGGGCGGTACGCTGCTGGCTGCGCAGGGCAAAGGCATCCTGATCGGCACGGCTGATGCCAAACTGCGCCGCGACGTTTTCGGCGGTTTCCGGCATCGAGTCGGTACCGAAAGCCGCATGCATCAGCGGGTTAACAAACCGCCAGCCGATGGTGGTATCAAACAGCTGTGCCTGACGGCTGAAAGCGCTGTCCGCCTTGCCCATTACCAGCGGGGCACGGGTCATGGATTCGGCCCCTCCGGCCAGGACTAGGCTGGCTTCTCCGGCCTTAATGCTACGGGCCGCCATCGCCAACGCATCCAACCCCGAACCGCATAGCCGGTTGATGGTGGTACCGGAAACGTTTTGTGGCAGCCCGGCCAGCAGCGCCGCCATACGGGCCAGATTGCGGTTGTCTTCCCCGGCCTGATTGGCGCAGCCGAGGATCACGTCATCCACCCGCGACCAATCCACATTCGGGTGGCGCTCCAGCAGAGCACGCAGCGGCAGGGCGGCTAAATCGTCGGCCCGCACGTTTGCCAGCGCGCCGCCGTAACGGCCAATCGGCGTGCGGACGCCATCGCAAATAAAGGCCTGACTCATGGCTGCTCTCCTAAAATGCTGTGGCCCAACCGATGGGCGCGGCCACGGAACCAGGCGACGGTTTTCCCCAGTTGGTTAACGATTTCAACGTCGTATAACCCGGTGGTTTTACCCTGATGGCGCACTTCAGCGCAGGCGGTGAGGCGATCGCCTGCCAGCGCGGGGCGGATAAAATCGATGGTGCAACCAGAAGCGACCGCCGCCAGCCCCTGACTGTTGCAGGCATAAGCAAACGCGGTATCTGCCAGGCTGAACAGCTGGCCACCGTGACAGGTTTGGTGGCCATTGAGCATCTGCGGGCCGACGGTCATGCTGACTTTGGCCATGCCTGCATCCACGGCATCGATGCGCATATCCATCGCCTGTGCGCAGGTATCCTGGCTAAACATCTGTTCGGCGCAGCGCTGGGCCAGCGCGCGGGGAGTGTTGGCATTCATCAGCATTTGGCTCCTGAATAATTGGCGGCATAACGGCGCAGCAGTGGCATTGGGCGATAGCGGGGTTCCGCGTAATAACGTTGCAGGTTTTCCAGCGTGGTGAGGATC
>RCUN01000425.1_pt1 | contig 24750 bp, 22 predicted proteins | sample 2166181 | NCBI WGS metagenome assembly RCUN01 (sample SAMN09932603, study PRJNA488358) | compost metagenome | feature: garden; material: soil; isolation source: compost soil in crotononitrile-enriched culture | place: Germany: Experimental Botanical Garden Goettingen | collected 2016-01-27 | reverse complement strand
AGGTGCTTTATGACCGCAGCCAATGTTTACCAACAACGCCCAACCACCGGGGCCAAGGCCGAGTCGTCGCTGCATCACGCCGACCTCGCCAGCCTGGTGGGCAAGGGTCGCAAGAACGCCGGCGTGACCGTGCGTGAGAAAAAACTCCTCGGCCACCTGACCATCCGTGGCGATGGCCACGATGCCGCGTTTGCCGCCGGCGTGCACAAGGCGCTCGGCATCGAATTGCCGGGTGCACTGACCGTCATCGTCAAAGGCGAAACCAGCCTGCAATGGATGGGGCCGGATGAATGGCTGCTGATCGTGCCGACCGGCGAGGAATTCGCCGCCGAGCAAAAACTGCGTGAAGCGCTGGGCGATCTGCACATCCAGATCGTCAACGTCAGCGGCGGTCAGCAGATCCTCGAACTGAGCGGCCCGAACGTGCGCCAGGTGCTGATGAAATCCACCAGCTACGACGTGCACCCGAACAGCTTCCCGGTGGGCAAGGCTGTCGGCACGGTGTTTGCCAAGTCGCAACTGGTGATCCGCCACACCGGCGAAGACACCTGGGAACTGCTGATCCGGCGCAGCTTCTCGGATTACTGGTGGTTGTGGTTGCAGGATGCAGCGGCTGAATTCGGCCTCAGCGTTCAGGCCTAATGATCGTTAAAGGAGTCACCGCACTATGAGCCGCGCCCCAGACACATGGATCTTGACCGCCGACTGCCCCAGCGTGCTCGGCACGGTGGACGCGGTGACCCGCTTTCTGTTCGAGCAGGGCTGCTACGTCACCGAACACCACTCGTTTGATGACCGGCTCTCGGGCCGTTTCTTCATTCGTGTGGAGTTTCGCCAGCCGGATGGCTTCGACGAGCAGTCGTTTCGCGCCGGTTTGCAGGAGCGCGGCGAATCGTTCGGCATGATCTTCGAACTGACCCCGCCGCACTATCGACCGAAAGTGGTGATCATGGTCTCCAAGGCCGATCACTGCCTCAACGATTTGCTTTACCGCCAGCGCATCGGCCAATTGTCGATGGACGTGGCCGCCGTGGTCTCCAACCATCCCGACCTCAAGCCGCTGGCCGACTGGCACCAGATTCCGTACTACCACTTCCCGCTCGACCCCAACGACAAACCGTCGCAAGAGCGTCAGGTGTTGCAGGTGATCGAGGAAGCCGGTGCTGAACTGGTGATTCTTGCCCGCTACATGCAGGTCTTGTCGCCGGAGCTGTGCCGCAAACTCGATGGCAAGGCGATCAACATTCACCACTCGTTGTTGCCGGGTTTCAAGGGTGCCAAGCCTTATCACCAGGCTTACAACAAGGGCGTGAAACTGGTCGGCGCGACGGCGCATTACATCAACAACGACCTCGATGAAGGGCCGATCATTGCCCAGGGCGTCGAGGTGGTGGATCACAGTCATTATCCGGAAGACCTGATTGCCAAGGGGCGCGACATTGAAGGCCTGACCTTGGCGCGGGCGGTTGGGTATCACATTGAGCGACGGGTATTTTTGAACGCCAATCGCACCGTCGTTCTTTAAATCGCCATCGCTGGCAAGCCAGCTCCCACAGGGTTTTATGTCGTTCGCAGAGTTTGTGTACAACCCGACCACTGTGGGAGCTGGCTTGCCAGCGATGAGGCCCTAACAGGCAACACAAGATTCAGCATCTGTACCCGAGCACTTAACGCGCTGCCTGCCTGGGCAACGCGGTTCCATAAAAACAACAGCGAGGTGAAAGCATGTCTGGCAATCGTGGTGTGGTGTATCTCGGCGCTGGCAAGGTCGAAGTACAGAAAATCGACTATCCGAAAATGCAGGACCCGCGCGGCAGGAAGATCGAGCACGCCGTCATCCTGCGAGTGGTCTCCACTAACATTTGTGGTTCCGATCAGCACATGGTGCGCGGTCGTACCACCGCTCAAACCGGTCTGGTCCTGGGTCACGAAATCACCGGTGAAGTCATCGAGAAGGGCCGTGACGTCGAAAACCTGCAAATCGGCGATCTGGTGTCTGTTCCGTTCAACGTGGCTTGCGGGCGCTGCCGTTCCTGCAAGGAAATGCACACCGGCGTGTGTCTGAGCGTTAACCCGGCGCGTCCGGGCGGTGCCTACGGTTACGTCGACATGGGTGACTGGACCGGCGGCCAGGCTGAATACGCGCTGGTGCCGTACGCCGACTTCAACTTGCTGAAACTGCCTGATCGCGATCGCGCCATGGAAAAAATCCGTGACCTGACCTGCCTCTCCGACATCCTGCCAACCGGCTACCACGGTGCCGTGACCGCCGGCGTCGGCCCGGGCAGCACCGTGTACATCGCGGGCGCCGGTCCGGTCGGTCTGGCGGCTGCCGCTTCCGCTCGCCTGCTGGGCGCAGCGGTGGTGATCGTCGGTGACGTCAACACCGTCCGCCTGGCACACGCCAAGGCCCAGGGTTTCGAAATTGCCGACCTGTCCCTCGACACCCCGCTGCACGAGCAAATCGCCGCGCTGCTGGGCGAACCCGAAGTGGATTGCGCTGTCGACGCCGTCGGCTTCGAAGCCCGCGGCCACGGCCATGACGGCGTCAAACACGAAGCCCCGGCCACCGTACTCAACTCGCTGATGGGCGTGGTGCGCGTGGCAGGCAAGATCGGCATCCCTGGCCTCTACGTGACTGAAGATCCGGGCGCCGTGGACGCTGCCGCAAAAATGGGCAGCCTGAGCATCCGCTTCGGCCTCGGCTGGGCCAAATCCCACAGCTTCCACACCGGCCAGACCCCGGTCATGAAGTACAACCGCCAGCTGATGCAGGCGATCATGTGGGACCGCATCAACATTGCCGAAGTGGTGGGTGTGCAGGTCATCAGCCTGGATCAGGCGCCTGAGGGATATGGCGAGTTCGATGCAGGCGTGCCGAAGAAGTTTGTGATTGATCCGCATAAGTTGTTTAGTGCGGCGTAAGGGCGGGTAAAAAAGGGCGACTTGATGTCGCCCTTTTTCATGAGTGTGTCCGTGTTGAATTTGCTGGCTGTCGGATGTTGAAGATTTTATTTATGTCCGGTTTTGCTATGCGATTAGCTCCTTTGAATCTGACGAGTATTACATCCTTATAAATGTGCTTCTTTAAAACTAACTCTTCGTATTCTGGTATGAATCTATAGTCCTTGTTAAGTACTTTTTCGGAAGGGTTTTTCAAATATGTTGCTAGTACCCCATCAGGATTGCGCGCGAACATTTCTGTAGCAAGGTTGTCGGCGTAACGTTGTGCAATCGTAATGTTCGGTGTTGTATAAAAACCAGGTCCGTAGGATAGATTCGGTTTTGTGTCAAATTCTGGTTTTGGACCGGTAATTTGCATTGTTTTTGCGAACTCATCTGAAGTTCCATGGAATCCAACAAATGTATATGTGTCATTTTTGCTCTGTATGGAAATAGGTGGTACTAAAGTTTCAATAGAAGGTTTTGCGGCAATTGTTTTTTTAATCCATCCCAATTGTCTAAGTGTCGGTTTTAAAAGGTTTGGTATGTGCCCGTTTTTGTCTACTTTATTAACAGGGTCTCCCACACAATACACATACGCATTCAGCCCACCTTCCCCAAACGGACTCCAACTGTCCGGACTGTTAAATCGCATCAACACCGGATTAAACGCCCGATAACCATTCCCCAGCAAATAACACCCCGTCACCGGATCTGGCCGTTCGCCGTTGAAGCAGAGCAGGCTGAGTAAGCCGTTCTCCACCGGGCGATGACCATAGGGTGGGTAGGCGAGAGAATTAAGACGAGTCGCGTCGAGTACGTACAACACCGAACGCTGTTGATCAGTGGCAAGCAAACGCGTTTCCAAGGCACCGCTCTGACCCTGCTGCTGAGCCAGAAGTAGATCGTCGTGCTGCATGATCGATCGCTGCAACGCGCCTTGAATCTCCGTAGCCAGCCGATCTTTCAAGTAAAAGCGCCGAGCAATGGCCTGCGCCGAGGGCGTCCAATCAACCAGTCGATCCAGCGGGTCGTAGTGGTAGCGACAGAGCAGCGTTTCGCGATTGGGCAGCATGGTCGGTAATTCCTGAATGAGTTCATCAATCTAGGGTTTTACTGTGATGCAATCGGCCAGTCCTGCCTACTAGCAGATCTGATAGGGTCCCAATCTCAGTGCCTCAACACCAACCAGACCCCCGTCATGAAGTACAAACCGCCAATTGATGCAGGCGAGCATGTGGGCCGCATCAACATCGCTGAAGTGGTGGGCGGGCAGGTGATCATCCTGGATCAGGCGCCTGAAGGATTAAGCGAGTTTGATGCGGCCATGCCGAAAAGGTTGTATTTCATCCTCGTGAGTTGTTTAGTACGGTGTAGACGCTGCCGTTATAGATAAGGGCGATGTACTGTCGCCCTCTCTGTTTATGTATGAGTCACCGATAACTCACTCAGCTAAATTCAGTCTGATTAAACTGTTGTACTCCGGCGGATTAGGATTCTTGGGTGTGATTGCGGCGTCGTAACTTGGAAGGCCAATTTTTGTTTCCGGAATGATAGAAGTATTTACATCGTCCATCCATTGAATGAAGCGGGAAGTTATCACCCCTTCTGGAATACGCTCGCCAGCCTCAATAGCGACGCGGAGGCTACGAAACGCTTCTACACTTTGATTTCGGCGAGTATAAGCTGGCGGAAGCGTGTTAAATGCTTTGATTTCTATTGCCGACTTTTGCGGGGAACCTGGTGGTTCGATGAATGTTTTTGCGCTAGATGGCGTTCTTGCCCCTATTTTATTGGCAACTCCTTTAAAAAATTTGACTATAAGAAGAGAGTGGCCCGAAGGATCTACGTGACTCACTGGATTTCCTTTGCAATACGCATACGCATTCAATCCACCCTTCTCAAATGGACTCCAACTGTCCGGACTGTTAAACCGCATCAACACCGGGTTAAACGCCCGATAGCCATTCCCCAACAAATAACACCCCGTCACCGGATCTGGTCGTTCGCCATTGAAGCCGAGCAGGCTGAGTAAACCGTTTTCCGGCGGGCGATGGCCATAGGGTGAGTAGGCGATGGGACGTGGTCGAGCGGCATCAAGCACATTCAATACCGATCGCTGCTGATCTGTGTTGAGCAAGCGTGATTCCACGTTACCGTTCTGCCGCTGTTGCTGAGCCAGCAGTTGATCGTCGTGCTGCATGATCGAACGCTGCACCGCGTCCTGAATCTCGGTGGCCAGTCGTTCTTTCAGGTAAAAGCGCCGGATTGGGGACTGCGTCGAGGGAGTCGAATCAACCAGTTGGTCCCGAGCGTCGTAGTGATAGCGGGAGAGGAACGTTTCGCGATCAGGCAGCATGGTCGTGTTCCTGAATGAATTCATCAATCCAGGGTTCTACTGTGGAGCAATCCACCAGGGCTCCCTACTAGCAGATCTGATAGTGTCGCCTTCTTCCGGACCGCTTTATGACGAGCGGGTGGGGACCTGAGGAACATGCCCGCGTCGACCCGGTCAAATCGGCAGCTTTGCGCCCTCAATCGGGCGTTTTTCATGATGCAAGAGGATGTCTGAATGAAGATTTCACGCGGTTTTGCACTGGCATCACTCATGACTCTGGCCGCCAGCCCGGTCTTTGCTCAGTTCAGCCTGGGCGATGCGGCCAATGCCATTGCCGGCATGAAGGGTGGCAACGCGGCGACCGACGCAGCGCCCACCTCGGAAACAGCGGACCTGTTGGGCGCACTCAGTCAATTGAACGTAACGCCGCAACAAGCCGTCGGCGGCACTGGCGCGATGCTGGGGTTGGCGAAGAATCAGTTGAGCTCGACCGACTATTCGGAACTGGCCAAAAGCGTGCCGGGCATCGACAAGCTGTCGGGCGGCGGCGAGTTGGGCGCACTGGCCGGTTTGCTCGGTTCCAGCGGCAAGGCCGCCGGGCTGGATAATGCCTTAGGCAACGTCAAGGATACCAATGACTTGAACAATGCCTTCAGCGCCTTGGGCATGGACAGCGGCATGATCGGCCAGTTTGCCCCGGTGATCCTGCAATACCTCGGTCAACAGGGTGTTGGCGGTTCGCTGCTGCAGAGCCTGGGCGGAATCTGGGGCACTGGCGTTACTGGTAGCTGATCAGCGGCTTTCGGCGCGCAAGGCGTCGATGCGTTGGTCCTTCTCGGTCCAGAGCTGATTGACCCAGTTCTGGACCGTTTCACGAAACTGCGGATCGTTTTCGTAATCGCCTTGCCACAGTGCCGGGTCGAGGTCGCGGGTCTTGATGTCGATGATCACCCTTGGCACGTTGCCGCTGATCAAATCCCAGAATCCCGGAATCGTCTGCTGCGGATACACGACCGTCACGTCGAGGATCGCATCCAGCTGTTCGCCCATCGCCGCCAGCACAAACGCCACGCCGCCAGCCTTTGGCCTGAGCACGTGAGTGAACGGTGATTGCTGCTGAGCGCTTTTGGCGGCGGTGAAACGCGTGCCTTCCAGATAGTTGACCACCGTCACGGGCTGCCGCTTGAACAGTTCGCAGGCCTGTTTGGTGATCTCCAGATCCTTGCCGGCCAGCTCCGGGTGCTTCGCCAGGAACGCCTTGGTGTAGCGCTTCATGAACGGGTAGTCCAGCGCCCACCAGGCCAGGCCCAGGAACGGCACCCAGATCAGTTCTTTCTTGAGGAAGAATTTGAAGAATGGCGTGCGTCGATTCAGCGTCTGGATCAATGCCGGGATATCGACCCAGGATTGGTGGTTGCTGATCACCAGATACGACGTGTCGCGCCGCAGATCGTCGCCACCGCGAATGTCCCATTGGGTGGGAATGCAGATGCGGAAGATCAGCTTGTCGATTTCCGACCAGGTCTCGGCGATCCACATCACCGCCGTGGAGGCGTAATCGCGAAAGCGGCCGGAGAGGACCAGTTTGAGCAGGGCAAATACCATCAACGGTCCGATCAGAACCAGGGTGTTGAGCAACAGCAGCAGGGTAACGAAACAGCCGGTGAGCAGGCGGCGCATAGGCAACTCTTGAAAGCGTTTGGGCGCGCCATGATAAGCAGCTTCGGGCGGCAGGCCAAATCGGTGCTGACGAATGTTTCACCTGCGGGCCGCTAACCTCGTGGGAACGATCATGCGAACAACGGTCTAAAATCCCGCTGCTCACTTCTCATGGAAGCCCATTACGTGAAATCCCTTCTTGCACTGCTTTCCCTCATCGCCCTGCCGGTCATGGCCGCCGAACCGACCCTGTACGGCCGTTACGAATACATCGCGCTGCCGGAAATCGGCGGCGAAGTGCTCAAGGCCAAGATGGACACCGGTGCCCTGACGGCGTCGCTGTCGGCCAAGGATATCGAAACCTTCACCCGCGACGGCGAAGACTGGGTTCGTTTCCGCCTCGCCACCAAGGATGCGAGCAACAAGGTTTACGAGCACAAGGTCGCGCGAATCAGCAAGATCAAGACCCGCTCCGAAGAAGACGAAGATGAAGACACCGCCACGCCCACCAAACGTCCGGTGGTCGATCTGGAGTTGTGCCTGGGCAACGTCAAGCGCACGGTCGAGGTCAATTTGACTGACCGCAGCAGCTTTAATTATCCGCTGCTGATTGGTGCCAAGGCGCTGCGTGAGTTTGGCGCGGCGGTGAATCCGGCACGACGGTTTACGGCGGATAAGCCGGATTGTTGATAAAACTCATCAGGATGATAGTGCCAAATGGGTCCTAGACTAAGTACTTTTCCTGAGGGCGCGGTTCAGTAACTCCTGCTCATAGGCACGCCCTATTCTTAGGAAATCTGAATTCGGGCTCAGGTCAATGGCGTACTGAACTTCGTTAAATCCAGCTGAGAGTTGTTGGTCAGTGGAAGTCCGAAGATATTCATCAAATGTAGGCAATGCATCTGAAGGCACTGGCCCGTGGCTGTTTTGATAAGGCTTCGGTGGGAAATGTTTCCGTGGGTGGGGTCGTGCGACATGGTTTTTAGAATTCCATGCTTGTCCAATGTTTGAGGGGCGTCGAGGCTCGAATAGATCTAGATTGATATCGTCGAATTTGAAGTCTTCGGGTGTTAAATCATTAATGGTTTTAGGCGAATCCAAAGGCGGTGGCTTCGGTGTGTTGGCAGAGGCGGCAGTTGTGTTGATTACAGTTTTTGCTTCCTTGGCGACGGGCTTCTTCATTAAACCCAGTGCTCTCAGGGGGGGCTTGAAGAAAAAAGGTGTACGTCCCGACCGATCGGTTCCGTTGACTGGATCCCCAAGGCAGTAGGCATATGAATTTATCCCCCCCCTCCCAAACGGACTCCAACTATCCGGGCTATTAAACCGCATCAACAGCGGATTGAACTGCCGATACCCGTTCCCCAAATGATAATGCCCTGTCATCGGGTCAGGCAGTTCACCGTTGAAACCAAGCAGGCTGAGCAAGCCGTTTTCGGCAGGGCGATGACCATAGGGCGTATAGGCGATGTGATGCGGCCGAGTTACGACCAATGCGCTCAGTACCGAGTGCTGATGATCGGTTGCCAACAGGATCGTTCTGCGCGAGTTCGTAGACATTGACCAATCTCCGTATCAGTTCCGAAAGGGCGGCTTAACAGCATCAACCTGTTTTCAGCCATTGCCTACTATCAGAACTGCTAGGTCCTACAGACCCAACCGCCAGTTGATCTAACCGGATTGACGCCGATTCCTCCTTCAGTCACCGTTCGCCCACTCAACCCCCACGCCCGGACGCCATGCCTCATATCCTGATTGTCGAAGACGAAGCGGCGATTGCCGACACCCTGATTTTCGCCTTGCAGGGCGAGGGCTTCACGACCACGTGGCTGACCCTGGGTGCGGCGGCGCTGGAACATCAGCGGCAGACCCCGGCGGACCTGATCATCCTCGACATCGGCCTGCCGGATATCAGCGGCTTCGAAACCTGCAAGCAATTGCGGCGTTTCAGCGAAGTGCCGGTAATGTTTCTCAGTGCCCGCGATGGTGAAATCGATCGTGTCGTGGGGCTGGAAATTGGTGCCGACGATTACGTGGTCAAGCCGTTCAGCCCCCGTGAAGTGGCGGCGCGGGTTCGGGCGATTCTCAAGCGTGTGGGGCCGAAAAATCTGGCCGAGACTGCGCCGACACTGTTTCGCGTCGACGACGAGCGCGTGCAAATCACCTATCGCGGCCAGGCCTTGAACCTGACCCGCCACGAATTCCGTCTGTTGCAATGTCTGCTCGAACAACCCGAACGCGTATTCAGCCGTGAGCAATTGCTCGACGCGTTAGGCGTGGCCGCCGATGCCGGTTATGAGCGCAGTATCGATAGCCACATCAAGAGCGTGCGCGCCAAGTTGCGATTGGTGAAGGCTGATGCCGAGCCGATCCAGACCCATCGCGGGCTCGGCTACAGCTACAGCCCGGGACACAGCTGATGCCGTTGGGGATCCGGATTTTCCTTGTCTACGTGCTGTTCATCGGCCTGACCGGCTATTTCGTGCTCAACACCGTAATGGAAGAAATCCGCCCCGGCGTGCGCCAGTCCACCGAGGAAACCCTGGTCGACACCGCCAACCTGATGGCGGAAATCCTGCGCGATGACTTCAAGGCCGGCACCCTCAACCAGAACCGCTGGCCCGAACTGCTCAAGGCTTACGGTGAGCGACAACCGGCGGCGAATATCTGGGGTTTGCCGAAGAATCAGGTCAACCACCGCATCTACGTCACCGACGCCAAAGGTATTGTCGTGCTGGATTCCAGCGGCGTGGCGATGGGGCAGGATTACTCGCGCTGGAACGACGTTTACCTGACTTTGCGCGGCCAATATGGCGCCCGCTCGACTCGCAATGATCCGAACGATGCAACCTCCTCGGTGATGCACGTCGGCGCGCCGATTCGCGACAACGGGCGGATCATCGGCGTGGTCACCGTGGCCAAACCCAACAGCTCATTGCAGCCGTATGTGGATCGCACTGAACGACGGTTGCTGGCGTATGGCGCCGGGTTGATCGGCCTCGGCTTGCTGTTTGGCGCGCTGTTATCGTGGTGGTTGAGTCGGGCACTTCGACGGTTGACCGCTTACGCCCAGGCGGTGAGCGAAGGCCGTCGGGTCGAAGTGCCGCACTACCGCGGCGGTGAGCTGGAGCAATTGGCGACGGCGGTGGAACAGATGCGCACGCAGCTTGAAGGCAAGGCCTACGTCGAGCGTTACGTGCACACCTTGACCCATGAACTGAAAAGCCCGTTGGCGGCGATTCGCGGTGCGGCGGAGTTGCTGCAAAGCGAGATGCCGTTGGCCCAGCGGCAGCGATTTGTCGGCAATATCGACAGCGAAAGTGCGCGTATGCAGCAGTTGATTGAGCGGCTGTTGAATCTGGCGCAGGTCGAACAGCGCCAAGGACTGGAGGAGCGCGTGGCGGTGCCATTAGCGGCATTGGTGGATGTGCTGTTGAACGCGCAATCGGCACGGATCGAAGGCAAACAGTTACGCGTAGAGCAAGCCATTGCGTCGAACCTGGCGCTGATCGGCGAGCCGTTTCTGTTGCGTCAGGCGCTGGGCAATCTGTTGGAAAACGCGCTGGATTTCACACCGATTCAAGGTGTGCTGCGATTTACTGCCGAGCGGATCGGTGAGCAGGTCGAGTTCAAACTGTTCAATCAGGCCGATCCCATTCCCGACTATGCGCTGCCGCGCTTGAGCGAGCGTTTCTACTCATTGCCGCGCCCCGACAGTGGGCGCAAGAGCACCGGGCTTGGGCTCAACTTTGTCGAGGAAGTGGTCAAGTTGCATGGTGGGGCGATGAGCATTGGCAATGTCTATGGCGGTGTGCAGGTCAGTTTGCATTTGCCTTCAATACGCTAAAGATCGCAGCCTTCGGCAGCTCCTGGGATCGATGTACGCCTGTAGGAGCTGGCGAAGGCTGCGATCTTTTCCGAACTCCACAAACTCTCCACATTCCCCCCACAAATCCCTCACACAGCCCCATCAGACTTTTCCCATCCAAAACAGGGAGAGTCCCATGAACCGCAGCCTTACCCTAAAACTCGGGGCGATCGCCCTGCTGATACTGTTATTGCTGATCCCGCTGCTGATGATCAACGGCGTGATCCAGGACCGCCAGCAATTGCGCGACGGGGTGCTCGAAGACATCGCCCGTAGCTCCAGCTACAGCCAACAATTGAGCGGGCCGCTGATGGTGGTGCCGTATCGCAAAGTGGTGCGCACCTGGAAGACCCACGAAAAAACCAACCAGCGCTATCAGGAAATCGGTGAAGAGCGCGGGCGTTTGTACTTCCTGCCGGAGCGCTTTGAACTCGATGGTGCGGTGCAGACCGAACTGCGTTCCCGGGGCATTTATCAGGCGCGGCTGTTCCATGCCGACAACCGCATCAGCGGCCATTTTTCGTTACCCGCACAACTGGGTATCAAGGAAGACTTCGCTGATTATCAGTTCGACCAACCGTTTCTCGCGGTCGGCATCAGTGACATCCGCGGCATCGAAAACGCCTTGAAGCTAGAGCTCAATGACCAGAGTCTGGACTTCATCCCCGGCAGTCAGGTCGGCTGGCTGGGTGAGGGCGTCCACGTGACGCTGCCGGCCCTGGACACCACGCAACCCACGGAACTGGCCTTCGGTTTCGACCTGAAACTGCAAGGCACCGGCCAGTTGCAGATACTGCCGGTGGGCAAGACCAGCAAGGTCTCGCTGACTGCCAACTGGCCGCACCCCAGCTTCATCGGCAACTACCTGCCGGCCCAGCGCGAAATCACCGATCAGGGCTTCACCGCCCATTGGCAGACTTCGTTTTTCTCCACCAACCTGCAAGAAACCCTGAACAGCTGCGTGTCTCGCGGCGGTTGTGAGGCACTGTTCGGCCGCAGCTTCGGTGTGAGCTTCATTGACCCAGTGGACCAGTACCTGAAGAGCGACCGGGCGATCAAATACGCACTGCTGTTTATCGTCCTGACCTTCGCCGGTTTCTTCCTCTTCGAAGTGCTGAAAAGCCTGGCGGTGCATCCGGTGCAATATGCGTTGGTGGGCGTGGCGCTGGCGTTTTTCTACCTGTTGTTACTGTCGTTGTCCGAGCACATTGGTTTTGCTCTGGCCTATCTATTGTCGGCCAGTGGTTGCGTGTTGTTGATCGGGTTTTACGTCTGCCACGTGCTGCGCAGCGTGCGGCACGGCTTGAGTTTTTCTGCGGGATTGGCAGCGTTATATGGACTGCTTTATGGCTTGTTGAGTGCCGAGGATTACGCGCTGTTGATGGGGTCGTTGTTGCTGTTCGGTTTGCTCGGCGTGTTCATGGTGCTGACGCGCAAGCTGGACTGGTATGGGGTTGGGCAAAAAGCGGGGAAACCGTTGGACTTCGATATTGGTGCGGTGAAATGAGCCGGTCGCTGGGATTGCGCGAAGACCAGCGGGAGGGAAGGGTGTTGGCGACGCTGATTGCCGGGTTGTTTCCGTCAGATCCGTTGTGGTGCCATCGCGAGCAAGCTCGCTCCCATATGAGCTCGCGGTCAAAAGTGGGAGCGAGCCTGCTCGCGATCAGGCCGGAACAATCAGCGAAAATTTAAACCTTAGGCATCGTCGCAATCATCGAAGGCCGCTGACTCACCTCGAAATACCACGGGGCCAATTGCGGATTCGCCGTGCGCCAGTCCAGATCAGGATGGCGCAAGTCCACGTAACCCAAGGCACACGCCACGCTGATCGCCGCCACGTCGAAGTGGCTGGTCAGCTCGGCGATGGCGTCTTTTTCCAGGAGTGCCAGGGCGCGGCGGATCTTGTCGCGTTGGCCGTCGAGGTACGCGTCCCAGTGTTTTTCCGGGGCGCGCAGGGCGACTTCGTAGCGCACCAGCACGGCTGCATCCATGATCCCGTCGGCCAGCGAGGCCAGGGTCAGGCGGCGCCAGCGGGCGGAGCCTTCGCGGGGGATCAGCGGGTTGCCGACGTGCTGGTGGTCGAGGTAGTCGAGGATCACCCGGCTGTCGTGGATGACGTTGCCGTCGGCCAGGCGCAGGGCGGGGATTTTGCTCAGGGGGTTGTCATCGATCAGCGCCAGGTCCGGATCGACCGGGGTGAGCACGCAGTTCTGCAGGGCAACACGGTTCTGCTGACCGGTTTCGTGCAGCAGCACCATGACTTTACGGACGAAGGGGGAAAGGGGGTTGTGGTACAGGGTCATGCTCGGGGCGGACATGGCAACGACTCGGTCGGTGGTGGTGTCGGGCAGCATAGCGCGTTGATGCGTGAGCTTAAACCGAACCCTGTGGGAGCGAGCTTGCTCGCGATGACGGTATGACAGTCACTATTAATGCTGACTGATCTGACGCCATCGCGAGCAAGCTCGCTCCCACAGGTTCTGCGTTTTAGCTGGCAGGTTGCAGTGTCTGTGCGTCTTCCGGAGCGCAAGCAGCCTGAGGCTTCAGCTCACGGGCAACCGTCCAGACGATGAACGCGGCGATGATGTCGAAAATCGCCAGCACCACAAACAGTGGGCTATAGCCGATCTTGGTCACCATCACGCCAAACACCAAGGTAAACGCAGCCGCGCCGAGGTAGCCGAACATGCCACCCATGCCGGTGGCGGTGGCCACTTCGTTTTTACCGAACGAGTCCGAGGTGATCGCATACAGCGCGCCGGACAACGTCTGGTGAGCGAAACCGCCGATGCACAGCAGCGCAATCGCGGTGTACGGGCTGGCGACCAGGCCGATGCACGCCGGGCCGATCATGCATGAGGCACCGAACAGCAAGACCATTTTGCGCGAGGTGAACAACGACACTTTGCAGTACTTGTGGAAGAACGGGCTGAGGTAACCGCCAAGCACGCAACCAAGGTCGGCGGCGAGGAACGGCAGCCAGGCGAACATCGCGATCTCTTTGATGTTCATGTGCCGTTCGGTCATCAGGTACAGCGGAATCCACGCGTTGAAGGTCTGCCAGGCCGGTTCGGAGAGAATCCGGGCGCTGGCGATGGCGTAGAAGTTGCGGCTGCCGATGATTTTCTTCCAGCTGCCTTTCTTGGTGCCCGGGTCTTTGAAGTGATCTTCCTGACCGCTGAGGATGTAGTCGCGCTCTTCGTCCCCCAGCAGTTTCTGATTGCGCGGGTGTTTGTAGAGCACCATCCACAAGAACGTCCAGGCCACACCGAGGCCGCCGACGATCAGGAAGGCCAGTTCCCAGCCGCTGTGCAAAATCGCCCAGACCACCAGCGGCGGTGCGAGCACGGCACCAATCGACGAACCGATGTTGAACCAGCCGATCGCCACCGAGCGCTCTTTGGCCGGGAACCATTCAGTGGAAGTCTTGACCGCCGCCGGCAAGCCCGCCGCTTCGGTCAAGCCGAGCAGGCCACGGAAAAACGCCAGTCCTTGCCAGCCGCTCGCAAATGCAGCGAGTGCGCAGGCAATCGACCAGGCGAAGGCGAAAATGGCGAAGCCCATTTTGGTGCCGATGGCATCGATGATGTAGCCCGCCACCGGTTGCATCAGCGCATAGCACACCTGCCAGGCGACGACGATGTGCGAGTACTGCTCGGTGGTGATGTTCATTTCGCTCATCAGGGTCGGAGCGGCCACTGAGAGGGTATTGCGTGCCAGGTAGTTGACCATCAGGCCGGCCGTCACCAGACCGACCATCCACCAGCGGATGCCTTTGACTTTCATCACTTCACCGTCTTTTTTTTTGGATTTATTTTTGGCGCTGCAGTTGTTGTAGGTTGTCGTACAACGTGCGCCTTTATAGAAGTGCAAGGGGGAAAGTGTCAACAGATATGTCAGAGATTTTGCGAGGTGGGGCGACGGACGGGGAGGATCAGTCGTCGTATGACGTCGAGTTTTGATAATCCATGTAGGAGCTGCCGCAGGCTGCGATCTTTTGATCTTGAAAACCCAAAGTCAAAAGATCGCAGCCTTCGGCAGCTCCTACAGGGGTCAGCGGCGTTGCAGGAGGCCGCGTAGCCCGAGGATGGCCGGGATGCCCAAGCCCAGCCAGCTCAGCGTATCCCACACGCCATCGCCGAGCAGCGCGGCAAACAGCCCCGCCGCGCTGAGCAAAGCAATCACAGAGGGTGCGGCAAACACCTTCCAGAAATTCGACTGGCGAGGCTTCATGCCACGCTCTCCGCTTTTTCCAGCACGGGTTTGGCGGCCTTGCGCCGCACCACCCACAAGTAGACGCCGCTGGCGAGGACGATGATGGTCAGCACATCCAGCGTCGCCCAGAGAATTTGCATCGGCATGCCGCCGTAGTCACCGAAGTGCAGCGGCTGCGACATGCCCATGGCATCCATGTACCAAGGGCGCTCCGCCACGGCGGTGACTTGCAGTGTGCTGGCGTCGATCAATACCGGCGTCAGCAGGTGCGAGGTCAGGTGCGTACTGCCTTTCATGAACACCGCGTAATGGTGCTCGCTGGAAAACCGCGTACCGGGGAAGGCGATGAAGTCGGGCTGCATGCCCGGCGCGACTTCCTTGGCAATGTCGAGCAGGCGCGTGGCCGGCGCCAGTTGCGTCAGCGGCGGTGCATCGCGGTACGGCGCGACCATCGCGCTCAGGCTGTCGTTGCGCCACGCGGCGATCAGCAGGTCGGCACAGGCGCTGATCACGCCAGTCACGCCGACTACCAAGGCCCAGGTCAACGTCACCACGCCGATCAGGTTATGCAGGTCGAGCCAGCGCAGGCGGGTGGACTTGTCCTGGCGCACGGTGGCGAACTTCAAGCGCCGCATGAACGGCAGGTACAACACCGTGCCGGAGACGATTGCGACAACGAACAACAAGCCCATGAACGCCAGCAACAACTTGCCCGGCAGGCCGGCAAACATGTCCACGTGCAGGCGCAACATGACCATCATGAAGCCGCCGTTGGCCGACGGCATTTCCAGCGCTTCGCCGGTGCGGGCGTCGAGCATGAAGGTGTGCGACGAATTGGGCTCGGTGCCCGCCGTGGCCGCCATTATTGCAATGGCGGCATTCGGCTCGTCTTCGTCGAAACCGAAGTACTGCATGACCTCGCCGGGACGATGCTTTTCAGCGGCCTGCACCAGTTGCTGCAAATTCAGCTGTGGGGTGTCCGCCGGCATCACCTTCAACTCGGCGGCATCGCCCAGCAGATGGTCGATCTCGTGGTGAAAGATCAACGGCAGGCCGGTCAGCGCCAGCATCAGCAGAAAGACTGTGCAAATCAGGCTGGTCCAGGTATGGACGAAGGACCAGCGGCGAATTGTTTTACTTTTCATTTCATGACCCTCAGAAATACCAAAGCCGTCCTTGATGGACGGCCTGGGTACTGGGCGTGTCAGATCAAGCCATTACCACTTGTAGTTCACGCCGGCAATGACGCTGCGCTCGTCACCGTAGTAACACCAGAAACCGTCGCAAGTGGAGATGTAGTCCTTGTCGAGCAGGTTCTTCGCCGTGACATCGACCGAAACTCCTGCCAGTGCCGAATTGAGACGGCTCAAGTCGTAGTGCACGGCGGCGTCGTACACGGTGTATGACCCTACGTGCGAGTTGTCGGTGTTGCTGGTGCTGCCATAGGTGTCACCGACGTAACGTACGCCTGCACCTACGCCGAAGCCGTCAAGGAAACCGGCATGCCAGGTGTAGTCAGACCACAACGACGCCTGGTTGCGTGGCACCAGTTTCATCCGGTTCCCCTTGTCGGCGCCCTTGAGGATTTCGGTGTCGGTGTAGGTGTAGGAACCCACCAGTTTCAGGTTGTCGGTGACGTCCGATGTGGCTTCGAGTTCGATGCCGCGTACTTTCAGTTCACCAATCTGGCTGGTGACGTTGTTTTGCGTAACCGAAACGTTTTGCTGGCGCAGATCAAATGCCGCAGCGGTCAACAAAGTACGGCTGCCCGGTGGCATGTACTTCACGCCCACTTCGGTCTGCTTGCCTTCAGTCGGTTTGAACGAGCTGGTAGCGTTGACATCAGCACCCATCGATGGCTGGAACGATTCGGTGTAGGAGATGTATGGAGTGATCCCCGAATCGAACACGTAGCTCAGGCCGGCGTTGCCGCTGAAAGCCTTGTCGCGTTGGGTGTTGGTGGCATCGTTCTGATTATTGAACTGCGTTGCGGTGTGGATCCAGTCTTCACGACCACCCAGGGTCAGGCGCCATTTATCCAGAGAGATTTGATCCTGAGCGTAAAGGCCGGTCTGGTTAGTCTTCTGGTTGTAGTCATAGAAGGTGGCGTAGGCAACGTTGGAGAAATCCACGCCGCGAATCGGGTTGATCACGTTGCTCGGAGGCGCACTGCCTTCCAGCCATTTGTAGTTGGTGTTGGTGCGCTGGTGATCCAGGCCCAATAACAGGACATGGCTCAGTGGACCGGTCTGGAAGTCGGCCTGGAAATTGTTGTCCACGGCGAACTGGCTGATGTCTTCGTCAACCTTGTCGACCAGGCGGGCCAGGGTGCCATCTGGCGAGACTGAGTTACCGAACGACGCATAGGCTTGCTGGAATTCCAGATCGCTCTTGGTGTAGCGCAGATTTTGCTTGAACTGCCAAACATCGTTCAGGCGATGGTCGAAGGCGTAACCCAACGCATAGTAAGTACGGTCGTAATGATCGGAGTCCGGATCGCCGAGATTCTTATGGTGCGAAATCCCTCCGGCATCCGAATACAGCTTGGTGCCTTGCAGCGGCAGGAACTGACCGGAGACCCCGGTATCGTCGCGGGTGTACTGCGAGAGAAAGGTCAGGTGCGTATCGTCGTCGATGTTCCAGGTCAGGCTCGGCGCGATGTTGTAGCGTTTGTCGTCGGTATGGTCGACCGGCATGCCGCTGTCGCGAACCACGCCGTCGACGCGGTACAGGAACTGACCTTCGTCATCGAGTTTGCCGGTGCTGTCGAAGTTGATCTGCTTGCGGTTGTTGCTGCCGACTTCGGCACGCACTTCGTTGCTGGCAATGGCATCGGGGCGACGGCTGACCATGTCGAGCATGCCACCCGGAGGGGTCTGGCCATATACCGAAGAGGCTGGACCGCGCAGCAGGGTGATGCGCTCCAGATCCCAGGTTTCAACTTTCGGGTTGGCGTAGGATCCCTTTGGCAGCGGCAGGCCATCGAGAAACTGAGTCGGTTCAAAGCCACGTACGCGCAGCCAGTCGGCGCGAGAATCGCTGCCGTAGCTGCTCGCGATCACGCCCGGCATGTAACGTACGGCGTCATCGAGGTTTTGAACGCCGCGATCTTCCATTTGCGCTCGGGTGATTACCGACATCGAACGAGGTGCTTCGACGATCGGTGTGTCGGTCTTGGTGCCAGCAGCGGTGCGAGTGGCAACATAGCCTTCCACCGGGCCCCAGGCATTTTCGACGTTTTCAGTGCCAATCACGCTAGTGGCCGGCAGGGCCATCGCGCCTTCAGGCACTGGGGCAAGGCTGAACGTGCCTGTGCCGCTTTGTTCCAGTTGCAGACCGGTGCCGCGCAGGGCTTCACGCAGGGCGCCAGCGCCGTCGAACTGGCCGTTGACCGGTGCCGAAGTCTTGCCCGCAGCCAATGTTGGATTCAACGACAGCGCCAGACCGGCCTGGCTGGCGATCTGGTTCAGGGTGCTGGCCAATGGCGCGGCCGGCAGGTTGTAGGCACGAACGCTGGACGCCTGTTCAGCGGCGATCAGTTGGCTGCTCACCAAAGGGGTGCAAAAGGCAATGGCAACCGCCAGCAAACTGGGGCGCAACAAGGTGTCTAGCGAACGGGACATACAGCGGCTCCTGAAAGGGAATACTTCTCAATTGCCTAGGTGCCGAACGAAAACCAAAAAGTGATAGGGCTGGATGAAAATAATTTCGATTCAGTAAATGCGTTGAAGCTAAAGGCCCCATCGCGGGCAAGCCTTGCTCCTACGGGTTTTGTGTCGTTCCCATTATTAACGAACAACACAAACCCTGTAGGAGCAAGGCTTGCCCGCGATGGCGGGTTGATTGACCCCACACCTCTCAGGGCTTGGCGTCTGTCTTGGCCGCCACCGTCACCCACCACTGCGTATGCTGTTCAATCTGCACCGGCAACGTCGGCAGCAGGGCGCTTAGGGCCAGGTCGGTGTTTTGCAGCGGGAAGCTGCCGGTGATCCGCAGGTCAGCCACTTCCGGCGCCACACCCAGATGCCCACGGCGATAACGGCCGAGTTCGTGCACCAGATCTTCCAGTCGCGCGTTGTCCACCACCAGCATGCCGCGCGTCCAGGCGTCGGCGCCGAGGTTGAGCGCCATGATCTGGCCCAGGCCGTCATTGCGGATCAGCACTTGCTGGCCTTCGCGCAGAATCTGTTCGTCAGCGCTCGATTGCGGATGGGCGGCCACCGCCGACTGCAACACGCTCAGGCGCGTGCCTTCTTCCTCGCGCTTGACCAAGAATCGCGTACCCAGTGCGCGCATGCTGCCTTCGCGGGTCTCGACAATAAACGGCCGGGCGTCGCCATGGCCGGTTTCGACGAGGATTTCCCCTTCCTGAAGGACCACCAACCGCTGCTTTTCGTCGAAGCGCACGTCCACGGCACTGTGGGTATTGAGGTTGATCAGCGTGCCGTCGGACAGGCGAATGGTGCGTTGTTCGCCGGTAGCGGTGCGCTGGTCGGCAAGCCAGTAGTCGACTGGCAAATAGCGCTCACCGGCAAACAACGCCAGGCCAATCACGGCGACCACGCTGGCCAGACCGCTGCCGAGCTTGCGCACCCGGCGGCGAATGCCTTCGCGCGATTGCAGCAGGGCCGTGCGGGCCGGGCCGCTGGCGACGCTGAAACGCTGGTCGAGCATGCCCAGTTGGCGCCACGCCCGTGCATGTTCTTCGTGGGCGGCGTGCCATTTGGTGAACTCTTCGCGCTCCACCGGGTTGCCGGCGTCCAGGGACAATTGCCAGGCGATCGCCGCATCCAGCACTTGCGCCGACACCGGTTTGGAACTGACCGGGCTCATGTCGGCTCACCGTACAACGCGATGTAGCATTGGCGGACGCCCTGGGCCAGGTACTGGCGCACGCGAGGTACGGACACACCAAGGCGTTCGGCGATTTCCGCGTGCCCCAGGCCATCGAGACGGTTGTAGAGAAACGCCGCTCGCGCCTTGCTCGACAGTTTGCCGAGCAGGCGATCGATGTTTTTCAGGTCTTCGAGGATCATTTGCTGTTCTTCCACCGACGGTTGCTCGGCTTCGGGAATCAGCATCAGTTCGGTGAGATAGGCCTGTTCCAGCGCGGCGCGGCGGAAATAATCAAACAGCAGGCCCTTGGCGATTGCCACCAGGAATGCCCGTGGCTCGCGCGGTTCTTTCAGTTCTTCGCGGCCCAGCAAGCGCACGAAGGTGTCCTGGCTCAGGTCCTCGGCCCGTTGCGGGCAGGCGACGTTGCGCCGAAGCCAGGCCAATAGCCAACCGCGATGGTCGCGATATAACGCACCGACGAGCTCACTTTGAGGGCTTGGGACTGACGACACGCAGCATCACCGATTGGGAAGTGTTAACTAACGAGAATTGTTCGCGATTGTGGCAGAGGCGAGGAAGGGAAAGCAATTGGCATTGGTCGGGTGATTTGGATTGGCGCAGAACCCTGTAGGAGCTGCCGAAGGCTGCGATTTTTTGACTTTGACTTTTAAGATCAAAAGATCGCAGCCTTCGGCAGCTCCTACGCAGGCATCATCGCTATTAGAAGGAGGGTGATTGTTGCCGCCGCTTCCACTGATTCAACCGCTGCTGCAGATTCAACGGGCTATGAATCTGCTGCTGCCGTGCACGGCTGAACAGGATCAACGCCAGTTCGGCGGTGGCCAAGGCATCGGCGCTGGCGTTGTGGCGCTCGAACACTTCCAGCTTGAACCAGTCGATCCATTCGTCCAGTCCGGCCTCGCGGATGTTCGCCTGCGGGCAGAGCAGCGGGGCGATGTCCGCTACGTCGAGAAAGGTGTGCTGCAATTTGTAGCCCAGATGATCTTTCAGCGCCCGGCCAAGCATGTGCTGGTCGAATGGCGCATGAAACGCCAGCAACGGACTGTCGCCGACGAACTCCATGAAATCGAGCAACGCCTCGGCAGGATCGCTGCCGGCGGCGATCGCACTGGGGCCGATGCCGTGAATCAACACGCTGGGACCTAGTTTGACTTCGGTGCATTGCAGGGTGCGTTCGAACTGCTGGCTGAAATCGATGGCGCCATCCTCGATCACCACCGCGCCGATCGACAGCACCCGGTCCTTGTTCAAGTTCAGCCCGGTGGTTTCCAGGTCAAGCACGATCCAGCGCTGCTCACGCAGGCTGCATTCACTCATCCCGCTCGCGGGTAGCAAGCGTTGCAGACGTTGTTGCAATTCACCGGACAGGCTCGGGGCGGCGGGACGCAGCCAAGAGAACAGACTCATAATTGATACCGCAGCGCCAGACTGCTTTGCAGGCGTTGCGCCTGACGCAGGGATTCACGCAGGATCCGCCGGTCCAGATGATTGAGGCTGTCGGGATCGACGCGGTTGGAGTAAGGCAAATTCTCCCGCGTCTGTAGCTGATGTTGCTGCATGCGGGTTTGCTGAATGAAGTGATACGCCTCTTCGTACGCCGCGCCGTCCAGCGGCTCGATGATCTCTTTGTCCACCAGTTGGCGAAAGCGCTCCAGAGTGTTGTTCGTTTCGATGCCATGGGCGAGGGCGAGCAATCGGGCGCCGTCGACGAAAGGGGTCAGGCCCTGAATCTTCAGATCCAGCGTGGCTTTCTCGCCATTTTTCTTCGCCAGTACGAACTCGCGGAAACGTCCTACGGGTGGGCGATTGCGCAATGCGTTTTCGGCCAGCATGCGCTGGAACAAACGGTTGTCGCTGACCTGGTCGAGAATCCCGCGACGCAATTGTTCGCAGCCTTGCTCGCTGCCCCAGACCACGCGCAAATCGAAATAGATGCTCGAGCCCAGCAGGTTCTCCGGGGTGGCCTCGCGGATGAACGCCGCAAAGCGCCGCGCCCATTCGGCCCGGGACAGGCACAGCTCGGGGTTGCCGGCCATGATATTGCCCTTGCACAAGGTGAAGCCGCACAGCGCCAGGCTCTGGTTGATCTGCTGGGCGATGGGCAACAACTTGCCGCGAATCTCGGCGGCATGGGCCGCATCCCTGGCTTCGAACAGAATGCCGTTGTCCTGATCGGTGTGCAGGGTCTGCTCGCGACGGCCTTCGCTGCCGAAACACAGCCAGCTGAACGGCACGCCGGGGTCGCCTTTTTCGGCGAGGGTCAGTTCGATCACCCGGCACACGGTGTGATCGTTGAGCAGGGTAATGATGTGGGTGATTTGTGTCGAAGACGCGCCATGGGCCAGCATGCGTTCGACCAGTTGGCCGATTTCGCCCCGCAGCGCCACCAGGTTTTCCACCTTCGGTGCGTTGCGGATGGTGCGCGCCAGGTGCACCAGGTCGACCCGTTGCAGGGAAAACAGATCGCGCTCGGAAACCACGCCGCACAAGCGCTGGTCCTTGACCAGGCAGACATGGGCGATGTGCCGCTCGGTCATGGCAATCGCCGCGTCGAATGCACTCTGATCCGGCGACAGGAAGAACGGCGCCCGGGTCATGTACCCTTCGATGGCCTCGTTGAAATCACTGCTGCCGTTGGCCACGGTCTGGCGCAGGTCGCGCAGGGTGAAAATCCCCAGTGGCGCCTTGAGTTCATCGACCACCACGATGCTGCCGACCTGTTGTTCGTGCATCAACGTCACGGCTTCGCGCAATGGCGTCTGCGGGGCGCATGTCACCGGGTGGCGCATGGCCAATTCGCCCAGTCGGGTATTGAGCGAATATTGGGTGCCCAGGGTTTCCACGGCTTTTTGCTGCACTTGCTGGTTGACTTGATCCAGCAGGCTGCTGACGCAGCGCAGGGCGAAGTTGCGGAAGGTGTCCGATAGCGAAAACAGGCGGATGAATGCCGGCTTGTTCAGTTGCAGGCAGAAGGTGTCTTCGCCGGCCAGGTGCTCGGTGCGGGTCGCCCGTTCACCCAGCAACGCCGCGAGAGGGAAACATTCGCCAGTGGTGATCTCGAAAACCGTTTCGGTGCTACCGTTTACCGTATGCGGACGCTCGCCCACGACCCGGCCTTGCTTGACGATATAGAAGTGCTCGACCGGGCCGTCAGCGGGTTTGATGATGCTCTCGCCGGGGGCGTAAAAACGCATCTGACATTGCTCGACCAGATACGCCAGGTGAGCGTGTTCCATCTGATTGAAAGGCGGGAAGCGCTGGAGGAATTGCAACGTGCCCTGGATGTTCTGCAACACCGCGGTTTTCCCTGCCTGTGTGAAGGCGTCCGCTTTACTCATAACCATTACCGCAGTCTTTTTTGAATTGTTGTTGTCGGATGACCCAGACATGGTCGACCCCTGTGGCCGGAGTGCCCATTGGACGTAAGTCTAGGTAGGCGATTGGTATGCTGAAATGTCGGAAGAATCCTACGCAACTGTGCGAAAAACCTCTCTGTCCCCCTATTGGAAAAATATCCGACGAAGCGCACATTTAAGGCCTGCTTAGCGATGTCTCGTCACTCTGCTAGGGAAATGAATTGAACATGTAGAGAAAGCCATGTCCGACCACGATATTTTGAGCGACGCCGAGCGCGAAGCCTTGAGCGCCGTCATGCTGGAACCTGACCTGCCGCCACAACGGGTGCTGATCGTCGATGACGATAAAGACGCCAGGGAACTGCTGTCAGAGATCCTGGCGCTTGACGGTATTCACTGCATGACGGCGGCCAGTGGCGAAGTGGCACTCAAGATGCTGGAGGAGAAACCTTCGATCGGACTGGTGATTACCGACCTGCGCATGGGCCTCGTCGACGGCCTGGACCTGATCCGACAGGTGCGCGAGTCGGTACGGGCGGCGTTGCCGATCATCATCGTCTCGGGTGATGCCGACGTGAAAGATGCGATCGCCGCGATGCATTTGAATGTGGTGGACTTTCTGCTCAAGCCGATTGATGCCGGCAAGCTGCTGGAACTGGTCAAGCATGAACTTGGGGTGGAGCCTTAGTCCAAGCCTGTCAGCCCTGAACTACCTCTGTGGGAGATCGCGGACAGCCCAAAAAGAAAAAGCCCTGATCTTTCGATCAGGGCTTTTTCATATCCGGCGCAGACGCTCAGTTACACGCCATTGGCAGCCTTGAACTCGCGACGACGACGGTGCAGGACCGGCTCGGTGTAGCCGTTCGGCTGCTTCGTGCCTTCGACCACCAGTTCGACCGCCGCCTGGAAGGCGATGTTGCTGTCGAAGTTCGGGGCCAGCGGACGGTACAGCGCGTCGCCGGCGTTCTGACGGTCAACCACCGGCGCCATGCGCTTGAGGCTTTCCATCACTTGCTCTTCGGTGACGATGCCGTGACGCAGCCAGTTGGCGATGTGCTGGCTGGAAATACGCAGCGTTGCACGGTCTTCCATCAGGCCGACATCGTTGATGTCCGGCACTTTCGAACAGCCAACGCCCTGGTCGATCCAGCGCACTACATAACCAAGGATGCCCTGGGAGTTGTTGTCCAGTTCGTTCTTGATCTGTTCGGCGGTCCACTGCGGGTTCACCGCCAGCGGGATGGTCAGGATGTCGTCCACCGATGCGTGAGCACGTTTGGCCAGTTCGGCCTGACGGGCGAACACGTCAACCTTGTGGTAGTGCAGCGCGTGCAGGGCTGCGGCGGTTGGCGAAGGTACCCACGCGGTGTTGGCACCAGCCAGTGGGTGAGCGATTTTCTGTTCCAGCATCGCCGCCATCAGGTCGGGCATGGCCCACATGCCTTTACCGATCTGCGCACGACCTTGCAGGCCGGTGCTCAAGCCGATATCGACGTTGGAGTTCTCGTAGGCGC
>RCUN01000420.1_pt1 | contig 24894 bp, 26 predicted proteins | sample 2166181 | NCBI WGS metagenome assembly RCUN01 (sample SAMN09932603, study PRJNA488358) | compost metagenome | feature: garden; material: soil; isolation source: compost soil in crotononitrile-enriched culture | place: Germany: Experimental Botanical Garden Goettingen | collected 2016-01-27 | reverse complement strand
TGAAAAGCAGTTCAATGTTCAACAACAGAGTGTCTAGAAAACCCGGGGCGATTCACTTCGCAACGCAAAGGAGGTGGCATTGTTACTGCAGTCAAACAAGCCCATCGATTTGCCCACCAACCACCTTGCAAAGGTACTGCCAGCCATCGGCACCCCGGATAATAACTGCATTGCGCCTGGATCATCACAGGACTTTGGCACACGGTGACGATAGCCTACACCAACCATTGCAACCACACCCAGAGGGAGGCTAACGCCTCCCTCGCTTTTTTGGATATGACAAGGAACGCTTATGACTATTCCCTTTTTCCGGGACGGCTTTGCCCTGCCCGTTACCCAGGCTCTGCTCGCGTTACTCAATCAGGAGGTCGCCAATATCGACCTCAACCTCGAGCGCCTGACCCAGCTCACCTTCAACTTTCGCAGCCCCACCTATACCCCCGAGCAGGGAGGCGCTCACCCCGTCGAGATACGCCTGATACGCGGCCTTGATGGCTGGCTGTTCGATTACGTCACCGACTTCAGTTACCAGGGACTCGGTCAGGACGCTGAGCTCTGCAAGGAGCTCGATTTCAACTTCCTGGATGACGAGCACTACCTGCAAAGCTGGGGCCCGATGCAACGCGCCGAAGCTCATGAGTTATTCACCCTGTGGCAGACCAACTTTGTTGCCTACTGCCGGATGGCCTACTTCACCGTCACTGTCAGTGGGGATTAGGAGGTGTGTGATGACTAACGAACTGCCGCTCTCCCACTACTCGCGCCAGTGGTTGGGACTGGTCGCGGCTAAAGCCAAACTGCAGCAGACTTGCCGGGGCGAGCGCTGGTTGCTGCACCTGACTCCTGGTAGCCCAAACGCCCGCACCGTCACCCTGCATCTACGTTGGTCTGGTATGCAGTGGCAACTGCTCTCCCTCACCAATGCCGATGACTGGCGCACGATGAGCCAGCCCGTGGATGAAATCTGCGTTGACCCCAAGCGTCGCTGTTTCTGGCGCTGTCAGGCTGGCCCTGTCCCGATCTCTGAGCAGCCCCGTGTGCTGGGGAGCTTTCTGAGTGACCTGCAGCGTTCCTGTATCCATCACGACTATTGCGTGGAGAGTGACCCCTTACCTCAAGAGGAGCTAGACGATGCCAAAACAACCGATAGCCATTGAGCTTGAGGCCATCAATCGGGAGGGAGAGACGCAGGTGGTACGTGACAGTAGTCTGACCGTACAGGGCTACAGCGTGTACTTGCGGGCAGTGGAGGCCCGCGGGCTTGCCCTGGCTACCTGGGTGGCAGATTACGACATGATGGGCCCCGCCTATGAGTTGGCCGAGCGATTAAGCCTAGCGCTGGCTATCCCGCTGAACGTGTTGGTTCCAGAGTCGCTGATGCCGGTGAAGAGTGAACCCGCTGTCACAGCCGGAGCCATTACCACAGCCACCTGAACTCCCCCTCGGCGTGACCCAGTTACCTCTCTTTGACTCTGACATGCTGTATGCATGTCAGAGTTTTGTTTATTTGGAAAAAACCCAAATGCGTTACCACAAACTGAAAGCTGGGGAATGCCCCGACACTTATGTCGTCACCGAGCTGGTGACCGAGCAAAAACTGCTGCATATGGCCAACCACATTGCCCGCAAGCACCTAGTCAAAGGTTCAGCAGTACGCTAGCCAGAATAAACACCATGTACATCCTAAATCTAAAAAAGTCTAAATTAATATTAACTAGACATCACTGCCAACTCAAGGGATGGGGACCGTCCCCACACCTTGATCCAGCCATATTAACAGTTAAAATCTATTGCTTTGCCTCTGCAACTTTCAGACTTATGCCTTTTCCCTGGTTTAGCAAAACACTTACCAATGCTAGAACAGAAAATACCAAACTAGATATGAATAAGTTCTCAACACCTAACTTGGAAATAAACCACCCAGCGACAACAGAGCCAATCGTGATACCTAAGTTAGAGAAAGAGATATATAGGCTATTTGCAAACACTTTCGCATCACCCGCGTTATCCATAACCCATGTTTGGCTAACAATCAAACCTGCTGAGTGGACTGCGCCCCAGAAAGCAATCATTGCGATCATGAAGTAGAAAGAAAAGCCCATTAGATAAATAGCGACAAAGATCAAGCTCAGGATTATTGGGTAGATGATGACGGTTTTCTTCATGCTTTTGCCGATCAGCTTACCAAAAATGAAGTTACCAAAAATACCAAATACACCAAAGACCATCAGCATGGCGCTGATCCAGGAACCATTCATATTCGTTACCACACTCAAGTACTGTGTGATGAAACTATATGAAGAGAACATCGCGGAGAATAAAAACACAACTGTGAATAAAGAAAGCCACATCGACTTACTGCGCAAAATGTTTACTTGTGAACCAAAAGACATCTTCTTCTCGACGGGGGCGTCTTCCATTAGGAACATGACGCTCACTAGAGCTACTGCACACGACGCCAAGCCAAAGTAAAATGCATAAGTTAGTGAGTATTGTTCAGCCAGGAAGGCGCTGACAGGAATACCAAAAACCAGACCTATCGCAACACCGGCAAATACTTTGGCAGCTGCATTGCTTTGCTCCTCTACCGGTACAATAGATGTTGCGGCAACAAGCGCTACCGAGAAGAATACCGCATGGACCAGGGCCGGCAGTACGCGGAAAGTCATCATCGTTGCATAGTCTTGAGTAAGCGCATATACAAGATTAGAAACCACGAACAGTACAAGTATCCCCATCAATACATATTTTCTATTCCAGCCAGACATCATCAGCGTAATGAATGGGCCGCTGATAGCAACAACAATGGCATAGACGCTTACCAACAGGCCTGCCTGTTGAACATCGATCTGGAAGTTGTTCATCACCTGCGGAAGCAAACCAATTATTGCCAACTCTGTCGTGATAACCCCAAACACAGCCAAAGACAATGCGAACAAAAATAGACTTTGTTTTTTCATTTTTTCTCAACTTTAAATTAATCGGCAAACATGATGATTATAAAAGCCACATCGTCAATATCGTTTCAAAAAAAACACTACCCAAGCGACATGAAAATAGTAGTTCAAATATGTTGGGCAGTAATCAATAATATATCACCAATGGAGTGGCTTGATACGGCCACCATATCGAAATCCATTTTTATAAAAGAATGATGTTATTGCTTGCCACTTGTTTTAATATTTTTTAAAACGGTGTTGTAAGCAACTTTTAAATGGCATCCAGTTTTTCTAACCCCATAATTGGCCGCAACCATTTCAACAATCTTATTCTTAATACCAGGCTTACAGGCTTCATAACAATAATCAAGTTGAAATGTACGCTTACAGTCAAGGCAGCGAAACCGCTGAAAACCATTGGGGCTATACCCATGCCTGATAACCCCACCACTTTTACTACAGAAGCGGCAAGGTATTTTAGTTGTAGTCATTTAAATTTTCTCAAAGAGTCCAACAAGAAATGTGCAACCAATGGCTGCTACATTTAATTGAATCGTGGAAGAGGCTAGGGTCAGGTCGACAAAGCTCTCTTGGCCATGATGAGAGAATTCAGAGCAGTTGCTAGCAGGTGAACTCGATGCTCCGCGCCAACGGCGCATCGAATTCATACATGATGCGTTACTTCTAGAGCCGATACACTCAGCAGTTATGCCTTAAGCAGAGAAACCACCGTCGATGGTCAAGCTGGCGCCCGTGATATATCCGGCTTCCGGTCCCGCCAAGTAAGCAACGAAGCTGGCAATCTCTTCATCCTTGCCATAGCGGGCCAAGGCTATTAGCCCCTTGATATACTCCGCCGAATCCCCGTCTGCCGGGTTCATGTCGGTATCAACCGGACCTGGCTGCACGTTGTTCACCGTAATCCCCTTGGGGCCCAGATCACGCGCCATACCTTTGGTCAAACCGACCAGTGCCGACTTGCTCATGGCGTAGATGGAACCACCCGCCATGGGAATGCGTTCAGCGTTGGTGCTGCCGATGTTAATGATGCGCCCTCCCTTGCCCATGTGGTGCGCCGCCTCTTGGGAGGCCACAAATACACTGCGGATGTTGACCGCCAGAGTGCGGTCGAGATCGTTCAGGGTCAGCTCCTCCATGTTGCCCCATACCAGTACTCCGGCACTGTTGACGAGGATGTCCAGTCGACCAAAGGTGGTGACCGTCTGGCGGATGGCTTGCTGCAGAGACACTTCATCCGCACTGTCAGCGCGAATAGCCAGCGCCTTGCCGCCAGCAGCAGTAATAGTCGCGACGATCTCTTCTGCTTTGTTGGTAGAAGAGACATAGGTGAAGGCCACGGCAGCACCGTCGCGAGCGAGGCGTTTTACGATGGCGGCACCGATGCCGCGTGAGCCACCCTGTACGAATGCAACTTGTCCACTGAGGGGTTTAACGGTCAACATCTGAACTCTCCTGTCTGAAAATGAAGTCATGTCTGAGCGAGTTGGGAACTAGAGGCCATTCAGCCAGGGAGCAAAAGTGGCGTTGAATGAACCTGTAAACAGTGTGATTGATTCCTTGAAATTGATTAAGTAGCTATTATTACAATCTCTATTTCCCCTAAGGACTGAATCGATGGCCACACAAGATCCCTTTCTGAGCGTCAGGCACTTTGTCACTGTGGCGCAGTCAGGCAGTTTTACCGCTGCGGCATTGGCGTTGGGGATAACCGGTTCGGCGTTGAGCAAGAGCATAGTGCGCCTGGAAGCACGACTGGGGGTCAAGCTGTTGCACAGAACAACCCGCAGAGTAAGCCTGACTCTGGAAGGGGAGGCGTATCTGGCCAGCTGTCTACAAGCGATTAGGTTGCTAGAAGATACTGAGAATAGTTTTGCATCAGGGAAGCAAAATCCGTCTGGTCGTGTTCGTATCGATCTTCCTTCTGCTTTTGGCCGCAGGCATGTATTGCCGATCTTGCTGGAACTGGCAGGCAAGCATCCACAGCTTGACCTGTCTGTGACCTTCAACGAGCGAAAGGTTGACCTCATTCAGACCAACATCGATCTGGTGGTACGGATAGGCACGCTAGAAGACCAAGCAGATCTCGTCGCCCGCCGTCTGGGAGAGCAGAAGCTCGTTATCTGCGGGTCACCCTCCTATTTGACACGGCGCGGAGTTCCCTTGACGCCGGATGAGTTGTCACAGCACGACTGCATCATCGACTGGCGATCTGGGCATCGTCATAGCTGGCTGCTCAGGAATAGTGTTGGTAAAACGGAAGCTTATGACATCCCGGTTCGATATGAGATGGGGGATGGTGAAGCCGTGCTGGCTGCTGCTTTGGCTGGCCTTGGGCTGGTTCAGGCGCCAACTTGGCTGGTGAACGAGCAATTGGAGTCAGGAGCCCTGCTCCCTGTGCTCAATGACCAATCCGGCGGTGAGATGCCGATCAATCTCATCTGGGCTAAGAGCCAGCACATGCAGCTCAAGCTACGCGTCGTGATCGATGCCTTGTTACTGGCTGCGCAAGAGAGTAGTCGTGGTTTCCGGGCAATTTGAGCTATGTGGCTACGTTTGAAGGTGCTGCGTTAGCCCAGCTGATCGTCCGCATTATTGGAAAATAATTTACCCAGCGCATTCGGCGTAACAATCTTATTTTCGGAATCATCCTCAAGCGATATACCCGCCAGAGATCTGCTTTTTTCACTCTATTTAGATATATGACAAAACCATCAATAAGGATATCGAGAAGCGTCATTTCAACTGCTTGAAAGCACCATCAAAATAGGTAAGCACCAAATAGTCCTCCTCGGCACAATAACAAATATGGTCATATCGAATCCTACTGACTTGCTCAGTCCTTTATTGATCGATAGGATATGCACCATTCAACAGGGTAGGGCTAGCATGATTTTGCGACAACGCGTGGCGACAAGACTTCTGCTGCTGGTCTGCATTCTGGTGCTCAACTGTGCGGCCCAGCCGCTGGCCAAGCTGGCTCAGCTAGATATGGCCATTAGTTGTCAAATGCTACCTATTCCATCCTCCGGTGTCGAAGCCGACGATGGGCAATCCGCGACGTCCCAGCCGAGTAGTTGCCAGCTCAACGGTAAGTGGCTCAGTGCCGCCAATCTGCTCTGCGCCGAGCAGCTCTTCTTTGCCATCGCTTTTGTGATTGTCCTGTTGGCTCCCCTGTCGCGTCGTTCGCCCACGCTCCCCCCGCCCAGAAACATATCTCCGCCAGAACGGCGACTTCATCTCACCCTCTGTGTCTGGCGAGAATGAGTTAGTCGCGGTTTACACCTCCCTAACTTTCATTTTCAAGAGACAGAAAAATGTCAAACATCATCAAGACTGCCCTGTTGATGGGCGGCCTGCTGTGGCAATCAATGGGATTGGCCAGCGATACCGGCTGGCTTACCAGCCCCCGAAACGATCACGCGCAAGTTCGGCTGCAAGCAGATACCCGCGATCCAGCCAAAACCCGCGTTCTGCTGAGCCTGGAGCTCGAGTCCGGCTGGAAAACCTATTGGCAAAATCCAGGCGAAGGGGGTATTGCCCCTGAAATTTTTTGGGATGACCCCCAACTCATTCAACAGTGGCACTGGCCTGTGCCAGAGCGATTCGATGTCAGCGGTATCTCGACTCAGGGTTATCAGAAGGCCGTCAGCCTTCCCATCAGCCTGACACATAGCAACAGCAAAGCGTTGACAGGCACACTTCGCCTTTCGACGTGCAGCAACGTCTGTATCCTGACGGACTACTCCTTTAGCCTCCCATTGGATGGCTCTGCGCCAGAAGGGTTTGACTTTGCCTATGCACAGGCGATGAGCAAACTGCCACAAGCCATGCCTGACACCGTCGCCCTCAAGGCGGGATATCGGCAAAACCAGCTGCAGCTGACCGCTGATAATCCCCAGGGCTGGCTGGCTCCGCAGATTTTCCTCCAGCGGCTGGAGGGGGCTGAATTCGGCGAACCCAGCCTGGACGTGCAAGGCAACACTCTAGTCGCCCGTATTCCGGTCAGCGATGGCTGGCAAGGGGATGCACCAGATATCCGTCACCAAGAGATCGGTTTCGTACTGGTCAATGGTGAAGAAGCTTGGCAGAGCGGCGCCAATATAGGTGACCCCCTGAACCTCCCAAGTGGCGGCCACTCGTTGCTCTGGCTGGTGGGAGCCGCACTGCTGGGCGGTCTCATTCTCAATCTGATGCCCTGTGTGCTGCCGGTGCTGGCGCTCAAGCTGGGGTCGGTACTACAGATGGAAACGCGAGAGCGTCGCCCGGTTCGCCTGCAATTCCTGGCGGCCAGTGCCGGCATCCTGGTCTCTTTCTGGGCGCTGGCATTGATGAGCACCCTGCTGCGCGCCACTCAGGGGGCTGTCGGCTGGGGGATCCAGTTCCAGAGTGTCTGGTTTATCGGCTTCATGGTAGTCGTAACCCTGTTGTTCTGTGCCAACCTGCTGGGGTTGTTCGAAATAAGATTGTCCAGCAACCTAAATACCCGTCTGGCAACTACGGGCGGCAACGGCCTGGGCGGTCACTTCCTGCAAGGCTGCTTTGCCACCCTGCTGGCGACCCCCTGCTCAGCGCCTTTCCTCGGCACTGCTGTCGCCTTTGCACTCGGAGCCCCTCTCAGTCAGCTCTGGCTCATCTTTACCGCGCTGGGTGTGGGCATGAGCCTGCCATGGCTGCTCATCGCCGCCTTCCCTCGCCTCGCACTCTGGCTGCCGAAGCCGGGCCGCTGGATGGGGCGCTTGCGCATACTGCTCGGCCTGATGATGCTGGGCTCCAGTCTCTGGCTGCTCAGTCTGCTCGGCAACCATATCGGTCAGTTCTGGATGTTGAACCTGATGGCGCTGATGTTGGCTGCCCTGCTACTGGCCGTCGTGTGGCGCTATGGCATGCGTGGGGTGACCCTGGGGCTTACCCTCAGCTACTTGCTGGGCGGTGCTTTGCTGCTCAGCGGAGCCTTCTCTATGGACGGCAAACCCCAACAAGATACAGTCAATTGGCAGCCGCTCTCTGAGCAGGCAATCCAGGATGCCCTGGCTCAAAACAAGCGAGTCTTCGTCGATGTGACCGCAGACTGGTGCATCACCTGCAAGGCCAACAAATTCAACGTACTGCTGCGAGATGACGTGCAACAGGCCCTGAGCGCCCCCGATGTGGTGGCCCTGCGCGGGGACTGGAGCCGCCCCTCCGACAGCATCGCCAGCTTCCTGCGCCAGCGCGGCAACGTGGCCATTCCCTTCAACCAGATCTACGGGCCCGGCCTGACGGATGGCGAGATCCTCTCCCCCCTGCTGGACCGATCGACCCTGCTTGCCACCCTGGCGCAAGCCGGTATTGCCCCCTCTCAAGGAGAAAACAAATGAAACCGATCCTGCTCGCCCTGACCCTGCTGGGCACACTGTTGACCCCGGCCCTGCACGCTGCCCCCTTCAGCCCGGAGCAGGAGGCCCGTATCAAAGAACTGGTCCGCGAGACTCTGGTACAGAATCCGACGATCCTGGAAGAAGCGGCGCAATCCTGGGAAAAACAGAATGCAGCCGCCCAAGCGGCCCAGCTCGACAAATTCCTCAAGGACAATGAGGATGTGTTGTTCAATAGCCCGACCAGCCCGCGCTTGGGTGCCAAAAACCCCAAGCTGACGCTGGTATCCTTCTCTGACTACAACTGCCCCTACTGCAAGCAGTTCGATCCTCATCTGGCCAAACTACTCAAAACCTACCCGGACGATATCGCACTGGTGATCAAGTTATTGCCATTCAAGGGGCAGACGTCCGCCAAGGCGGCAGAGTACAGCCTGACCCTATGGCAGCAGGATCCGGCACGTTTCCTCGCCCTGCACGACAAGCTGATGAGCAAGCAGGGCATGCTGACCGAGGCGGACATCAACAAGGCGCTGGCAGCCACCGACAACTCAGGCCTCAAGATTGATGACAAGGCGACGGAAGAGCTGCGTAGCAGCCTGAAAATTGGAACCCTGATGGGTGTGCGGGGCACGCCTGCGACACTGGTCGGCAACCAACTGGTCTCTGGCGCCATTCCTTACGAAGAGCTCGAGGACATAGTGAAAGCTGAACTGGCCAAGAAGGGTTAATCATGGAGGTCAAACCATCCCTCACCCCCCGTCTGCGGCGCTGGGGCAAAGAGGCGCTTTGGCTGCTGTTGTTTGCTGTGATCATCTCGACAGCGTTGGACCTCTGGCGAAGTCCGGCGCTGCCAGAGGGCAGCCCGCTGCCAGAGTTGACCCTGCAAGATGGCACTCAAGCCGACCTGCAGGCAATGAGTCGGGACAGGCCACTGCTGGTCTATTACTGGGCCAGCTGGTGCGCAGTCTGTCGCTTTACGACACCAACAGTGGAGCAGCTATGGCGAGACGGTGAAAACGTGCTGACGGTGGCACTGCGCTCCGGTGACGCGGCCAGGTTGCAGCAGGGCATGGCCAAGAAGGGACTGACCTTCCCGACCCACAACGATGAGCGAGCAGATCTCGCTGCCCGCTGGCAGGTGAGCGTCACCCCCAGCTTCCTCATCATCAAGGACGGTAAAGTAGTAAGCACCACCACGGGCTGGAGCTCGGGTCTAGGGCTGAAACTGCGGCTGGCCTGGGCCAATCTCGGCTAAATCAGCCTGATTAGAATTGCCCCCCTTCCTGGTGAAGGGGGGCATTTATCGGCTCACTTATCATCGCGATAGAGGTGGCATTGGCCCAGAGGGTACTCGCCGACTTCTATCCCCCATCAATTTCACATCCTCATTCAATTACAGGAGTGGATATGACATCCATCATCGCGCGTTCTCTGTCGACCCAGATTGGGCGCTATTTCTTACCTCTGACACTGATCCGGATATCGTTCGGCCTTTTCTTCTTTGCGTCTGGTTTGAATAAGCTGATCCAGCCAGATAATCAGCAGGCCATGCTACATACCATGATCGAGGCTGGGCTCCCCTACCCTGCCTTCATGGCAACCTTTGTTGCAGGTAATGAAGCCCTGTTCGGCTTTCTGCTGGTCTTGGGTCTGTTGAGCAGATTGTCTGCATTGGTGCTGTTGGTGATCAATATCGTTGCCCTGATGACCATCGGCATTCACCAGATCCCGGCCGATGTAACTGGCCTCGAGTGGTATAGCTGGCTGCTCTATCTGCCTGAGTCCATTTATATCCTGCTGTGTATCTTGATAGCAGTACAGGGGTCTGGTCCATGGGGGCTAGATCGTCGATTAGGTCGTCTGTTACCCGCAACAGGGCATTGGCCACAGGCAACTGGCTATCATCCGTATAAGTAATCTGGAGCCCGGCACTGCCGGGCTCTTCGCTTTTGGTACCTGCAACGTGAATGAGCGATGAGGCTTTCAACATGTGCATAGGTTAAGACTAGCGAGCTGTTCGGAGTGTTTTATAGACTGAGTAACAGGAATGAGTAAGGAAGGATCTGTAGCCCTCTTCTACATCAAGCAAAACGCAGAGAAGCACTGCTGGTGTCCAAAGCAGTTCATCTAGATTGCATGCCAGCCAACACCTAATGGCATACTGGATGGCATACCAGCAAAAGCATAAAAATAAAAAACCCAACCTAATCAATAGGTTGGGCTTGATATGTGGCGGAGAGACAGGGATTCGAACCCTGGGTGGCATTGCTGCCACAATTGATTTCGAGTCAATCCCGTTCGGCCACTCCGGCATCTCTCCACGGGCCCTCATATTGACCCAACCGTAGGCGGGAAATCAACGTAAATCTCGTTGCAGATCAGACAACTGGCTATTAAACCGTCAACCTGTGGCGAATCGCACCCCCCTTCCCTTGCTACGCCCAGGCTGGCTGAGACAGCTAGCGGCTCCCTCAGTGTCAGGAGTGGTCTCTTGGCCTATTCCCTCGGCGCCGACGCGGGATTATCCGCCTTTTCCTGAAAAACAGGGGGCTGAGGGCCGAAAATGCCTCTCAACATGCCTCCATCCGGCCCGTGAGAGACGCGGTCTGGCGCTGGTAATCCCCTGTCGATTGGTTGACAATCTCTGCTCATTTTTTGGGAGGGAAGCGCTTCCCTCGAGAACTGCCGATAGGAATAACCATGCGCAATCTCCGTATCGTCTCACTGCTGCTGGCGGCTGTCAGCCTCTGGACCACACCGGCCTGGTCGAAAACCTATCCTCTTCCGCCGGCGGACAGCCGTCTCATCGGTGAGCTGGAAGACTACATAGTCCAACCTGGCGATCACCTGGAACTGGTCGGCAAACATACCCAGATTGGCTTTTTAGCGCTGCTCGAGGCAAATCCCGGGGTAGATCCCTATTTACCATCCCCCGGCACCCGGCTGACCCTGCCGACCCAGATGCTGCTGCCCGATGTGCCGCGGGAGGGCATCGTCATCAACCTGCCGGAGCTGCGACTCTATTACTTCCCCAAGGGCAAGGCGGAGGTGATGGTGTTGCCCATCGGCATCGGCGACATCGGCCGCGAGACGCCGGAGATGACCACCACCGTCATCGCGAAGAACCCGAACCCAACCTGGGTACCCGGCCCCATGGTACGCAAGTCCTGGCTGGAGCAAAAGGGCATAGACCTGCCGGCCGTGGTGCCCCCGGGCCCGGACAATCCCCTCGGCAAGTTCGCCATGCGCCTGGGCTATGGCAACAAGGACTACCTCATTCACGGCACCAACAAGGAGTTCGGGGTCGGTCTGCGGGTCAGCGCGGGCTGCATCCGGCTGCGCCCCGACGACATAGAGATGTTGTTTGGCCTGGTGCCTGTCGGTACCCGGGTGCAGGTGATCAACCAGCCGGTCAAGATGGCGGTCGAACCCGATGGCCGTCGCTGGCTGGAAGTGCATTCCCCCCTTTCCCGTACCGAGGAGGAGATGTCCGAAGGTGCCCCGCTGGTGCTCTCCCCCGAGGTCGAGCAGTTCATCGCGGCCCCCGAGATAGATGGCTCCCGGGTGACAGCCCTGCTCGACGACAAGAACGGGCTGCCCCGCCCCATCAGCGGCTAAGACTCTCCCGGAGATCACCATGACAAGATGCGGCCTTCCCCTGCTGGCGCTCCTGTTGACCCTGCTGCCGGGCTCAGCCGCGTTGGCGGACATACTGTGGATGCAGAACGGCGATCGCCTGACCGGCACCATAGAAGAGATCACGGACGATCAGATCCGCATCAAGCCATCCTATAGCAAGGCCCTGACCGTCCAGCGCCATGCCATCAAGCGCTGGCGCCTGGACAAACAGGAGAAACCCAAGCCCCTGACCAAGACGGGGATCCCCTTGCTGGACTCCCCTGACGAAGTGAATGCCTGGCTCCTGACCGGCACCAGCGATCTGAACATCAAGCTCAAGGAGAACACCAAGAAGACCAACAACGTCAACCTCAAGGTCTCCACCGAGCTGGCCAATCTGGACTGGCGTTACAGCCTGGATGGCGAATATATCTACGAGACGGCAAACAACATCACCGACAGCCACGAATACAAGCTCAAGCCCAAGCTCGACTTCTTCTTCGACGACCACTGGTTCCTGAGCTCCTCCATCGACATCGACTACAACCTGATCGAGGCCGGATACCTTGAAATAGACTATGCCTCCGGCCCCGGCTACCGCTTCTGGAATGACAAGCGACGCCGCCTGGAGCTTATTAGCCAGCTGGGTCTGGAGCGGGCCTACTTCACCCCTGATGTGTGGAGCAACTCGGATCTGTTCGACGAGCGGATCATCAACTACCCCTTCCTCAGCCTGGGTTGGGATTATCGCCAGCCCCTCGAGCTGTGGCAGGAGAAGTTTGAACTCTTCAGCAAGGGGCGCTACGAGAAGTTCATCGACCAGCCTTCACCCTATCTGACCAGACGGCAGTCCATCAGCGGCAGCCTGGGGCTCAGGTACTATTTCAACGATCACCTGCGCCTCTCCTGGTCGAGCGAGCTGGATTGGGACGACGCCTGGCTCGATTATCAGGACGCAAGAACCAGCCTGAGCGAGAAGGAGTGGCGCCATATCATCACCCTGGGCGCCAGCTTCTAGGAACCCGGAAACGACACAGGCCCACCGAAGTGGGCCTGTGTGTATCGCCGTGAGGGACGGGCGTCAGAAATAGATACGGGTGACCGACTCGATAACGCAGCCAGGGCGGCGGATCCCCTCGATCTCTATCTTGATCTCCTTGAGCAGCTCGAGCCCACCCTTGATGGGGGTCACTCTGGACAGCCTGGTACGGGCGCGGATGTTGCTGTCCACCTTGATGGGATACGGGAAGCGAACCTGCTCCAGACCGAAGTTCACCACCATGCGGGCGCTCGGGAATTCCGGCGTCGCCTCGTCCACCGAGCCGGTGAGCTGGGGCAGCAGGGCCAGAGTCAGGAAACCGTGGGCAATGGTGGTCTTGAACGGCGACTCGGCCGCCGCACGCTCGGGATCGGTGTGGATCCACTGATGGTCCCCGGTCACCGCCGCGAACTGGTCGATCAACCCCTGGTTTATCTGCAACCACTCACCCACATGGGTCTCTTCCCCGATCCGGGCCTGCAGCTCGCCATAGAGGGTGGCGGCTTCGCCACTCAGCTCCACCGCATTCTCTTCGATCAGGGTCGGCTGGCTGTTGACCGCCTGAGCCTGGGATGCGCGCTGCTGCCGCACCTGCGACTGCTCCGCCTGGAGATCCAGCACCCGTCCCAGCAAAGGGTGAAGGTGTGCCTTTTGCTGAAACTCACGCCAGTAGTCACGGATCGCCGGAGAGAGCCAATCCTTGAGCTCAAAGGGGTGCTGCGCCAGGATTTCGCGCTTGTGCTTCAGAAAATCGACAACTTTCATGTACCGATCCCTATTCGATTCAAAGCCTGTAAAGAGGTCTAACCAGTCCCATTTTATGAAAGTTTCACAGGTAAGTACAAAAAAATCTCGGCGTACAACTGTACCGGGGATGAAAGTGGTCACTAACACGCAGGGAAAAACGGGCAGGCACAAAGCAGAAAAACGATTGCAGTAAGGGGAACGGGACGGAAAACCTCGGGGCTGGCAAAGGGCGTGGTTCGGGGTGTTTTTGCTCTCAACACCCCCTTTCCCTCAGCGGCCGGGGGCAGACCACCAGGCGGTGCGGCTCGCCTCGTCCAGGAAGCTCCAGGCCAGGATCCGGCTCACCTTGTTGCCCTGCGCCATGTCGATCACCCTGACATCCTGCGCCCCCACCCTAGCCAGCACCTTTCGTGCGGCAGGCAGATTCTCTTTTTTCGACACCAGCGAGCTGAACCAGAGGCACTGGCCTGAAAACTCCTTGCTCTGCTCTATCATGCCGGCCAGAAACGCCGCCTCGCCGCCCTCGCACCAGAGCTCCGCCTGCTGTCCGCCGAAGTTGAGCACGGGAGCCCCCGTCAGCGCCTTGCCGAGGTTGCGCAGCTTGCGCTCAGTCCCCTTGCTCGCCTCCGCCAGAGAGGCGTGGAACGGCGGGTTGCACAGGGTCAGGGCGAAGCGCTCCTTCGGCCCCAGGATGCCGCGAAAGATCTGCTTGGGGTTGTCCTGATGGCGGCACGCTATCTGGCTGCCCAGGCCATTGCTCGCCGCCAGCAGGGTCGCGGCCTTGACCGACACGGGATCGATGTCCGATCCCACGAAGCGCCAGCCATACTCACGGGCCCCCAGCAGGGGATAGATGCAGTTTGCCCCAACACCTATGTCCAGCACCCGCACCCCCTTGCCCCTTGGCACCTCCCCCGCACTCTCGGCCAGCAGATCCGCCACCCGATGCAGGTAATCGACCCGGCCCGGAATGGGCGGACAGAGGTAGCCCGGCGGCAGATCCCAGTGCTGGATGCCGTAGTGCAACGCCAGCAGGGCCCGGTTGAGCGCCTTGACGGCGGCCGGATCGGCGAAATCCAGAGTCCGGGTGCCATGCTCGTTGACGAACACGAAGGGCAGCAGCTCGGGAGTACGCTGACAGAGGGCGTCAAAATCGTAAGGGGTCTGATGGCGATTGCGCGGGTGCAATCCGGATTTGTGCTGGGTCTTCATGCTGGGCCTGCCAAGGATCGAGGGGGCCACACTATAGAGAGTCGGCCAGGGAAAGTCTAAACGAGAGCCATAAAAAACCGGGCTTCGAGGAGCCCGGTTCAAGTGAGGTTGGAAAAACAGTCCGTACTGCGAGCCGTTTGTCCAGCCTGACTCAGATCTCGATCCGGCGTGCCTGCCAGAACTTGCTGCGCCAATAGGAATTGTCTAGCTTGGAGCGGGTCACCCCGGCGCGGGTGGAGGCGTGGATGAACTCACCGTTGCCGACATAGATGCCCACATGATTGAGGCGGCGGTTGATCTTGAAGAAGACCAGATCCCCTTCCACCAGATCCTGCTTGGAAACGCGGGTGCCTTCATGGACCTGGGAGCGGGTATCGCGGGGCAATTCGATGCCGACGGCATTGCGGAACACTTCACGGGCGAAGGCGGAGCAATCTATGCCTCGCTGGCTGCTGCCCCCCATGCGGTAAGGGACGCCACGCCACTCTTTGTATACGGTCAGGATTTCATTGACATCTGGTGTGGGTGAAACTTCAGGTTCAATCACGGGTTCCATCATGGAAACCTCGATCTTGCTCGCGACCTCGGTCTGGGGTGCAGAAGCACAACCCACCATTCCGAGCGCGACCAGCAGTAGCATCAGGTGGCGCAATCCTTTATCCCCGCAAATAGAGTGAAACTTGTTAAAATGCAGCCCGACAGGGCAATTTATAAGGCAACAGCATCCGACTATATCCAAGAATTCTATCGAGGCAAGCGAAAATCCCTATCGACCTCACATTTTTGCAAGGAAATGCACTGTTTTGCATGATTAATGTGATCATGGCCAAACAATATACAATCGCAAAAGTACCGGTTTTGCCCTGTCAAAACGGATCGTTATCGCTGTTTCGACCTCATTTTAAAGTGAAATATTATGCTCTATGCGGATCTCTATTTGTTAAAACCGGCGATCATCGACGCCGAGCAGTTGATCAGGCTGCAATCAGAGCTCTCGCCGGACGAATATCGCCATTGGCATGAGATCCGCCAGCCTGGCCGCCAGCGAGAGTACCTGCTCGGCCGGATACTACTGCGCCGCCTGCTGGCCGAGCGGCTTGGCTGTCCGCCCGATACGCTGGTGTTTCGTACCAGCGAGCACGGCAAACCCACCCTGGTCAGCCATGACTGGCACTTCAATCTCAGCCACAGCGGGGACTGGCTGGTGCTCGCCCTCTGCCAGCAAGGCCCCCTCGGCGTGGATGTCGAGATGGGCTTGCGCCAGCGCCCCGTCCTGCCATTGGCCCAGCGTTTCTATGCCCCTGACGAATATCAGTGGCTGCTTGCCCTGCCATCCCGGGAGCAGGCCTCGGCCTTCTATCGGCTCTGGTCACGCAAGGAGGCGGTGCTGAAAGCCCAGGGGGCCGGCATCGCCGCGGGGCTCGACAAGGTGCGCTTTGTACCGGAAGAGGGGTGGCGGCTGGACAACCGGCTCGATTCCCGAAGCTATCTGGTGCTGGACTGGCATTTTGGCAGCGGCTGGCTGAGCCTCGCCGCCCCGACTCGCCAGATCAATGGCTACCTGCTGGATGAGCGCTTGAAATCCACGCCCCTGGACCCCATGTTGATCCACACCATTTTCCGAGAGTCAGCCTCATGATCATCGACATCAATCCCCAGAACTTCCACGCCGAACTGATCGATGCGTCCATGAAAAAGCCGGTCGTCATCTATTTCCATGCCCCGCAGATGCCAGAGTGCCAGGGCATGACCCCGCTGGTGGAGACCCTGGTCGGCCCGGCCAATCCCACAGTCACCCTGGCCAAGGTCGACATGAACGATCCCCAGCTGCAACCCCTGGCCAGCCAGCTGGGTCTGCGCGCGCTGCCCGCACTAGTGCTGTTCCATCAGGGGCGCCCGGACGAACAGGCCATCCTGGAAGGCCCGCAAGATGAGGCCACATTGCGCCAGTACTTCGCCGCCTTCGCCCCCAAGGAAGAGGAGCTGCTGCTCGAGAAGGGTCAGCAAGCCCTGACTGAGGGTCAGGCTGATGTGGCCTATGCCCACCTCACCCAGGCCCACCGACTGGCGCCCGAGCGTCACGACATCAGCCTCTGGCTGGTGCAGGCGGCGCTGGATCTGGCTCTGCTGGACGAGGCGCAGACCCTGCTCGCAGCAGTCCCCATGGTGGCGCAGGATGATCACTATCAGACCCTGAGTTCTCGCCTGGCCTTGGCGCTGCAAGCCAGCGACAGCCCGGAGCTGCGCGCCCTGGAGCAGCGTCATGCCGAGACACCGGACGACGGCGCCCTCACTCAGGAGCTGGCGGTGCTATACAGTCAGGTTGGCCGTCAGGAAGAGGCCCTGGCATTGCTGTTCAACATTCTCAAGCGCGACATGGCGTTTGGCGACGCCAAGAAGATCTATCTCGATATTCTGACCACCATGGGTGCACATCCGGCTGCGCAGAGTTATCGTCGCAAGCTTTATAGCCTGCTTTATTAATCAATGAGGAAATCAGGGGATGCCGAGCAATCGGCATTGCCTTGTTCAGGCAGGAAGAGCAGTAATTAAGGGAAATGACGAATTTCAGGCAAAAAAAAATGGCGCATTGAAATGCGCCATTTTTTCGCATGGATTACTTCTTGTAGGAAGTAGCCATGTTGTCGATGCGCTGGTTAGCACGAGCTGCTTCTTGGTTAGCAGTTGCGATATCAGCAGCCATCTTGGATTGATCAGCACGAACTGCGCTAACATCTTGAGCCAGTTGGTCAACTTTGTTAGACAGATTCTGAACGGAAGTTTCCAGTTCGCTGGTGTTTGCACAACCGCCCAGCAGGGCAGACAGACCAACAACACCTACCAACAACATTTTCTTCATTTTTAAAGCTCCCTTTAACTCGCCAGACGTTTAGCAAGCGGCGTGATTATGGCACAAATAAATACGAGTTTGGATAGGCCCCATCACAGATAAATGCATTAAAACCCTCATTTTTTTTTAAACGCACACTTTTTGTGCAAATTTAAGTCAAAAACGAGTGCTCTGGATGAGGTTCGCACCAAGCGTAACCAAAAAATGCCCTTAATACAATTTCGTATGAAGCTTAAGCTGAACGTTCAGACAGCATTTGACGATATTGCACCAGATCCTCGATGGTCAGCACCGGCATCCGGTGCAGGCGACCAAAAGCCACCAGATCGGGCAACCTGGCCATGGAGCCATCGGCCTTGGTCAGCTCGCACAACACCCCGTAGGGCTTGAGACCGGCCAGCTGCATCAGGTCCACCGTGGCTTCGGTATGACCGCGTCGGGTCAGCACGCCGCCGGTGCGGGCACGCAGCGGGAAGACATGGCCTGGACGATGCAGATCCGACGGTCGGGCGCCGTCGGCGATGGCGGCCTGGATGGTGGTGATGCGGTCGGCGGCGGAGACACCCGTAGTGACGCCCTGGGCTGCTTCTATGGTCACGGTGAAGGCGGTCTGATAATGGCTGGAGTTGGCCTCCACCATCATGGGCAGCTCGAGCTGACGTACCCGCTCGTCGGTCAGACAGAGGCAGACGATGCCGGAGCATTCGCGGATCATCATGGCCATCTGTTCGTTGGTCATGGACTCGGCGGCGAAGATGAGGTCACCCTCGTTCTCCCGATCTTCATCATCGGCCACCAGCACGCCTTGACCGGCACGCAATGCGGCCAGCGCGGCTTCGACGCGGGCAATGGGATCACCAAATTCACTGAGTAGAGACTGATTCATGGTAAGACTCCTAAATAAGACAAGGACCAGAATCAGGGCATGGAAAGGCAGACAGAGATAGGTATGCAGCAGCCGGCCCGTAGGGAGCCATGACTGCAATATCTGTCTTATCCTCTTTCATCCGGACTGTGACCGTCGGCTCCGGCATCTCACCGGATCTGCTGACCCCGACCTAGGTCGGGCGCTCGCGGGCTCCCCGAGTCAGATCGGGATACCGCCGGTGGGGAATTTCACCCCGCCCTGAGAATAAGCGCAGACAGCCTAAAGAAAAAAAACGCAGGATACCAGCCCAAAACCCATCAAAGATGAATAGGACGCAGTGCACCGCCCCCCACTGGCGACTTGCCACTCAGCAGCACGGCGCGCTGTCCTTTCTGATTTTGTTTATGGCATAGTGCCAGCAAAAACGTGCAGCCCGCGCAGACTCGGGCGCCAACACCACAAACGGAATCATGACAGAGATGGAAAAGAAAATACTGCTGACCGATTGCCCCGACGCCAAGGGGCTCATCGCCAAGATCACCAACATCTGCTACAAGCACCAGCTCAACATCAACAAGAACGACGAGTTCGTGGATCACGAGAACGGCCGCTTCTTCATGCGTACCGAACTGGAGGGTCGCTTCAACGACGAGACCCTGCTGGCGGATCTCGACGACGCCCTGCCTGCAGGTGCCCAGCGCAGACTGGTCAAGGCTGGCAAGAAGCGCATCGTCATCCTGGTCACCAAGGAGACCCACTGCCTCGGCGACATCCTGATGAAGAACTACGCCGGTGCGCTGGACATGGACATAGTGGCGGTGATCGGCAACTACGACACGCTCGCAGAATTGACGGGCAAGTTCGACATCCCCTTCCATGCCGTGAGCCATGAGGATCTCAGCCGCACCGAGCATGAAGAGCAGGTACGCACCCTCATCGACGGCTACCAGCCGGATTACGTGATCCTGGCCAAGTACATGCGGGTGCTGACCCCGAGCTTCGTGGAAGCCTATCCGCGCAAGCTCATCAACATCCATCACTCCTTCCTGCCCGCCTTCATCGGTGCCCGCCCCTACCGTCAGGCCTTCGATCGCGGGGTCAAGCTGATCGGTGCCACCGCCCACTTCGTCACCGACGATCTGGATGAAGGCCCCATCATAGAGCAGGACGTGATCCACGTGGGCCATGCCTTCAGCGCCGACGACATGGCCAAGGCGGGACGGGATGTGGAGAAATCCGTGCTGAGCCGGGCCCTGGAGCTGGTGCTGAACGAACGGGTCTTCGTCTACGGCAACAAGACGGTGGTGTTCAAATAACCCTGTCCGTCGTTCGACACCCAGCAAAAAGGCTCCCGAGGGAGCCTTTTTCGTCTGTCTGCGCTTATTGAGGCAGGGGCAGACCGTTGACGGTGACCAGCCCCTTGTCGAGCTTGAGCTCGGCATTGAGGTGCGCCTGCTCCGCCTTGAGATAACCCAGGGCCGTGAATTGGGCCAGCATGGGTGCCAGCTGCGGCACCGCCTTGCCCAGTTGATCGCCGAGGCTGGCATGAAGCAGCCCGGACAGGGCCTGCATCCCCTCCTCGCTCCCCATCAGTTGCTCCAGAGTGGTGGGGGCAAGCTTGGCCTCCCCTTTCAAGCTGACGGGCTCGCCGTTGAGCTGGGCACTGAGATCGGTCAGCTCCAGCGTGGCGCCCCGTTGCAGCATCTTGTCCAGCGCCTGCTGGATAGCCGCCTCGTCCACCCGCTGGCTGCTGGCCTCCTGCAGGGTCTGATAGCCCTCCAGATCCAGCCCCTTGAGCGCCAGATCCAGACTTCCCTGAGTCAGCGCCAGGCTGTCGCTCTCGTTCTCCAGATTGAGGGTCGCCACCTTCATCTGATAACGGCTGGAGAGGGTCTGGGCATCGTCACCCGCCAGTTGGGTGTTGGTGCTGACCCCCTGCAACGAGAGCTTGACGCTCTCCGGCAGTTGCAGGGAGAGGGCGGACAACGTCATCTCGCTGTGGGGAGAGAGCCAGATGCCGCTTATCTCTGCCATGTCGGCGCTGCCCTTGAGATCCGCCAGGGCCAGATCCATCTTGCTCTGCGCATCGTGGACCGTCATGCCCAGCCACTGGAAGACCACGTGGCCATTGCCATCGAGATCCCCGCGATAATCCCCGCTCAGGGGCAGGAAGCTGAACTCGTTGAGCCCCTCCCTGACCTTGAAGTCGCTGGCCCAGAAACGGGAGCTGTTGCTCATGGTCCAGAGGCTGCTGGCCGACTCCAGGCCAAGCTGCCACTGCTGCATGCCGAGGGCGGTGAAGACGGGGGCCAGGGTCCCGGTCGCGGTATCGAGCAGCATGTTGCTCTTGATATAGAGCGGCAGCAGGCGGCTGTTGACGAGCAGCTGCAGCTCGATGGGGTCGCTTCCCGCCATCTGGGGATCGAAACTCGCCAGCGTCTGGGGCGGCACCACTACTTTGAGCACCCCATCACGGGTGAACAGGTTCTCGCTGGTGGGCAACCAGGTGATCTCGACGCCGCTCTCCTGCTTCGCCCTGGCGATCTGCTCCCCCAGGATGCGGTCGAAGGCATTGCCCGTGTACCAGCAGGCGCCCAGCCCACCCACCACCAATGCTGCTCCGGCAGCCATGGCCACTGTCTTTTTCATCTGCTCTCTTACTCCTGATTTTTCTATGGCGGGTGCCTAGGCGCACTCTACGGGGAGGATGGGAACACAAGCAAGCCAGATCCCGGCTCATGACCCATTCTCGGCTGTCACAGCAGGGGGCTGAACAGGTAGAAGATGTTCTCCAGCAATTTTTTGTACCAGGGGCGGGCACGCCACCTGGTCAGCGACATGGGGGTCGCCTCCAGCATGTAGCCCTGCACCAGTTGATTCATCTCGGCGACAAACAACGGGTTGTCGATGAGCAGGGTGATCTCGAAATTGAGCCAGAGGCTGCGCCTGTCGAGATTGACCGTGCCCACCAGGGCGAAGTCGTCGTCCACCAGCACGCTCTTGGTGTGCAGCAGACCGGCATCATAGCGGTAAATTTCGACCCCGGCCGCCAGCAGATCCTCCATGAAAGAGTTGCTCGCATGATTGGCCATCAGGGAGTCGTTGCGCGCCGGCAGCACCAGCTGCACCAGCACCCCCCGCGCCGCCGCCGAGGAGAGCGCCGCCGCCAGCGGGTCATCCGGCACGAAATAGGGGGTGGTCAGCACCAGATGATGGCGCGCCTGGTAGATGGCCAGCAGCAAGCTCTGCTGGATGCAGTCGCCGCCGACGAAGGGGCCGGAAGGGATGAGCTGGGCCCGATAGTTGGTTTGCGGCCAGGCCTCTGGTTCGTGCTGCAGGCTGTCGAGCAGCCGCTCGCCGGTTTCCATCTCCCAGTCCCAGACGAAGGTGGACCACATCAGGGGCACCACGGGCCCCTGCACCCGGATCATGATGTCGACCCACTGACCAACCCCGGCATCCTGCTTGAAGAAACGGGGATCCACCATGTTCATGGAGCCGGTGTAACCGACCCTGTCGTCGATCACCACCAGCTTGCGGTGCATGCGCAAGTCCTGGCGCTGGAACGGGATACGCCAGGCACCGACCGGCAGCACCTCCACCACCTTGACCCCGGCCGCGCGCAGCGATTTTGGCCAGCCGGAGCGGAAAAAGGCCTTGCTGCCGATGGAGTCGAGCAACACACGACAATCCACGCCGCGCGCCGCCACCTCGACAAGGGCCTCGCACACCGCATCCACATCCCCACCGGGATGCCAGATGTAGAACTCCAGGTAGCAGGACTGGGAGGAGCCGCGGATGTCGCGCACTATCTCCTGCAAGATGGTCTCGGGCCTGTGCAGCAGCGTCATCCGGTTGCCCGAGAGCATGGGCATGGCCAGCCGCCCCTGGATCAGATCATGGAGCGGACGCGCCTTGCTGCCCACCTCGCAGCAGTGCTGGGGAAAGAGGCGGGCGAGCTGGCGGATCCAGATGGCGTAAGGGCGGTACATGGCCTGGGCGCGTTCTGCCCGTTTGCGACCGAGCCGTATCTCCCCAAACAACACATAGAAACCGACCCCGGCGAAGGGGATGGCATAAATGAGTGCCAGCCAGGCGAGGGATACCCCGATGGGGCGCCGCTTCATCACCACTCGCAGGGAGATCCCCGCCACGATCACGGTGTGAAACAACAGCAACAGCCAGCCGAGAAAGCGGGAGAACAGCAACTGAATGTCGTATTCCAGACCGTCGAGCAAGACGACTCCTTGGTGTAATGAACAAAGGGCATGGGCAGATCCCACAGGGCCAGAATGGTATGCTGTGGGGCAAACCCATTCTATCAGGTCGTTAGCATGATCCTGCAATCTATGCTGCTGAGTCTGGCCATGCTAGGTCAAGGCTCATATGACATCAATGAGCAGCAGATAAACCAGTACCTGCAATCCCAGGTACAAGTCGACAAACAGCTGGAGTTGCCCGGCATCATCAAGGCCCATGTGCAGCTCGAGCAGAGCGATGTCCAGATCGGCCGCCAGAGTCCGGATACCGCAAGAGTCTTTGGCAAGGGGCGGCTCAAAATCGCCCTGCCGGATCAGACCCAGTACGATGCGCTGCTGAACATGACCTATGAGGCAAGACCCCGCTACGACAAGGCCAAGAGCGCGCTCTTCCTCGACAACATGAAGCTGATTGACTACAAGCTGGAGCCGGCGGCGGCCGAGCAGAAGTTCGGTTTCATGCTGAGAATGCTGCTGCAGAGCATGGAGAAGCGGCTGGAGACCCAGCCCGTCTACAAGCTCGACGACAAGGATCCCAACCAGGCCTGGCTCAAGGAGAATCTGCTGGGGCTGGAGCTGTCACCGGGCAAGATCCGCCTGCTGACCAAGCCCCAGTGAGGGATCAGTTGTAGGCAGTGACCATCGCCTGACGCACCAGCAGCTCGATCTGGTAACCCTGTTCGCGCTGCTGGTGATAGAGGGTATGCAGCGGTCCGTCGAGTTCATGCAGGGGAAGGTGGGCAAAGCCCGCCTTGAGGTAGAAGGGTTTCTCGAAGGGCAAAGCGTGGCAGATCACGGGCTTGTCCAGCAGATCGTTGCAGGCGTGCTGCAGCAGCCGGGAACCCAGCCCCAGTGACTGGTAGTGGGGCAGCAGTCGAAATCCGCACAGGTGATAATAGTCCTGTTCGTCGCGCAGGCGCACGGCGCCCACCAGCCAATGGGCATCCCGTACCACGAAGATCCGTTCGGCCAGATCCGGCACATAGTGGGAAAACGTCGTCTCGTAATAGTCCCTGATCAGGGAAAGATCCGCGTCACAGTACTCTTCGAATCTGAGCTCCATCGCCCGCCTGCTTTTCATACCCATTTCGCTCTGGCCACCCGGCCCTCTCTTGACCCACCATCCAGCCCCACGAAGAGATCAGACCAGAGTGGAGCAACTGCAAGATAACACGCCTTTAACTTACAAAAAAGCCAATAGCCAGCTGACAGGCAGTGGTGCCCTCCACGGCCCTCTGCGAGGCAGCAACATCCAGCTCAGGCTGCTAGTGGGCCTCTTCTTCCCGGACTTTTCTTGCGACTCGTCACCAGGGCCCTTGTTCTGTCTCGCCACGGATGCTTTACTCAACGTGGCTAACGAGGCTTAAGGAGCAAGCCGTTGAAAGCATGGATGTTGCTGGGAGCCATTTCACTGTCCCCCCTCACTGCCTGGAGTCAGTTGCCGCCACCGGCCGAGGTGGTGGTCCTGACATCCGAGTCAATCCCGTCATCCGAGTCGATCCCGTCACCCGAGGTGGCAGAGCCCGCATCTGTCCCCGCCACTCGCCAGATCCAGGTCTACAAATCGGTGCAAAAGAACGGGGTAGTACGCTATTCCGACATGATGCCGGAACAAGGTCATTACGAGCTGCTGCTGTTCAACGATTGCTACGCCTGCGATCCCGCCTCCAGGGTCAACTGGCGCACCACCGGCCTCTTCCTCTATGACTACGCCAGCACCATCAAGGCGGCGGCCAAGACCTACAGCGTCGACCCTGCCCTCATTCGAGCACTGATCCACGCCGAATCCGCCTTCAATCCGCTGGCGGTCTCCCGCAAGGGGGCCATGGGGCTGACCCAGCTGATGCCCGCCACCGCCCGCGAGCTCGGGGTCGGCAATGCCCTGCTGGCGGAGCAGAACATCTTCGGCGGGGTGAAATACCTGGCGGGCCTGCTCAAGCAGTATGACGGCAACGTCGCCCTGGCCACGGCCGCCTACAACGC
>RCUN01000419.1_pt1 | contig 24898 bp, 15 predicted proteins | sample 2166181 | NCBI WGS metagenome assembly RCUN01 (sample SAMN09932603, study PRJNA488358) | compost metagenome | feature: garden; material: soil; isolation source: compost soil in crotononitrile-enriched culture | place: Germany: Experimental Botanical Garden Goettingen | collected 2016-01-27 | reverse complement strand
TCAGCCGCGCCCCCTCCAGCACCGGCTCCAGACCACGCCGCACGGTTTCGACTTCAGGTAATTCAGGCATGACGCACATCTAGTCCTTCTCCCCTTGTGGGAGAAGGTGGCTATCTATCTTGCCAGTTTCACACGTAATTTTCGAGCCCGAACGGCCTGTGTCGAGGCTGTGCAGTTCAGCATCGATCATGCGGATTGCATTTCACGGCTATTTCGCTTGCAGCGCCATGCGGAGTTGGATACCCGCCATACGCGAGTAGCGGGGGTGTTCCGAAGTGAGTGGGCCGAGTGAACAGGCAGGCGAAACGCCTGCTGCTGACAGCGGCCTTTCGTGCCTGACGACCTTGCTCGCCTTTCACCAGATCCCTTCAGATCAGGCCCAGTTGCGGCACTCTCTCGGGCATGGCGGGCCGACGGACGATGGCGATCTCATTCTTCTGGCCAAGCGCATGGAGGCCAAGGCTAGGGCGGTCGCGCTTGATCTTCAGGGCCTGGAAAGCGCACCTCTACCGGCGATCGGCAAGGACCGGTCAGGCGACTACTTCATCATCGGCGCGGTCCGAGACGAGCAGGTCCTGATACAACGTCCGGGTGCGGCGCCGACGGCCTTGTCCCTCGCCGAGTTCGAACAGGTCTGGTCCGGCCGCGCCATTCTCGTCACGACCCGCCTGTCGGTTGCCGCGCAGACCAAGTTCGACGTCACCTGGTTCATTCCCGCCCTGGTCAAGTACCGCTGGATGCTGGGCGACGTGCTGGCGGCTTCTCTGGCGCTGCAGCTCTTCGCTCTCGCGACGCCGATGATCTTCCAGGTCGTCATCGACAAGGTGCTGGTCCACCAGGGGCTGACGACGCTGGACGTCCTGGCCATCGGCCTGATTACGGTGGTGGTGTTCGAGAGCTTCCTCGGCGGCCTGCGCGCCTATGTCTTCTCCCATACGACCAGCCGGGTCGACGTCGAGCTCGGCGCCAAACTCTATCGGCACCTCCTCAACCTGCCGCTGGCCTATTTCGAATCCCGGCGCGTCGGCGACACCATCGCCCGGGTGCGCGAACTGGAGACCATCCGCGAGTTCCTGACCTCCTCGTCGGTGACCCTGTTCGTGGACCTGCTGTTCACCGTCATCTTCCTGGTGGTGATGTGGTTCTACTCGCCGTTCCTGTTCGCCATCGTGGCGGGCACCATCGTTCTCTACGCCATCATCTGCTTCATCATCACGCCGCCCTTGCGCCGGCGGATCGAGGAGCGATTCCAGCGCGGCGCCGAGAGCCAGGCCTTCCTGGTCGAGAGCGTCACAGGCGTGCAGACGCTGAAGGCGGCGGCGGTCGAGCCCCAGATGCAGAACCGCTGGGAGCGTCTCTTGGCCGCCTACGTCAAGGCCGGCTTCAAGGCGGCCAAGCTGAATATCTGGGGCGGACAGGCCATTCAGTTGGTCAGCAAGATATCCACGGCCCTCATCCTCTATGTCGGCGCCAGGCTGGTCATCGGCGGGGATCTGACCGTGGGCGAGCTGGTCGCCTTCAACATGCTGGCGGGACGAGTGGCGGAGCCTGTGCTGCGTCTGGCGGGTCTGTGGCAGCAGTTCCAGGAGGCGCGGGTCGGCGTCGATCGTCTGGGCGACGTGCTGAACGCGCCGACGGAGGCGCAGTTTTCGGCGACGCGCTCGGCCCTGCCGCCGATCAAGGGCGCCATCGCCTTTGACGACGTGACCTTCCGCTACAAGCCGGGCGGTCGCGAGGTGCTGCGCCGGGTGTCGCTGGAGGTGAAGCCGGGCGAGGTGCTGGGCATCGTCGGGCCGTCGGGCTCGGGCAAGTCCACCCTGACCAAGCTGGTCCAGCGTCTCTATGTGCCCGAGAGCGGCCGGGTCATGGTGGACGGCACCGACCTGTCGCTGGTCGATCCGGCCTGGCTGAGGCGCCAGGTCGGCGTGGTCCTGCAGGAGAACCTGCTGTTCAACCGCTCGGTGCGCGACAACATCGCCCTGGCGGATCCCGGCATGTCGACCGAGCGCGTCATGGCGGCGGCGACCCTGGCTGGAGCGCATGACTTCATCCTCGAACTGTCCGAGGCCTATGACACGCAGATCGAGGAGCGCGGCGGCAACCTGTCTGGCGGTCAGCGCCAGCGCGTCGCCATCGCCCGCGCCCTTGTCACCAATCCCCGCATCCTGATCCTGGACGAGGCGACCTCGGCGCTGGACGCCGAATCCGAGGCCATCATCCACCGCAACATGCGCGCCATCGCCAAGGGGCGGACGGTGATGATCATCGCCCACCGCCTGTCCGCCATCCGCATGGCCGATCGCATCATCACCATGGAGAACGGCGCGATCACCGAGAGCGGCACGCACGATAGCCTGATGGCCTCCAACGGTCGCTACGCCCAACTGTGGCGCACCCAGATGCATGGCGATCCGATGGGAGAACCGGCATGAGCCTGTCGCGACACTGGGCCGTGTTGAAGGACGCCTGGAAGGCCGAGAACAGGCGCCGCAAGGCGGGCGTCAAGGAGTGGCGGGACAAGGAGTTCCTGCCTGCCGCCCTGGAGATCGCCGAGACCCCGCCGTCGCCGATCGGGCGCGGCATTCTCTGGACCATCATCGCCGCCGCCGTTGCGGCCCTGCTGTGGTCGATCTTCAGCCATGTCGATGTGGTCGCGGTCGGCGAGGGCCGTCTGGTTCCGACGGGGCGGTTGCGCTCTGTCGAGGCCGCCGAGGCTGGCGTGATCCGCGCCATCGAGGTGCGCGAGGGCGAGCATGTCCGCGCCGGTCAGCCCCTGATCGAGCTGGACCCCACCTTTGCGACAGCCGACGCCGATACGGCGCGGTCGGAACTGGCCACGGCGCGCCTGACGCGGGCGCGCGCCGACGCGGTCCTGAACTGGCTGGCGACTGGCCGGGTCGTCTTCGTCGCCCCGGAAGGCGCGAGCCCGGAGGCCGCCTCCGCCGAGCGGCAGGTGGTCGAGGCCCGGATCCGCGAGCATCTGGCCAATCTGGCGGCGCTGGGCGCGCGCCGCGCCGGGGCCCAGTCGGCGGCCGGCACCTCGGCCGAGAACGTTGGTCGTTATGAGGAGACGCTTCCTCTGGCGCGTCAGCAACTGACCGCCCGTCAGGATCTGGAACGTCAGGGCCTGGCTCCGCGTCTGCGGGTGCTGGAGCAGGAAGAGCGCTACATCGGCCTTAGCCGCGAACTGGCCGCCGAGCGCCACCGCCTGTCCGAGGCCCGGTCGCAGGTGGCCATGATTGACCGCGAGCAGGCCCAGGCGCGCGAGGCCTTCCGCGGCGAGGCGGCGCGGGAGAAAGCCGAGGCCGAGGCCGTCGTCGCCACCCGCACCGAGGGCCTGACAAAGGCCGATCAGCGCCAGTCCCTGCAACAGCTGGTTGCGCCGGTGTCAGGCGTGGTGAACGAAGTCTCGGTCACCACCCTGGGCGAGGTCGCGGACGCCGGGCAGGCCCTGGTCACCATCGTCCCGGATGGCGAGGACCTGATCGTCGAGGCCCTGATCCTCAACCGCGACGTGGGTTTCGTCCGTCCAGGCGCACCCGTGATCGTCAAGCTAGAGGCCTATCCTTTCACCCGCTACGGCAGCCTCCGGGGAAGGGTTGAGCATATTTCACCCGACGCCACAGTAGACGAAACTCGCGGACTCGTGTTCCCTGCGCGTATTCGCCTGACGAAAACGCAACTCAGGATGGGCGTGGGGGAAAAGGCCGTCCTGCAACCCGGAATGGCCGCGACTGTGGAAATCGTCACGGGGCACCGGCGCGTGATCGAGTATTTGCTGTCGCCGATCGCGAAGGCGGTGGGGACTGCGGGCAGAGAGCGGTGAAATGTGGGCGAGTGGAGCGTGGACATTTGTCTGTCTTTTGAAAAGAGCGCTACCGAAACATGGAAAAGTAAGGCATGAAATTTTACATTCGTAGCGCTTTGTCAAAAGTAGTTTTGTCTTTATTTGGAACCGCCCTTATTGCATCTGGCTGTACTACTTGGCGAACCGGCGAAGACAATGCAGTCTTGCGTGAGAACCAAAATCTTTTTTCCATCGAATTGATTGATAATTATAGATCAAACAAAATACTTATTAATGGAGTCGCGGCAAATTTCCCTCCTTTCCCTAAGGCTATGGATGGGTTTTGTGCGGTGGGGGTTGTCGGTAATAGTATGGAATCTCTAGACCGGGATTTTTCAATCCGATTGTCCAATGTTAACAGTCGTGTCGATTCGATTGATTTTGACTGCATTATTGGCCCTGGTGTGTTGGGCATTTCTGCTTCTCCGTCTCTCAGGCGCTTTGCTCATGAAACGGAAGTATTCTTTCAATCGCCCGATCTTTGTCTTGCCGTGGAGCGCTACTCCAGTGCAGTCCGAGATTTTGGATCACGGCCAAGTCTATCCGGGCTTCCTCCTGTATATCCTCGGGAGGCTTTTTACGTTGCGGGTATCACTAATAAGATGTGCGGCAATAAATCCGAGGCGATCGATCTTTTAACGATCGCAGGAGCCCTTGGCAGTCAAGCTTCCGCATTAGAGCTCGAGGGGCTCATGCTTAATGTCGACGGATTCAAATAAGATGACACAAATATTTACCTTCTCGGGTACGGACGCGTCCGGGCGAAGCGTATTTACAGGATCGGGCGCGCCATCTCTGCGAATCTCAGGGTTGAGCTCTTCTCAGCTTACCTCATTTGTTAGTGAATTAAATGCGCAATATCTAATAAACCCTGAACTCAGAGCTCAATTTGCTAATAATGGCGCCATAACAAGCGGCATAGATTTTGTTTTTATAGATAAGCCGGGAACAATTTCCGCTCCATTTGGCTTCAAGGACATAGATGTCGGCTCGGGTGGTGCGGCGTTCGCGACATGGTTTAAAGATTCTGCGGGAAATTACGCGCCACATCCTACCGGATACGCCCTTCAAGTTACGGTTAACTTAAGTGACTTGATGACAACTAGCGGGTTCAGGGCGAGAATTTTTGTTTCAAATTACTTACCTCATGAATTGGGGCATCCTTTCTATGGTCCTCACGTCTGGGATGTTACTGGCAACGGGTACCCTGCTAATCTTCAACAGGTTAAAGACGATTTAAGTATACAGTCAGCTGTTCGGAGTGCGCTTTACACAGGCACACCATTTCAAGTCTTCAAACTTGCTGATGGAAGTTTATCTATAGATAATTCGCCGGGGGCGGTAGCTGTAAATATTACCGCATTCGGCTCGCAGCAAGCTAACGGTGCTCCGATAAATGCGCAGACGGAGACCGGACGATATTTGGTTGTTCATGGCGACGTCTATGCCGATCTCGCGTTTAAAAGCGAGTATGCAACGTACGAGGAGAGGCGTGTCAGATTGGGGGCTGGTCGCTCTCCAGTCCCCCCTATCTTTGCAAACCGATTTTTAAATGTTGATACTGGAAAACGCTTTAGCTTATCAATTGATCGGCCAGCTGCAGCTCGTGAATTGGGTTCAATTATTGGATCTACACTTGGCAATTACCTTGCAAATGGTAATAAAACGACGGGAATTCTTTACTCGTCCTTGCTTGGCGCGATTGGGGCACGGGTCGCAGAGTCGATCTCTCAGGGTATAAATGCCGCAGAAACGGGCGCGGTAAATGCTACAGCCGAATCATTCGACACGTGGGGCGCTGCAAATGGCTTTGCTTCAGACGTGTGGCAGCGAATGCAGGGCGCAGCAATTGGCACAGCCAGCTCGATTTTGACATTTGAGCTAGGTGAAGCTCTCGGTCTCGAGGGCTTTGGAGCTGAGCTGTTCTCCACCGCCGGGCAATCTGTAGTGAATAGGGTGTTGACGAACGTCTATCAAGGCGGAGTCGATGCTATATGGCAGGGCTTCAAAGCTGGAGAAGTATTTCGAAATCCTGTTCCCAAAATAGGTGATGCGCCTGCCGTTTCCGCTGGAGCGGGGACGCTTGCGGTCAACGCCATTGGCGCCTTTCTGGGAGCAAAATTGGGGGCGATGGTTGTAAGTCCTCGCACCCAAGCTGGCGCGGTCCTGTCATCTTTGGGATCTGCTGTCGGTGCCTGGGCCGCGACCACGACCTCCATCACGATTGGCACTGCCGGCACTACGCTCGGAACGGGCATTGCGAGTACGCTCGGTCTTTCAGGTAATTCTGCTTGGCTGTTTGGCAATCTCATTGCGCCCGGCATCGGCGCCTTCGTGGGCTTTGTCCTCGGCGCTTTGATCGGCAACCTCTTCGGCCGCAAGAAGCCCAAGGTTCCGACGGCCAATGCCGAAATCTACCTCGACTACACTAGCGACAAGTTCCAGCTTGGCGCTTCGTCGGCCGCCAATGGCGGCAACCTGGATCTGGTCCGCAACATGGCGGAGACGGCGCGCGATACACTGAATGGCTTCCTGACCGTGCTTGCTGGTGACATGCCTTATGAGGCGACCAGCTGGGGCAACGGGCTGTGGCGCAACGGCAAGTATCTGGCGATGGACGCCGGCTTGCAGAGCTTCTACGGCCACACGGGGGGACAGCTGTGGCTCAAGTTGGGCAGCCCCACCTCGACGCAGCAGAACGTCGGCTCGGCCGACGACGCCGTGTCCAAGGGCGTGATGTGGTCGCTGCAGGGCACGCAGGTCATAGGCGGCGACATTTTCGCCAAGCGGGCGCTGGCCAACTCGAAGGCAACGGATCTGACGGCGCTGCTGGGCGATCTTCAGATCGCCTCGGACTATCGCTTCTACGCCAACAACCGCGAGTTGATTAACGGCTACATCACCGGCGCCTACAACAGCCTGACCGAGGCGGAAAAGACCTACTATGCCTCGAACAAGGCGGTGATCGACAAGGCGCACGCCAAGGGCGTGAGCGCCCTGACGTCGAGTGAACTCAGCCTCTACAACGCCAACAAGGTCAAGATCGACAAGATCATCTCTTCACTGGAAGACCAGGCCATCGCCAACCCCTGGATCATCACGCTCCAGCGCATCAATGAGCTGAATCTGGATAAGTGGGGAAAATCGGACTTCAACGGCGGTCTGCAGGGCTTCCTGACCAGCATGGGGTTGCCACACAATGGCGCCAACTTCGAGGATCTGAGCGTCTATACCGTCAACGGCGGGATGCAGCTGATGTTCGGGGCAGCCTCTCAGAACGATGCCTTTTCTCTATTGCCACAGGCGAGAACAGCTGGGCGCAGCATTACTGTCGCCAGCGGAGAACTGGCCACGGTGGGCTACAACAGGCGCGTCCTGGGCAATAGCGCCGGCAATGACTTCCTGGACTTCAGCACCTCAACCTCTGCTGTGTCCTGGAGTGACCTGAGCACGGAAACCTACTGGGAAACGCGTTACGACCAGTATGGCTATGATTACCAAGAGGAGGTCACCGTCACCGTCACCGGCGGCGACGACATTGTCGTGGGCGGCAGCGCGGGCGACACGCTCAGCGGCATGGCCGGCTGGGACTGGCTGGACGGCAAGGGCGGAAACGACATCCTCTATGGCGGCGCCGGGAATGACGTGCTCCTTGGCGGAGCGGGTGCCGACCAGTTGTTTGGAGGCGCCGATGACGACTACCTGTCTGGCGGAGACGGCAATGATATCCTGAACGGCGAGGACGGCGACGACATTCTGGTCGGGGGTCTTGGCGCCGATACGCTCAATGGCGGGGCGGGCAACGACACCTTCATCATCGAAGGCAATGGCCACGGCGACATCATGGATGGTGGGACCGGATCCAACACCATGTCGTTCGAAAGAGCGGATCGCGGTGTATACATCTGGCTGCGTAGCAACACCTCAGATCGGGCGCTGGATGGTTCTTTCCAGTATAACTATACGCGTCAGAACATCTGGGGTGTGACGGGGAGCGCCTTTGCCGATGAAATCCGCGGCGGGGCGTATGCCGATGTCCTCAAGGGCGGAGACGGCGATGATTTGTTGTGGGGCTTCAATGGCGACGACCTGATCGAAGGCGGGGCCGGCGCAGACGACATCAATGGCGAAGGGGGTATCGACACCGCTTCGTATCAAAGCTCCAACGCCGGCGTCTTCATCGACCTGACAGGCGGCGAGGCTTTTGGCGGGCATGCCACGGGAGACAAGATCGCGGGGATCGAGAACCTAGTCGGCTCTCGCTTCGCCGACGAGTTGAAAGGCGATGCCGGGGTCAACCGCATCGACGCCGGAGCGGGCGACGACTGGATCGTCGCGACCAAGGGGACAGACACCTATCTGGGCGGCGAAGGCGTTGATACGGTCGACTACTCCAGCGGTTTTTCTACCGGCGTCTCGACCTACCAGCAGTGGGTGGATGGCAGCTACTGGGAGTGGGATGACTGGCTGCAGCAGCATGTGCTCGTCAATGGCGAAGGCTATTACGAGACCGTGACCGGCACTCGCCTGGGCCTGCAGATCGCAGGTGGCATTGCGAGCTGGCGTGCGGCGGACGGCACCGCGGGCGAACACACCCTGACTGGGGTCGAGCACGTGATCGGCACTGCCGGGGCGGACACGATCTCTCTGACCGCCGAGGACGAATTCATCACCGCTGGCAAGGGCAATGACACGCTAAACGGCGGCGGCGGATCGGACACCTACTACTTCAACCTGGGCGATGGCGTGGACACCATCACCGAGACCAATGTCGGGTCAAACGTCGTGTCGTTTGGCGAGGGGATCGGGTTCAACCAGTTGACCTTCACGGTCGTGGCCGGCCCCACCGGCCATATGACGATCAACTACAGCGCCACGGACTCTGTGCGCGTGAACGGCAACCTGCCTAATGTGAAGGACGGCAAGCTGGCCTCGGCCGATGACAACAAGCTCAAGGTTATCGACATGAACGGGTCGGGTCAGCTCGATGTGTCGCAGTTCGAGATCTACCGCGGCGGCACGGCCGGAGCAGACACGCTGAGCGGAATCCGCACCCTGGGCGACTTCCTTGTCGGCTTCGGCGGCAACGACACCATCCACGGCATGCAGGTCGGCCAATGGAGCGAATGGGGCGACATCATCATCGGCGGCGCCGGCAATGACACGAGCTTCACCTCTACCGGGGACGACCAGTTCGCCTTCGAGCGGGGCTCGGGTCGGGACACGATCAACGACACCGGCGGCGACGACACCCTGGTGTTCGGTCCCAACGTCGCGGCCGACGACGTCATCTACAAGGTGGTCGGCAACGACCTCTATATCGGCATCGCCGAGACGGCCAATCCCAACCTCGAAGCGCACCAGGTCACAGACTATGTCCGCGTCGTGGGCGGAGGGGTGAAGTGGCAGGACGTCTATGGCGGCGGCGCCTCGTTCAACACGGTCGAGTTCGTCAACGCGGGCGGGACCTGGATCGACCTGCGCAAGCTGGACATCAACTGGACCGTTCAGAACACCTACAACGGCGGCGTCCTGCCGATCGTCTTCGACCTTGAAGGCGACGGCCTCGAACTGACGGGTGTCGATCATTCCATGGTCGTGTCTCGACTGTCGTCGGGTGAACTGGCCCGCACCTCGTGGGTGGGGCCGACCGACGGCATTCTGGCGGTCGATCGCAACGGCGACGGTCAGATCAACCAGTTGTCGGAAATCTCCTTCGTCCAAGACAAGGAAGGCGCCAAGACCGACCTTGAAGGTCTTCAAGCCTGGGACACCAACGGGGACGGCAAGCTGAACGCCCTCGACGAGGGCTGGGGGCAGCTGAAGATCTGGGTGGACCGCAACCAGAACGGCCGATCCACCGAGAGCGAACTTCGCACCCTGGAGGAGGTCGGGATCACCGAGATCAACCTAGCGGGCAAGGCGACTGGCAATACGACCGCCAACACCCGCGACAGCTTCGTGCACAACACCCTGTCCTTCACCTGGGCCTCAGGCGAAACCGGCACGGCCTACGATGTCCAGCTGGCCCGCAAGCTCCTGAGCGAATACGGCCTGAGCGTGGATCAGGTGAAGGCCATCTGGGGCGAGGACCGTTCGGTCGAGGGCGAACTCGGGCGTCTGCTCGAGAACCCCGTGGTTGCGGCGGCCGCCCGCACGGTGCTGGACGCCGGACGCAGCCTGCGGACGAAGGACGCGTGGATGCGGGACGCCCTGCTGCTGCGTGAAGGCGTGGACGCTGACTTGGGCGACCACGGAACTGTGGAAGGGTCGGCGGGGGCGATCGTCACCCCGCCGATCGCGGACTTCAGCGATCACGACGACCTCTACGCCGAGGACGAGGCGCGCTGGCGGGATGTCCTGTTCGGGGACGGAGACGACAGCAAGGGCGTCAACGTCACCGACCCGAGCGTGCGTGCTTCGCTGCAAGCCTTCTTCGGGCAAACTGGCCGCGGTTCCTATGGCGCGGCCTTGGGGCGGCCCGATATCGACGACGGTGTGGAAGGCGCCGGGGCGCCAGTGGGCGGCGGCCTTGTTGGACAGGCAGGGGCCCAGGCTTCGGGCGGCTTTGGGGGCGACCTCGCTCTCGAGCAGTCTCGGTCGGGTCTCGTCCCACAGGCAGGCGGGGTTGAACTCGATCCTGCTCTGACAGCCGCTGCAGATGTAATCAGCGCCGGTGCCGACGATCTCTGGGCTCCGGCGGAATTCGGTCTGGCCTCGACCGAGGCCGAGCGGTCCTGGTGGCTTCAGGGCGAGGGCGTGGCGCGCTTCAGCGACGGCGGTTCGTTCCTGGCCGCCCTGGACCCGATCACGGAAGGTCTGTCCGCCTCGGCGGGGGTGGAGCAGTTGTCACAGCATCAGAAGCTGACCCAGGCCCTGGCCTCGTTCGGGCGCGACAAGGGGGCTTCGGCCGCCGTGTGGAAGCGTTCGGGCGAGATCGACGCCGAGGCGGCGTCGCAGATGCTGGGGGCTTCGGGCTCGCGCTTCGCGGCGCTGGCGCGTATGCCCGCGTGAATTCATGAGTGAGACGAATATAATGACGGATACCACTACTCCCGCCGTACAGGCCCAAGAACCCAAGACGGTCTCGCAGATGCTGGGCGAGATCGTCTGGCTGATGTCGCAGTCGCCGGTGCACAAGCAGTTGTTCATCGGCGACCTGGAATGGTTCGCCATGCCGGCCATCCTGCTGGAACAGTTCCGCACCTTCTACGGCCCGAACGCGCCGGCCGCCGTGGCCTTCTGGGCCATGGTGTCGGAAGAGACCGAGCAGAGGCTGGAAGCCGGGGCGCACAAGCTGCGGGCCGACGAATGGAAGGGCGGCGACCGACCCTGGCTGATCGAACTCGTGGCGCCTTTCGGGGCCCAGGACGAGATCCTCGCCGACCTGTCCCTGAGCGTCTTCAACGGCAAGCCGTTCAAGTTCCACACGGTTGGCGCTGATGGGCAGCGCATGGTGAAAACCTATGAAACGCCTGAAGCGACCCTCAACTAGTCGCCTGATCCCGGCGGCAAGCCTTGTGCTTGCCGTCGGTCTCGGGGCCTGTCAGACCCTCGTGACCACGCCGTCCCTGTCGGAGCAACTGGCGCCTCTGGATCGGGCCCTGTCGAGCAAGCCCGTCGAACTCGAGGCCGCTGCGGCCTCGGGCGACGGCGAGGCGCAGTTCGGCCTGTCCCTGGTCTGGGGCCATGGTCTGCATGGCTACCCCTTGGATATAAACAAGGCAGCCGAGTGGCGCGCCAAAGCCCTGGCAAACCGCCGCTTCATGCCGATCACCCAGTATACGGCGGCGTTCAACGGACAGCCGTCGCGGGTCAATATCATCAACGTCCCGACCTATGACCTGACCCCGGCGGAGGCGATGGCGGCGGACGCCTGCATCGCCTGGCTGAAGGAACGGTCCTCATCGATAGAGGTCTGTGGAGACACATCGGAGGCAGATCGCCGTATGGTGCTTTGGAGAAGCGCCAGAGGTGCCTGATGTCCCAAGACTATCGGCAACAACTTTAAACTCGCGAGCGTTGCGGACTAATGACTTCGTTCCCGTGATTGGGAGATGTCGAGAGTTCGAACATTTGAGGACAAGGCGCGACCCAACTCCATAGCTGTCGCAAAATCCTCGCGCCCATACCGCAACTTCGTTCCGTCCCGATGCCGGCTCATCGCCACGTAGGCTGCATGCCGATCCATATGGCGGCTCGCCAAGACATAGGCCCGATCGACCGTCGCGCCCTGCATCTTGTGGATCGTGGCGGCGTAGCCGTGCGTCACGTCCGCATATTCCTTGCGGTCGAACCGCAGGTTTCGGCCGTCCTCCAGTCGCACCTCCATCTCTGATCGACCAAGCGCGACCAGCGTCCCGAGTGTCCCGTTCTTCACCCCAAGCGACCGTTCGTTCCGAAGGAACATCACCCGATCGCCAACGGCGAAGGTCCGTTCGCCGCTCGTAGTCTCCACCGCCTGATCCAGCCCCAGATTTCCGGCCGCCCGCAGCGTCTCCCGCGCCAACTGGTTCAACTCCGCCACGTCCGCCCGCGTGTAGGCCAGCAGCATCTGCGATCCGGCCGGATCGCGCACCCGATCCGCCATCCAGTCCTTCACCAAAGCCCGGCGCGCCTTATCGCGCGTGTCGTGTCCGTGAACGGCGCCAGCAGCGTCGTAGCGCGCGATGGCAGCCTGGGTCCGTCCCGTCGCCAGTTCTCTCGTCGCCGCCCTCTGCCAGTCGTCGCGCTGGCGGCGCACCTCGGTGATCTCCATGGCGCCATGTCGCTCAACCAGTTGTCGGAACGGCGCCCCGGCCTCGATGGCCTGTAGCTGCTCCGGATCACCGACCATCACGACCTTGGCGCCGCCACGTTTCGCTGCTTCCAGCACGCGGCGCATCTGCCGCGTCCCGACCATGCCCGCCTCATCAATCACCAGCACGTCGTCACGCGTGAGGTGATCCCGGTCGCGCGCCCAAGCGTATTCCAGGCTCGCCAGCGTCCGCGACTGGATGCCCGAGCCCTTCTGCAGATTCTCCGCTGCGATGCCGCTGAGCGCCGCCCCCACGACCCGGTAGCCCTCTGCCTCCCAGGCCGCGCGCGCTACGCCCAGCGCTGTGCTCTTGCCGGTGCCGGCATAGCCAACGACGGCCGCCAGACACCCTGCGGACAGTGCATGCGCCACCGCCAGCACCTGCTCGTCGCCGAGTTGCCCCACGGCCGCCATTTCAGCTCTGGCCGCGCGGCCGGAGCGTTCGGTGATGGCGTGATGAGGCTGGCTCTCCAGCCGGTCAGACGCCCGGAGCATGGCCTCTTGTGCGCGGATCAGGTCGCGGCTGGTGAAGCGCTCGCGCCCGCGTTCGTCCGCACCCAGAGACACCAGCTCCGGCGACGCCAGTATCCGGACGTGGAGCCGGTCGAACTGATCCTTGCCGTCGGTATGGCGGAAGACGAAGCGCGCCAGATCATGACGGGTGAAGGTCTCCTGCGTGTGGGTCAGGGCTTCGAGGGCGGCGGCCGGATTACGCAGCAGCCGCTCGCCATTGCGGCGGGCGATGTCGCGGTGCTGGTCTGCCCGTTCCGAGGCCCGGCCGCGCGCTTCAAATCGCGCGGCGGCGGGGCCGGTCTTGAACTGGGGCTCAAGGTCGATGCCCTGGTCCTTGAGGTTGCGGTGATCGATGCGGATGTCGTGGTCGAGTTCGGCCAGGCGGACGTTCACATGCTCGGCCCAGGCTTCGCGCCAGTGCTCCAGAAGGGCGGTGCTGTTCCAGTCCCGCGCCTTGGCGCCGAAGCCGTCGGCGCCAACCTCCCGCAGCGCCAGCATCACATGGGCATGGGGCCTGGGCAGGCCGTCCTCGCCGACGTCGCAGTGGACGTTGAGATCGGCGACCATGCCCCGCCGCACGAACTCCCGCTCGACGAAGGCGCGCGCCAGTTCGATCGCGTCATCGGGCTGCATCTCTCTGGGCAGAGCGAACTCGATCTCGCGGGAGAGTTGGGCGTCTTTGCGCTTCTCGCCCCACTCGACCTCGTTCCACAGCGCCGCCCGGTCGGCCCAGCGCTCGGGCGCGCCGTCCGGCAACAGGATCTCCGAGTGCAGCACGCCGGACTTGCGTCTGTAGTCAAAGGGCTGCTCGGTGCGCTCGTCGAACAGACGCGATGCTGAGCGATAGGCCGCAGCCGCGACGGCGCTGCGCCCGGTCGAGCGCGAGATGATCTTGGCGGAGAAGTGGTAGATAGCCATGACCACAGCGCCCCGAAGCAAAGCGCACGTCGGAACGACGTATAAGCGCGCACTCCGGACAGAATGTCCGTCGTGACGGGGACTGGCGTCCCGCAAGTCTACGGATGTGGAAAGCCGCGATCCTTCATCGCGTCCGGTTTCCAGGCATGAAGGGACGTGCAAGGCTGAGCCGGACTATCCTCCCCACATCAGGATCTGAATGCATGGATGAGCTGACCGCCGAGACCGACCTGATCGGCATGACCGCCGATATCGTTTCGGCCTTCGTGTCGAACAACGCCATCGCCGCCGACGCCCTGCCGCGCCTGATCGCGGGCGTGCATGGCGCGCTGGCGGGCACCTCGCAGATTCCGGCGCCCGAGCCGGAACCGCAGGCGCCTGCGGTGTCGATCCGGAAGAGCATCACCCCGGACCACATCATCTGCCTGGAAGACGGCAAGCCCTTCAAGTCGATGAAGCGCCATCTGTTCAACAAGTACGGCCTCACCCCGGAAGACTACCGCGCCAAGTGGGGGCTGCCGAAGGACTATCCGATGGTGGCGCCGAACTACGCCGCCGCACGCTCGGAACTGGCCAAGTCGATGGGTCTCGGACAGGGCGGTCGCAAGCCCGCCAAACGCGGCCGCAAACCGGCGGCTAAGTAGGCCGCTCACGCCCGCGCGCCACCGCAGACTTACGGAGGCGCGCGAAAGGCAGGACCAAAGCATGATGGCGGCTCTTCGAAGGAAGAGAGAGCCGTCATCATGCGAAAGCCCAGGGACATCGACGCTGAACTCGCGGCGCTGGCCGAACGCGCGGCGGCGCTGAAGGCGCGCCGGGTCACCCAACTCGGCGAACTCGTCGTCGCCAGCGGCGCGGACGCCCTGGGCGCCGACATCCTCATGGGCGCGCTGAGTGCCGCAGCGGCCGAGAAGAACGACCAGACCCGAAGCCAATGGCGCCAGCGGGGCGAAGCCTTCTTTCGCGGCGAACGGACGCGCGCCGCTGCGGCGAGCGCTTCGTGCCACGACCCTAAGGCTGACCCGAATTCCAGCCCTCATGCGCCGGGCTGAAGCCATGCAGCGGCGAGCCGAACATCAGCAGCGTCAGGACGCGCGGCGCGCCCGCACCCGCCACCTGATCGAACTGGGCGGTCTGGTGCAGAAGGCGGGTCTCGTCGAACTGACCGGCGACGACCGCAATGCCATCCTCGGCGGTCTGCTTGTCGTTGCCGCCATGCTTCACTCTGATCGGCGTGACGAGGCTATGGCGGTTCTGGCGCACCGGGGACGGCGCGCCTTCAGGGGTGACAAGGAGTCCCTCAGCGGCGATGCTCCCGCCCCATGGTGATCCGTCGCGAATACCACAGAGCCGGCCGTGAGGAGCTTCGCCTTGCGAAGCGCGGCGGTAACGGCAAGACTCGCCGGATGAAGACGAGTCTTGACCATCTGCCGCTCGGCAAGCGCCGCGAGCTGGAGCACGTGCTCGGCGTCATCAAGGACGAGTTCCGCATGGCCATCGCCAACCGCCGCGCCGAGGGCGTGAAGGACGGCCAGATCCTCAAGGTCATCCTCTACGGATCATACGCCCGGGGTGACTGGGTCGAGGACCCGGTCGGTCGCTACTTCTCCGACTTCGATCTGCTCGTCGTCGTCAGCGACGAGAAACTGACGGATGTGCTGGAGTTCTGGGAGGGCGCCGAGAAGCGCCTGCGTGCGGACCTCGCCTCGGGCGCCAATCTGCGCACCCCGGCCGATCTGATCATTCATTCGCTCGACGACGTGAACGGCCAACTGGCCCAGGGGCGGTACTTCTTCGCGGACATCGTGCGCGAAGGCGTGGTTCTGTTCGAGGAGCCGGACCATCCATTTGTTGATCCGCAGCCTCTGCCGAGCGATGCGGCGGTGAAGGAGGCCGAGAAATACTACGCCGAGTATATGACGTCAGCGAGCCGCTTCATCACGCACGCTCGCCTGGACATTGAGAATGAATGGAACAGCCTAGCGGCGTTCCATCTCCATCAGGCTGCGGAGAATTTCTACAACGCCGTCTTGCTCGTCGCGACGCTGTACACGCCGAAGTCCCACAATCTGGTCCGGCTGCGGAATGCGGCCGAACCGATCGACGCGCGACTGGCGGAAGTCTGGCCGACGGTGACGAAGTTTCAGAAGCGATGCTTCGAGCTCCTGCGCGCGGCATATGTGAAGGCCCGCTATTCGGAGCATTACCGTGTGACTCCCGAGGAGTTGGCCTGGATGCTGGAACGGTTGCAGGTACTCCAAGACTTGGTGGAGGCAATTTGCCGTGAACGGTTGGATAATTTGAGCGCCGTCAGCGAAGGTTAAACTGCACCAGTTGAAGGTTGTAAAAATGGGTCGGCAAGCGGACCTCTAACGAACACGACGGACAGCTTGGGTGGGGCTGCGCTGCCACTTGGGCTGATTAGAACTAACGACTGAGTCGCAATGTCGCATACGGCGTTCTCGCAGCACTATGGCCGAGAGTTAGGGTACTCTAGTTAAGCCCAGCTGGGCCGCGATGTTAGCCAGTCGTAGAGATGTTCGGCGCGCCAGACTAACAAGGTTTGGGTTGATGAATCCCAACGCTGTAACAAGCCGGTCACCATAGCGTCTGCGGGGCTCCATTTCTGCAAATTGCATCCCAACTCGACAAACCGCGTGTTCCACACCAACGAGCCGCTGAATCCTGCCGGATTGTCGAATTTTACTCGTTGAGCCTCAGTGGCACAGGTGCCGCTCGTGATCGTCGTCGCGTTCGGCTGCCAACCAAGTTCGAAAAATCTGCTGTTGCCCGAATTGGGCGGCTCCTGAGCGCAGAAGCCAGTCACGATAGCGTCGAGGTTCCCGAAGCCGAGGTAGGCGTTCTCCCCGGCTAGGCCGCGAAAGAACATCACTTCTTTGTCGACCGGAGCGTGGCGAGACGCAAAGCTTGAAAATGGCACTGCAGTCGCCTGATGCGAGGTACTTCGCCAGACGGCATCGCTGATAGTTATAGTGGCTGCGTCGGCGGGGTCGCGATCACTGCAGATCACTCCGCTCAGTTCCTCCAGACCAACGCTACCATAGGGGCGGTGCTTTTGAGGCTGATGTCGTATGACATGCTCGCAGGTGACCAATCGCCGCTGTGATCCGGCTTGGTTTGTCATGTCGATGTAGGTACCCGAGCCAAAGATCGGCGGCGCATTCGGTGGATCGTGCACGAGCGGTGTCACGAACGGCCGCGTGTATGATTTCATCCGATCGGTGACCTTATCGACCACGTCCTCCCAATTCTTTGTACTCATGATCGGAGTCTTCACGCATACCTCACCAATCTCGTATTGAGGGAAACGGCGAAAGCCAACCTCCCAATCGACTTGGTGAGATTGCCTGTATCTGCGACGCAGAGCTAGCCTTCCCGGTCGCCGTCGCAGGCCAGAATATCCTCGTGCTTTTAATGCCGCTTGCCATTGTACAGGGGGCAGTCCTCGTGGCTTGCCTATCTTACGAATTCTCAGTGATCTTCTAGATCTTGCTCGCAGCGTCCAGACCGCAGAAGTAGATTTCGCCCCGCGTCTGGGCGGCACGGATCTTACGGTCGAGAAGCTCCTCCAGCGACAGACGCTCCTCCAGAACGAAGGATAGGTCGGCCCCGTCGACGAGGATGGTCTTGAGGGCTTTGCCGTGGACCAGGGCCTTGAAGGAGGGGCCGGTGAAACCGTTCACGGACACGAACAGGCCGCGCCCATAAAGCTTGCCGTCCACCTTGTGCGCGAACTTGTAGAGGTCCTCCGTAGCAGCACCCGCGTCGAGCCATTTGGCCTCCACGATGTAGTTCTCCCCATCGAACTTGAAGGTCCCGTCGATCTGTTCGCCGTTGAGATTGAAAGGATCGCCCATGGCCACGGACTGGCGATCAAATAGATGCTTCAGGAAAGTTTCGAACAGGCGTCCGCGTGCCTGTGGCGTCATCTCCCGACCATAGAGCTTGGAGAAGGCTGTCTTGAGGGCGCCGAGGTCGGCGCTGACCTTCTGGCGGGCGTGCGCACCCGCGGCCGCCGTCCGTCGACGTTCCGTGGTCTGGTTGCGGGTGTCGAGCGCCCGCTTGATCGCGTCGATCTTGGTCTGGGCCTCGGCCTGATTCAGCTTGCCGAGCTTGGTGAAGTAGTAGGGATCGAAATATGTCCAGTTCGACAATCGGTCGATCATAGTCTGGAAGACCGTGTACCCCTTGTCCGGACGGGCGCTGAGGCGCGAGAAGGCATCCGTGACGATGTCGTGCCGACTCATTGGGGTGTCCGCCTCCGCCATGGCCGTGGAGGGCGTTCCCACGCTCTTCAGGAATTCGAGAATCTGCTTTTTGGGCCAGAACAGCGCCAAGATGCAGTCATGCATCAACAGGCGGAGGTCTAATGGTATTTCGGGCGCGATCGACATACCAGCGATCTAGGACCACACGGGTTTTCGAACAAGTCGCGCGGCTCGCAGCACCGACCGACTCGATCCATTCTAATCGTTCCACGGCCGACGCGAAGACGGTCGAGAGGACCGCAGACGCCCCGTGCCTATCCTGTTCGCTCCCTCAGGCCTGAGAGGCCGACGATCCTGGCCGGCCCGCTCTCCGCGCCGAGGGAGGGATGTGTCATGACGGCCGCCTCGTCCGAGGTGACCGGCAACCTGGGGACGACCTACGAAACCCAGGTCGCGGCCTATTATCTCGTCTCCGTGCTGACCGGGTTCGGCGGCCAAGGCCTTGACGGCGCCCGGATCGAGACCCTGGCCATGCAGCGCAAGGTGCACGGCGATCCCCTGGACGACATCGTCGTCGAAGGTCGACGTCCCGACGACCAAACCGCCCGCCTTCAGCTGCAGGTCAAGACGCGTCTAGAGGTCGGGTTGTCCAAGGGGGATTTCCAGGACATCCTTAACGCCTGCTGGGAGGCAATGACCGCCATCGGGTTCGCCGTCGGTCGCGACCGGTTCGGCGCGGTCACCCAAGGCATCGCCCTTGAGGCCTATGCCGCCGTCCGCAAGCTGACCGAGATAGCCCGCCTCACCAGCGACGGACAGACCTTCGCCGCCAATCTCGCGGCACCCGGCCAGACCAACGCCCCGGCCCGGCGAATCCATCGTGACGTGACCGCCGGTCTGGCCCGGGCGGCGGGACGATCTGTGACGCCCGATGAGATCTGGACCTTCTACCGCCATTTCCTCCTGATGCGTATCGAGACGGTCGGCGAGGGCGCGAGCCAGAGGACCAGCGCGATCGCCCGGCTGGCCTCCGTCCTGACGCCTGCGGACGCCGCCCGGGCCGAGGATCTGTTCGACGCCCTGGAAGCCCTCGCCCGTCAGCTCAACGCCCGGGCGGGAAAGCTGAACGGCGCAGGCCTCCTGGATCGCCTCGCCGGCCGCTATGCCTTCAGGGCCGATGTCGCACCGGACTCGATCGAACAGATCACCGTACGAGCGCGGGCGGCGGCCCAGCGGGATCAGGCCGCCTTCCGGGCAGCGCGGGATCTTTCCGGAGCCGCCCTCGTTCCGCCCGCCTTCCATGAGGAGGCGACGGACGGGGAGCCGAATCCGATCGATGCTGACGATATCAGTCGCCGGCTCCTGTTGGCGGGCCGTCTCGCCCTGACGGCCGCGCCGGGGGCGGGCAAGAGCACCGCCATTCTGCATCTGGCCGAGCATATCTTAGACAAGGAGGATTTGCTCGCTCCCTTCGTCCTTCCCCTGCCGGAGTTCGCCAGCCCCGATATGGTCGGCGACCTGTTGCTGCGGCCCGACCTGCGCCCGCTTGGCCGTGACGCGCTCGAGGCGCTCGCGACGGCGGGCCGGCTGGTCTTGCTGTGCGACGGCTGGAACGAGGTGGCGATCGCCCGCCGCGCCGAGGTGCGCGCGGCCCTGACCCGGTTCCTGCGCGCCTTCCCCAAGGCCGGCGTTCTGATCGCCACTCGGACGGGGGCCCTTGAAAGTCTCGGCGGCGACTGGGCGAGCTTCGAACTGGTGGGACTGTCACGTCCGCGCCAACTGGCACTGCTGGACGCTCTGGTGGGCGCCGACGCTGAAGCGCTGCTGAATCGCGCGGAGGCTACGCCGGGGTTGCGCGAACTCGTCGCGACGCCGCTCTATCTGGTGGCCCTGGGCCGCCTGAATCCCTCTAACGCCCTCCCGTCGACGCGGGCCGATCTGATCGCGGCGCTGATGAAGGCCCATCAAGACCGGGTCGTGGATCACGACGAGTTCCACGAGGTCCTGCGCGGTCTCCACACCCCCGTGCTGCAGGCCCTGGCGGTGGCCTTGGTGGAACGCGGGACCACCGCGCTGAGCGAGGGCGAAGCGCGTGCCGCCATTACGCAAGCGTCCGAGGCCGCCCGGGCAGCCGGAGCCCTTGGGGCGGCGCTCGAGCCCTTCGCGGTGCTGCGGGCCCTTGTCGACCACCATATCCTGGTGCGCAGCGACCGCACCACTTCCGCCGTCTACACCCTGCCGCACGAACAGATTCAGGAGTGGCTCGCCTCCTTCCGGGTGGAGGAGAGGGCGCTTGCGGCGCGCGGAGACGCCGAGGCCGAAAGGCGGTTTCTAGCCGAGATCGTGGACAGGCCAGTGTGGACCGAGTCCATCCTCTTCGCGATCGAAAGGATGGGCCGTGCATCGGACGAGGCCCTGGCCGCCGCCTCGCGAATGATCTGCCGGGCCTTCGGGATCGACCGCCTACTTGCCGCGCGGATGGTCGCGCGGGGCGGTGATCGTCTCTGGGAGAGGATCGCGCCCGTGGTCTCCCAGTTCCTGGAGGATTGGACGCGAGCGGGCCGTTCGGTGTCGGGCTCTGACCTAGCAGCCTTCCTGTGTGCGACGGCCCGATCAGAACTAAGAGGCCGCCTCTGGAATCTCCTTCAGGCGGACCCGAAGCTGGAGCCGCAGGATCTCGACGTCGCCGGGCTCCACGCCCTGCTTCAGTCCGATTGGGATGAGCAGGCACCCTCCCTCAGCGTCTCCCAGCGGCGCAGCCTAGTCTATGACCTCATCCTGTCCGGAGATGCGGCGATCGCCCGGTTCGGGCTTGAGAAGGCTCTGGCTGATCCCGCATTTGACGTCTTCCACGCCGCCGTGGAGCTTCTCGTGTATGACCACGCCGAGGACCTCGACGCGGTGGTTGACCGGATCGGAGGGGGCCGCTGGGCGCAGCTTGCTACGCGGGTGTCGCTGAGACACCTAGCGCCCGGACCGTTCGGAGAGCGGCTGATCGTGGAAAAGCTCAAGGCCCTCGCGGGAGATCTCCCGGATGACGCGCGGTGGTCGCTGATGCTGCAACTGTCCGAGATTGGCGTGGCCGTCGATGCCGACCGTCTCGTGGACCTAGCCCTGACGACGGCGAAGGATTCGCAGAACCGGGGCACGGACTGGCTGCCGATCATCCTGGAGACAGCGCCGGGAGAGCTGTCGCGCGCTCTGGCCGCTCAGCTAGACAGCGATATCCTCGTGCCGCGTGGCCTCGAAAACTGCCTTCTCCCGAGTGATGCGCCCTCGCCCGAGCGGCTTCAGGAGCTTGCCACCCGACCTGGCAATGGGGTTACGAACCGCCGCTTGGCCGCCCGTCTTCTGGAGGTGGATCAGGTCGTGGCGATCCTGAACCAGATGATAGGCATGAGCGCCGGGCCTTGGACTGATAGGACGCGCGCGGTTCACCTCGGACTGGGTGACGCCCTTGCAGAGACCGAGTTCGAAACCCTTCTGCGCGGCCTTGAAGCCACTCCCCCCAGAAGCGAGCCCGCCATCGAGGTCCTGGCCGAAAGTGCGGCGCGGTGGCGCTCCGATCAATGGGAGACCCGCCGGAATCCGGGACCGGTCCAACTCGCCCGTCTCGAACGTCTGGTCGAGGACTGGGCGAAGCGCCTTTTGGAGGCGGAACGACCTTCGCGCCATGTGATCTCCGCCCTAGCGTCGGTGATCGGCCGTCACCGGCTGAACGGCCGGCTGGATACGCTCGTCGCCCTGGTGCGGCGCGAAGCGCTGGAGATGGCGAGGCAGAAGGCCGAACAACAAACGCGTCTCGACGCCGGCGACTCCAACGCCCTGCGCGGAGGGACCACCGTCTATGACATAATGTTCTCGCAGGCCTTCGATGGCCTGGAAGGCGAAGTGGTCGCCGAGGCCCTGCTCGGTCTGCTCGATCTTCCGACCTTCGAGGCCCAGGCCGCCCTTCAGCTTCGACGTTTCGCCGCCCCTGGTTTGGACACCGGCAGGGTCGGGCTGGCGACCGTGCCCTACGACCGGCTCGACGCCCGTCGGCGCGAGACGACGCAGGCAGCGCTAGAACCGGCCCATCCCATCGCCGCCCTGGTTCTCGACCGCATTCCGTCACTGTTGGCCGGCGCAGAGTCTCGGGACCTGACCCGGGCCGGAAGCCTCGCCTCGGCCGCGACCCAGATGAATTTTGGTGATCGTCTCGCCGACATCGAGGCGGTCTTGCGCCAGGATGGCCTCCCCCGCAATATACGCGCAGCCATTCTGGAAGGCCTGAGGCTGCGGGGCCTGATCCTGCCTGCGGACATCGTCTATGCGGGCCTCGAGGAGGCGATCGCGCGCGTCCGGACCAAGACTTGGACCTCGAACCAGGACTGGTGGGAGGTGCGCCAATGGTTATCCTATGCTCCGTTCACGGAGGATCCGGTGCGGTTAGCCGACGTCCTCTCGCGACTGCCCCAGGAGCAAAAGAAGAACTATCAGCTCGACGACCTCGTCCACGCCCTCGGCTACGCGCCGTCCGGGCAGGGGGTGGAAGCGCTAGAGGCCCTGATTACGATTGAGCCAGACCTGAAGGAGCATTCCTCCCTCCCGATGGCCTTGGCGGCGATCGGGGACGATAACGCCGCCGACGCCCTGGTGCGGGCCATGATCCGCTGCTCGGACGAAGGCGTGACACTGGACCACGCGTGGGAGCGAGCGCTCGAACAGATCGCCTCGGCTCGACCCGCCGTCTTCGATGCCCTCCTCGCGCGCGAAGACTGGCCCCCGCACGAAGAGGTGCGCGGCATCCTGGCCATGGCGCTCGGTCGCGCCTGGACTGAGGCGCGGGCGCTGATGATGTTCGACCGTACCTGGACCGACCGGCGCGATCCGATCGCCGACAGCCTTCTGGACGGTTGGTCCGTTCTGGCCCTGCAGCAGGTGCCGATCGAAGGTCTGCCCGCTAACCACTATGAGCTCGTGCCTAGAAGCGTGGACCTCCTCCGGTCCCGGCTTTTGAGAGAGGCGCTGGCCGGCGGGGCCAAGGCCGAGTTCGCGCAGGCGATCCTGGAGAGGCTCGAGCGGAGCCGGCACCGTCACGGGCGGCCGCCCGAAGAGGCGCGTCATCCTAATCTCGCGTCGGGCGTGCCTTGGCCGCCCTTCACTGCCTATGCTTGGATCGCCGCCGCGAACTTCTAAGCGCGGTAGTTCGACGAGCCTCAGGGTCGAGATCGCAATCTCGGTGGATCGGCTAGGCTTTGTTGGCGCTTCGACACGTATTAGCGGCCCGTGACGGCCTCCCAACCCGGCAGCCCCTGCAGGATGCGAGCGGCATTCTTCACCGGGTTGATATGGCCATAGTGGTCCTCAATCATCTTCACTGACGTGCCCATCTGCTTGGACAGGAAATAGACGTCCACGCCTTCTGTCAGGCGGAACGTCGCATAGGTGTGGCGGAAGCAGTAGGTGGACCGGGTCGAGCCTGAGGCGCTGAGAAGCAGGCCTGCTTCTCTAAGAAGCGCTTCGATCTGATCGGCATAGAGAGTGGCTGCGGGGTCCCCCTTGCCGTTGACGAAGACGGCGCCCTCGGGCGCCGTCTCTCTGGTTGTCAGGGAGCGAACTCGCTCTAGGTAGTCAGCAACGTTTCCCGCCGCGACCAACTGCCGGGATTTGTCCTTCCCGCGCACGTGAAGAATGACCATGCGCCGGCCGTCGCTGTCAGTGCGGATTGCCACGTCCCTCCATCGGAGGTTCTTGGCTTCGGCCGGGCGCATGCCCGTGTTGCACATGATCAGAATGAAGTTGTAGGCGAGTTGGCGATGCCACTCGAACTTCCTGGTTCTGGCGCGCTTGATCCAGCCACGCGCGAAGGTGTGGAGCTTGCGGTACTCCTCTGGCGTGAACTCATCCCGGCGCACCTTCGCCAGCGGCAGCTTGCCCTTGTAGATATGGCTCTCCGGCACGAACCGCTTGCCGACCGCGAAGGCGATGACAGACCGGAAGATGGACATCTCATAGCGGATGGTGGCGTCCGACACCGGCCGTCCGCCGCGCCCCAGTCCATTCTGGCGGCGCCATAGAGGATAGCCCAAGAAATCATCGTGTGAGACGTGGGCGATCTGCTTGGCGCCCACGTAGCGATTGACCTGGGCGCGAATGATGGACTCCACCACCTCCCAGCGATGGTGAGTGATCTCACTGGCTTCTGAGCGAGCCTTCTGATGGTCGGCGTACATCTTCGCAATCTGGGCGAAGGTCCGGTTGAACACCGGGACATCATGCTTCACGCGAAAACGGAGATCAGCATCGGCGTCGAAGGCCGCCTCCCTGGCCGTCGTTACGTCGGCGGTGCGGAGCGAGACCGTCTTGTACCGGTCTGAGCCCGGCACCTTGATGCGGCAATACCAGTTACGATGCTGAACGTCTGCTCGGCGAAAGAGGATAAGGCCAGGCTTCAACTCCTGGGGGTCGATCAAAAAGGCCATCGGGGCGGCTCCCTGTGCAGGGTCTGTGTCGCCTCAGGGCCTAAGTCCTTGACACTCCATAGGCTGGATAGGCCATGAGCAGGCCTTGAGCGTGGACAAATCTGAAGAGAAACAAACCCGTAACATCACC
>RCUN01000415.1_pt1 | contig 25269 bp, 24 predicted proteins | sample 2166181 | NCBI WGS metagenome assembly RCUN01 (sample SAMN09932603, study PRJNA488358) | compost metagenome | feature: garden; material: soil; isolation source: compost soil in crotononitrile-enriched culture | place: Germany: Experimental Botanical Garden Goettingen | collected 2016-01-27 | reverse complement strand
TCGTATGCCTTAGTTGTAAGTGTCTACCATGTCCCCGAACAAGTGTTCATGATGTACCCGGACCGCACACTCCCACAGGGAGAGGGAACAGTCTGGTATTCTCCCTGACGCCGGGTGCCCTCACCCTAACCCTCTCCCACAGGGAGAGGGGACAGTCCGGTATTCTCCCTGACGCCGGGTGAGGAACTTCTTTCTCCCTCTCCCTGTGGGAGAGGGCCGGGGTGAGGGCACCAGACCGCGCAATATCAGGTAATCACCATCGGCCAGTCTGGCGGAGTGTGGCTCATCGCTTCGACCATCACCACTTTCATGTTGCTCCAGATTGTTGCTACGTCCACCATCGTAATGCCCAGCAGCCCCGTCGCGAACCAGCACGCAGCGCCCAGCCCCAGGAGGGTACTGATTACCGCCAAACCCGCGAGGTCAGACTTACGAAATTGAATGTTCAGCGTGCTGGCTAAAAACATCAAAACCGCACTCAACAACGGCCAGCGCAATAAAACCATGCTGGTGGTAATGGTCGCCATAAAACCCATCCTCGAATAGCAGACAAACAACAATGAAACAGTGTTTCGCGTTACAAAATTTATGTGAACTATATCACATTCGCTGTTTTATTCGCCAGACTTGTTGCCCTAAAAATGTGCGCTTTTTAACCATTCGAAGGAAAATAATGGGTATGCAGAATATATCTTTGCAGGCTAATAATGGTTTCGAGGCGGTCTTTATAAGAAATTCATTGAGATAGAAAAGTCTCTACACTGTTGCGGCGTCTGTACAATATTTACAGTATTAAACCTATGGCTTATGCTTGAACGGATAAATAAATATACACAATTAATAATTCAGGCTACTGAATTCATTACTTTTTATTCTCTGGTGTCACTTATTATTCACACACACATGCAATTTTGTACATAGTTATGCGATACCTGGAATAAATTGTCTCAATGAGATTATTCGAATCCTGAGTTATTCGTTGCGCCTGATTTCTATGAATCAATGACCTGCGAATAAAACCGATGAAAGAGACATGCCGCGATATTGTTAACGACAGCATGCAGGCGTTGCATGCTTTAGCAAAACTGATGCCGCAGTTAACGGCCCAGTGTTCGCTCGCTGATATGCTGGAAATCATCAATCGCTCGCTGGGTTCGTCGCTGGCGTGGGTGAGCGTGGATGACGATATCAGCCCGCCGCGCGTGGTTTGCGCGGGGGATGTCATCTGCCACTCTTTTGAAGTGACCGATTTTCTGGCCAGCACGTTTTTGCAGCGCCATCACCGCTCGTGGCGGGCTATTTACTGGAAAGAGAATGTCGGGAAATTGCTCTTTACTGCCCAGCATCCCGGCTATTTGCAATTACAAAGCGGTGTGCTTTGCAAACTGTCTTCTCGTGATGGGAGCTGCAACGGCTATTTCTTCCTGGGTTTTTCGCAACGATTATGTGCGTTACCGACGTTGAAAAATGTGGTCGTGGTGCTGGTCGAAAAATTAAAAGATTATTTTGCCGAAATGATTTCACGCGAACGAACGTCCAGGGAAATGCAGCTTGTTGTGACGCAATATAAAACCCTGTTCGAACGTGCTCCGGTATTAATGAACTCTTTCGATCGGCGTAATCGCTGCGTGCTATGGAATGTGGAGTGTGAAAAGGTGTTTGGCTGGAGCATGGCGGAAATTAATCTGCACCCCGATCCGCTGGCGCTGTTTTATCCCGACCCGGAAGTGCGGCGGCGAGTGCGTGATTCAGTGCATGTTTCGCCGCTGAAAGACATGTACGAATGGCACCCCATCAGAAAAGACGGCGCACCGCTCACGATCCTGTGGTCGAATATTCTGCTGCCTGATGGGTCTATTTTGAATATTGGCCTGGATATTACCGAGCGCAAAAAGGCCGAGGAGCAACTGGCGCTGAAAGCCACAACTGACGATCTGACCGGATGCTTTAATCGTTCGGCCATTTTGCAGCAGCTCCAGGCGGCGATGGAGCGTAATCAAACGCATTTCTGCGTGTTGATGTTCGATCTGGATTATTTCAAGCAGATTAACGATGAGTGGGGCCATCAGGTCGGCGATACCGCGCTGGTGCATTTCTGCGATCGGTTACGCGAAGTGAGTCCGACGCACGCGGCCCTGGGCCGGGTTGGCGGTGAGGAGTTTTTACTTCTATTATCTGAGGCAGACTGCGAGGCGGCGATGGCGCTTTCATCGACGTTACGCGCTATGCTTTTGGAACGACCGATGCTGGTTGGGGATAAATCGCTGATTCTTTCTTTCAGTGCGGGTGTGGTTGAAGTAGGCTGCGGGCCTCGCGATACCTCTTCCCTGCTCACCCGTGCCGACAAAGCGTTATATGATGCCAAACGAAGCGGAAGAGGGAAAACGGTGATCTCAATTGATTATTTATAAATCAATGATCCCTCCTTGTGTTATCTTAAATCTCATCATTAAGTTTTGATATTTATTATCCCTAATAAAAATCGAGCACATCCTTTAAGTTTGGCTTACGGACAAATAATATCGTCATAAACAAATATTAGGTTTCTGATGATAAAAGTCAGTTGCTAACTTCGCATGATTCATGCAACGTAATCACCTGTTTATCAAAGCATCCGGCCTTCATTACTACAGGCACACATAAAGCAGGGATATAGGGCGGAAATGAATCGTAGCGCACGGCGCAAGGTGCTGAGGGTCGTCGGGATCATCATGGTAGTTTTGCTACCGGTGATGCTTGCGCTATGGTTTGCCCAACTCAGAGCCGTCACCGAAACAAGTAGTCAGCTACGTTCTTTTGCGCAACTTGCTTTAGATAAAACTGAACTGGTTATTGAACAAGTTGATTTAGCGCGCGACGCCGCGCAGAAATATCAAGGTGATGTCTGTACTCCCGCCCATCGGCAATATATGTTGAACGTGGTGCGTGGCCGTTTGTATGTGTCCGATTTAATTTATGCCGAAGGCCAGCAGTTTCTCTGCTCCACGGTGATGACACCCGATAAGCCTTATCTGATACCTACCGCAAATTACACACGTAAACCTGACGTCTCTATTTATTATTTCCGCGATACGCCATTCTTTGCGGGCTATAAAATGACGTATATGCAGCGTGGAAATTATGTTGTGGTGGTGAATCCACTTTCCTACAGCGAAGTCATGTCGACAGACCATTCGCTGGAATGGGGTGTATTTGACACAGTGACTAACGCTTTCTTTTCCGTCAGCCCGCAGGCTGATATTCCTTTATTACACTCGCTCGTTGGTAAAGCCGATAAGCCATTACAAAAAGACGATCGTTTTTATACAACCGTTAATTCAACGAAACGTCCTATTGCCGCAATCGTTTCCACATCGAATGCCCGTTTTTATGAAATTCTCTATCACCAGGCCACGCTAACGCTGCCGCTGGGGATGATTTGCAGCATTATTATTCTATTGGTCTGGTCGCGCACGCATCGTGAATTTAATTCGCCAGGACGCTTATTGCATCGCGCACTTAATAAGCGCCAGCTGTGCGTTCACTATCAGCCGATCATTGATATTAAAAATAACTGCTGTGTGGGTGCCGAAGCGCTGCTGCGCTGGCCCGGATTTAACGGTCAGGTGATGAGCCCCGCTGAATTTATTCCACTGGCAGAGAAAGAGGGAATGATTGAGCGCATCACCGACTACGTTGTCGAAGAGGTGTTTAACGATCTGGGTGATTTCCTCGGTAATAATCCGCATCTTTATATCTCGATTAACCTGTCCGCGTCTGATTTCCATTCGTCGCGCTTAATTGCGCTGATCTCAGATAAAGCGCGGCACTATTCGGTGCGGGCACAGCAGATAAAAATTGAAGTGACGGAGCGCGGATTTATTGATGTGCCAAAAACAACGCCAGTGATTCAGGCGTTTCGCCAGGCGGGTTATGAAGTGGCCATCGACGATTTCGGCACCGGTTATTCGAACTTACACAATCTGTATTCGCTTAACGTCGATATCCTGAAAATCGATAAATCCTTTATCGATACCCTGACGACCAACAGCACCAGCCACCTGATTGCTGAGCACATCATTGAGATGGCCCAAAGCCTGCGGTTAAAAACCATTGCAGAAGGGGTGGAAACGGCGGAGCAGGTCACCTGGCTACTGAAGCGCGGCGTACAATATTGTCAGGGCTGGCACTTTGCGAAGGCGATGCCGCCGCAGGAATTTATGACCTGGCAGCAACAGCCTGTTGGGGTGCTTACCCCCCGCACCACTTAATTCAGCTGGTGGCGGTAATCGCTCGGGGTGCGATCAAATTCGCGGCGGAACACCCGAGAGAATGTCTGCTGCGAGACATAGCCTAAATCCATCGCGATATCAAAAATCGGCCGTTTGGTCGACCGTAGTGCCTGAGCAGCCAGCAGTAAACGCCGTTGACGGATGTAATCTCCCAGTGTTTGATGCATAACGGTGCGGAACATCCGCTGCAAATACCACTTCGAATAGCCCGACTTTTTAGCGACAGCGTCAATATTTAACGGTTGGTCGATATGTTCATCAATCCATTCAATCAAAGTCTGAATAATTTGCTGATGCGACATAAGGTTACCCCTCTTTAGATACAACTTTCTCTGTTGATTCGTCGTTTTCTCTGCGGGGGAGTATAATTCCTCAAGTTAACTTGAGGTAAAGAGGTTTTATGGAAAAGAGATTGCCCAGAATTAAGGCGCTGCTGACGCCGGGGGAGGTCGCCAAGCGTAGCGGGGTAGCCGTCTCGGCGCTGCATTTCTATGAAAGCAAAGGTTTAATTAAAAGTATCCGCAACGGGGGAAATCAGCGTCGTTACACGCGTGACGTGCTGCGCTACGTGGCGATTATCAAAATTGCGCAAAGGATTGGTATTCCGCTGGCGACCATTGGCGACGCGTTTGGCGTATTGCCGGAAGGCCATTCTCTGAGTGCCAAAGAGTGGAAAGAGCTTTCTTCCCAGTGGCGCGAGGAGCTGGATCGACGCATTCATACATTAGTGGCGCTGCGTGATGAACTGGACGGATGTATCGGCTGCGGGTGCCTGTCGCGCAGCGATTGTCCGCTGCGAAATCCGGGCGATACGCTGGGCGCACAGGGGACCGGGGCGCGATTGTTGGAGGAGGATTGAGTTTGTGCGGCCTGTTTGCCGGATGCGCTGCGCTTATCCGGCCTACAAAACCACAAACTGCACCTACATGTTTGCCGGATGCGCTGCGCTTATCCGGCCTACAAAACTTGCAAACTGCACCTACATGTTTGCCGGATGCGCTGCACTTATCCGGCCTACAAAACCACAAACTGCACCTATATGTTTGCCGGATGCGCTGCGCTTATCCGGCCTACAAAACCACAAACTGCACCTACATGTTTGCCGGATGCGCTGCGCTTATCCGGCCTACAAAACTTGCAAACTGCACCTACATGTTTGCCGGATGCGCTGCACTTATCCGGCCTACAAAACCACAAACTGCACCTATATGTTTGCCGGATGCGCTGCGCTTATCCGGCCTACAAAACCACAAACTGCACCTACATGTTTGCCGGATGCGCTGTGCTTATCCGGCCTACAAAACCTGCAAACTGCACGTAAACCGTAGGCCGGGTAAGGCGCAGCCGCCACCCGGCAAAACAACCGCGCGGACCCCAGAAAAAACTAAAGCGCCAAACGAAGGCGCTTTAGTTTATTCCCGGTCTTTGTCTTTCTCTCTATCCCGCTGGTTCACGGGAGGGTTTCCCCCGACATCAACACCCCTCATGTCGAGCACGTTGGGGAGGTTCCGGTTTGTGTTGACACTTTAATTGTATGCAAAACCCCGCTGTTCGCCAGTCGCCGTGGACAGAATCTCGGCAAAAGTTTTTCGCCATGTCGTGCAATTTTCTATAGTTAGTTTGTATGAATTACAGGAGAACACCATGCTGACGCTCCACCACCTGAACCAGTCCCGTTCCCAGCGCGTTATTTGGGCGCTCGAAGAATTGTCCGTGCCGTACCAAATCGTCCGCTATCAGCGAGAAAAAACCATGATGGCGCCGCCGTCGATGAAGAAAGTGCATCCGCTGGGCAAATCACCGGTGATTGAGGACAACGGGCTGATCCTCGCGGAGTCCGGCGCGATTCTGGAATATTTGCAAGAAACCTATGACCCGCAGTCGCAGCTCAAGCCCGAAAATGCGGCGAACAAAATCCAGTACCGCTTCTGGCTGCACTACGCAGAGGGTTCGCTGATGCCACTCCTGCTGATGAAACTGGTGTTCGCCAGCCTCGGCAAGCCGCCGATCCCGTTTGGCATGCGCTCGCTCGGCAAAGTACTGGGCGGCGGCGTGCAGAAAGCCTGGCTCAATCCACAGCTCGAGACCCACGCCCGCTACATTGAGTCCCATCTGAGTGAGAACACCTGGTTCGCGGGTGAACAGCTCAGCATGGCCGATATCCAGATGACCTATCCAATTTTCGCGCTGCTGGCGCGCGGCGGGATCGATAATCTTCCGCATACCCAGGCGTGGAAAAAACGGGTCGAAATGCGTCCCGCCTGGCAGCGTGCGATTCAGCAGGGCGGCCCACTCGATATCCCCGGTGAGTCGTAGATTGTTATCAAATTGCGCATTCACGATAACGTTTGCGCATCCTCTGCTTATTTCTTCAGCGTCATAAGGGAATTTTAGCGATAAACGATAAAGTTCAGTTGAAAAGGGGCTGTATTACGCTAGATAATCGTTTGCCTTCAATTCAACACCCGTTTTGTAAGCGCGGAGCTAAACGTTTGCTTTTTTTGTGACGCCCCTATTCGTCGCAAACGCAGCACAAGGATTTGACGTTTCGCTGGCAGTGGAATTGTCCACCACGCTTACAGACGAATGATAAAAATTTCTCAGGGGATGTTTGCTATGTCTACGCCTTCAGCGCGTACCGGCGGTTCACTCGACGCCATGTTTAAAATTTCTGCTCGCGGCAGCACCGTGCGTCAGGAAGTTCTTGCAGGTCTGACGACGTTTCTGGCGATGGTTTACTCCGTCATCGTGGTGCCGGGCATGCTGGGCAAAGCGGGCTTCCCGCCTGCGGCCGTATTCGTCGCCACCTGTCTGGTCGCGGGCGTAGGCTCCATCGTCATGGGCCTGTGGGCTAATCTGCCGCTGGCGATTGGCTGCGCAATCTCTCTGACTGCCTTTACGGCGTTCAGCCTGGTGCTGGGCCAGCACATCAGCGTGCCGGTTGCGCTGGGTGCGGTGTTCCTGATGGGGGTGCTGTTCACCATTATTTCTGCTACCGGGATTCGTAGCTGGATCTTGCGCAACCTGCCGCAGGGCGTGGCGCACGGCACGGGTATTGGTATCGGCCTGTTCCTGCTGCTGATTGCGGCGAACGGCGTCGGTCTGGTTATCAAGAATCCACTGGACGGCCTGCCGGTTACGATGGGCCACTTCGCCAGCTTCCCGGTGATCATGTCCCTGATTGGCCTGGCAGTGATTATCGGCCTGGAAAAACTGAAAGTGCCGGGCGGCATCCTGCTGACCATTATCGGTGTGTCCATTGTGGGGCTGATTTTCGACCCGACCGTGCACTTCTCTGGCATCTTCGCCATGCCGTCCCTGAGTGACGATCAGGGTAACTCTCTGATTGGCAGCCTGGACATCGTTGGCGCGCTGAACCCTATCGTTCTGCCAAGCGTTCTGGCGCTGGTAATGACCGCCGTGTTTGATGCCACCGGCACCATCCGCGCGGTTGCAGGGCAAGCGAACCTGCTGGACAAAGACGGGCAAATTATTGATGGCGGCAAAGCGCTGACCACCGACTCCCTGAGCAGCGTGTTCTCCGGCCTGGTCGGGGCGGCTCCGGCGGCGGTGTACATCGAGTCCGCTGCGGGTACGGCGGCAGGCGGTAAAACCGGTCTGACGGCGATCACCGTCGGCGTGCTGTTCCTGCTGATCCTGTTCCTCTCTCCGCTCTCTTATCTGGTTCCGGCTTACGCGACCGCACCTGCGCTGATGTACGTCGGCCTGCTGATGCTGAGCAACGTCGCGAAAATCGATTTTGCTGATTTCGTCGATGCGATGTCCGGCCTGATTACCGCCGTGTTTATCGTCCTGACCTGTAACATCGTGACCGGCATCATGATCGGTTTTGCCTCGCTGGTGATTGGTCGTCTGGTCTCCGGTGAGTGGCGCAAGCTGAACATCGGCACCGTAGTGATTGCGGTCGCGCTGGTGGCGTTCTATGCGGGCGGCTGGGCAATCTAAGTTGTCTTTTCCTGCGAAAACGGGTGGCTTAGGCCGCCCGTTTTTATTTTCGGACCGCACATCGTTGTCTTTTGCGTTACTCTGGGAAATGTAGAATAGAGGCACGACGCTTCATGTTTTAGACAATAAGAAACACGCAAACAGGGAACGCATGGAAATCTTCTTCACAATACTCATCATGACCCTTGTGGTCTCACTTTCCGGGGTAGTCACCCGCGTACTGCCCTTCCAGTTACCTCTCCCGCTAATGCAAATCGCCATAGGCGCGCTGCTCGCGTGGCCGACGTTTGGCCTGCACGTGGAGTTCGATCCCGAGCTGTTCCTCGTGCTGTTCATTCCGCCGCTGCTGTTTGCCGACGGCTGGAAAACGCCGACGCGCGAGTTTCTTGAGCACGGGCGAGAGATATTTGGCCTCGCGCTGGCGCTGGTTGTCGTCACCGTGGTTGGGATTGGTTTCCTGATTTACTGGATAGTCCCGGGCATCCCGCTGATCCCTGCGTTCGCGCTGGCCGCCGTGCTGTCGCCTACGGATGCGGTGGCTCTTTCCGGGATTGTCGGTGAAGGCCGTATACCGAAGAAAATCATGGGCATCCTGCAGGGCGAGGCGCTGATGAATGACGCCTCCGGTCTGGTAGCCCTGAAATTTGCCGTCGCCGTGGCGATGGGCACCATGATTTTCACCATCGGCGGCGCGACCGTTGAATTTTTCAAAGTGGCGATCGGCGGCATCCTCGCCGGGTTTGTGGTGAGCTGGCTGTATGGCCGCTCGCTCGGGTTCCTCAGCCGCTGGGGCGGTGACGAGCCCGCCACACAGATCGTCCTGCTGTTCCTGCTGCCGTTTGCCTCTTACCTGATTGCCGAACATATCGGCGTGTCGGGCATTCTGGCGGCCGTTGCGGCGGGGATGACCATCACCCGCGCGGGCGTAATGCGCCGTGCGCCGCTGGCGATGCGTCTGCGCGCCAACAGCACCTGGGCGATGCTGGAGTTTGTCTTTAACGGCATGGTGTTCCTGCTGTTGGGCCTGCAACTGCCCGGTATTCTCGAATCCTCACTGGTGGCGGCAGAAGCCGATCCGAACGTCGAAACCTGGATGCTGTTTACCGATATCGTGCTGATTTATCTGGCGCTGATGCTGGTGCGTTTCGGCTGGCTGTGGACGATGAAAAAATTCAGCGTGCGTTTTCTGCACAAGAAACCGATGGAGTTTGGCTCCTGGTCCACGCGCGAGTTGCTGATTGCCTCGTTTGCGGGTGTGCGCGGGGCAATTACCCTCGCCGGTGTGCTCTCGATTCCGCTGCTACTTCCGGATGGCAACGTCTTCCCGGCACGTTACGAGCTGGTGTTCCTGGCCGCTGGCGTGATCCTGTTCTCGCTGTTTATCGGCGTGGTAATGCTGCCGATTCTTCTACAACACCTGGAAGTGGCCGACCATTCTCAGCAGCATAAAGAGGAGCGTATCGCGCGCGCCGCGACGGCTGAAGTGGCGATTGTCGCCATCGAGAAGATGGAAGAACGCCTGGCGTCGGATGCCGAAGAGAATATCGATAATCAGCTGCTGAAAGAGGTCAGCTCGCGGGTGATTGGTAATCTGCGTCGCCGCGCCGATGGGCGTAACGACGTAGAAAGCTCAATGCAGGAAGAGGATCTGGAGCGCCGCTTCCGTCTGGCAGCGCTGCGTTCAGAGCGCGCCGAGCTTTACCACTTGCGCGCCACGCGCCAGATCAGCAACGAGACGCTGCAAAAACTGCTGCACGATTTGGATTTGCTGGAAGCGTTGCTGATAGAGCAGTAGGTGCGGTCTGATGCCCTCACCCCGGCCCTCTCCCACAGGGAGAGGGAGAAAAACCGAACTGTCCCCTCTCCCTTTGGGAGAGGGTTAGGGTGAGGGGAAACAGACGACTACTCCCCCTTCACCCAAAACCCCTCACAACATGTCAACCACGCCTGGGCACTGTGCGACAAATAGACTCCTTCGCGCCAAATCATCCCTAACTGCCAGTGCAAATCGCTCTCCAGCGGTATCCAGCGCAGGGTATTTTTATCCAGCCGCTCGCAGATTGGCTGCGGCAAAATCGCGATTCCGACGCCCGCCTGCACCATCGCCGCCAGAAAATCCCACTGACCGCTGCGCACCGCAATACGCGGTTTGACGCCGTGCTGGTGAAACAACTGCATCAGTTGGCGGCTGAGGGCGAAATCCTCGTTGTAAATCAGCAGCGGATGTTCCGCCAGCCGTTCAGGTTTAACCGTGTCGATGTGCAGCCAGTCGCCGGAGCGCGGCACCAGTACACACAGGGGATGGCTGAACAGCGGCAGCGTCGACAGGCCGCTGTCCTCTTCCACGGGCAGGGCGGTCATCGCCAGATCCAGCTCGCCGTTCATCACTGCCTGTTGCACGGTCAGGCCGCCAAATTCGGAAATTTTCAGCTCGACGCCGGGATAGCGCTGGCGAAAAAGGCTGATCGGCCCGGCCATCATCATCCCGACCATCGGCGGAATACCTAAGCGCAGCAGACCTTTATTCAGATGGTTAATATCGCCAAGCTCGGCCTCCAGCTGTCGAAATTCTGCCAGAATCGCCAGCCCGCGCTCAAACACCACGCGCCCGGTATCGGTCAGCAACAGCTTGCGGCCATCGCGGATCAGCAGGGTACAGTTCAGTTCATCTTCGAGATTTTTCAGCATCTTGCTGATGGTGGGCTGGGTAACAAACAACTTTTCCGCTGCGCGGGTAAAACTCTGCTGGCGAACCACTTCGACAAAATAGCGCAGCGTTCTTATGTCCATGATTATTCCTCGAAACTATACCTGTGATGATTTTAATTCATTTCAGTCCACTCCGTGTGGTCACTATACTGGCGCTTCATCTCATTTCTGAGGAATTTCCCCATGGCCGTGGCGTTAAGTCGTGTTACGCCTGCTGTTGTGCAACGGCTCCAGGTACCGGTTCAGGTCCTGCTTTACGCTGCCCTTTTTGTTTTCGCCCAATACCTCGTTACCTGGCTGCATCTGCCGCTCCCCGCTAATCTGGTCGGAATGGTGCTGATGCTCGCTCTGATTCTGTGCCGCGTCATTCCCCTGAACTGGGTCCGCGCAGGGGCTCGCTGGTTACTGGCGGAGATGCTGCTGTTCTTCGTTCCGGCGGTGGTGGCGGTGGTGAACTACGCGCAGCTGCTGATGGTCGACGGCTGGCGGATTTTTGCGGTGATCGCCCTGAGCACCCTGATGGTGCTGGGCGCGACGGCGTGGGTGGTGGATAAAGTCTATCGCTTTGAAATCAGCAGGCAGAAGCATGACTAACTTTCAGATAAGCGTCCTGTGCCTGTTGGTCACGTTGGTTATCTATTTCGCCAATAAACGGTTGTACCGCCGCTTTCACGCTTTGCCGCTGATGCCGCTGGTCTTCACCCCGATTTTACTGGTGCTGATGCTGGTTTTCGGCCACATCTCCTGGCAAAACTATATTGGTGAATCTCACTGGCTGCTGTGGCTGCTCGGTCCGGCGACCATCGCCTTTGCTGTTCCGGTTTACGATAATCTCGCGATCATCAAACGTCACTGGATGTCGCTCACCGCAGGCGTGGTGACGGCCACGGTGGTGGCGGTGACCAGCTCCGTGTGGCTGGCGCGTCTGTTCACTTTGTCCGATGAGATCCAGCGCAGTCTGGCTGTGCGTTCCGTCACCACGCCCTTTGCGCTGGCGGCGGCGAAACCCCTCGGCGGCCAGCCGGATCTGGTGGCGCTGTTTGTCGTCGTAACCGGCGTGTTTGGCATGGCGGTGGGCGATATGCTGTTTTTACGTCTGTCGATTCGTGAAGGGATGGCGAAAGGGGCCGGATTTGGCGCGGCGTCGCACGGCGCGGGAACCGCACGGTCGTATGAAATCGGTCAGCAGGAAGGTGTGGTCGCCAGTCTGGTGATGATGCTCTCCGGCGTGACGATGGTGCTGGTTGCGCCGCTGGTGGCGTGGGTGATGTTCTGAAAAGAATCCCCGGCCAGAGCGGCCGGGGGAAATTAACGATTAATGCGCGCGGCCCTGATCGATCCCAAGACCGGTTTGTGAACGGATAAACTGGGCGCGGAATTTGTCACGTTCCAGGTTACCTTCCGGCGAGTTATCGGTGGCCGAGAAGAACCAAATCCCGATGAACGCCACGGCAATCGAGAACAGCGCCGGGTATTCGTAAGGGAAGATCGCTTTTTCATGACCGAGGATCGTCACCCAAATCGTTGGGCCGAGGATCATCAGAATCACCGCCGTCAGCAGGCCCAGCCAGCCGCCAATCATCGCGCCACGGGTGGTCAGTTTTGACCAGTACATGGAGAGCAGAATGATTGGGAAGTTACAGCTTGCCGCAATCGAGAACGCCAGGCCAACCATGAAGGCGATGTTCTGTTTCTCGAACAGAATCCCCAGCAGGATTGCCACCACGCCCAGAATCAGCACCGTGATTTTAGAGACTTTCAGCTCCTGACGCTCGGTCGCCCCTTTACGCCAGACGTTGGCGTAAAGATCATGAGAAACCGCCGACGCGCCCGCCAGAGTCAGACCGGCAACCACCGCCAGAATCGTGGCGAAAGCCACAGCGGAGATAAAGCCGAGGAACAGGTTACCGCCCACGGCATCGGCCAGATGCACCGCCGCCATGTTATTGCCGCCAATCAGCTGCCCCGCCGCATCTTTAAACGCCGGATTCGCGCCGACCAGCATGATCGCGCCGAAGCCGATAATAAAGGTCAGAATGTAGAAATAGCCCATAAAACCGGTGGCGTAGAAGACGCTTTTACGCGCTTCGCGGGCATCTGATACCGTGAAGAAACGCATCAGAATGTGCGGCAAACCGGCGGTACCAAACATCAGACCGAGACCGAGGGACAGGGCGGATATCGGGTCTTTCACCAGCCCGCCAGGGCTCATGATCGCTTCGCCTTTCGGGTGAACCGCCATCGCTTCGGTGAACAAGTTATTGAAGCTAAAGCCGACGTGTTTCATCACCATAAAGGCCATGAAACTCGCACCGAACAGCAGCAGCACGGCTTTGATGATCTGTACCCAGGTGGTGGCGAGCATGCCGCCGAACAGGACGTACATCACCATCAGCACCCCGACCAGCACCACGGCGACGTGGTAGTTCAGGCCGAACAGCAGCTCGATCAGTTTACCCGCGCCGACCATCTGGGCAATCAGGTACAGGGCCACCACCACCAGCGAACCGCAGGCGGAGAGAGTGCGGATTGGGCCTTGCTTGAGGCGATAGGAGGCCACATCAGCAAAGGTGTAGCGCCCGAGGTTACGCAGGCGTTCGGCAATCAGGAACAGAATGATCGGCCAGCCGACGAGGAAGCCGAGGGAATAAATCAGACCGTCGTAGCCGGAGGTGTAGACCAGCGCGGAAATTCCGAGGAACGAGGCGGCAGACATAAAATCACCCGCAATCGCCAGCCCGTTCTGGAAGCCAGTAATATTGCCGCCCGCCGTGTAGTAATCGTTACGCGAACGCACGCGTTTTGACGCCCAGTAGGTGATGTACAGGGTCAGCAAGACGAAAATCAGGAACATGATGATCGCCTGCCAGTTGGTTGGCTGGCGTTGAACCTCGCCGGTCAGGGCATCGGCATGTGCTGCAAAAGGCAGTGTGGCGGCTAGCGCCGTCAGAACTCGCTTCATGATGCTTTTACCTCACGCAGTACCGCTTTATTGAGACGATCAAATTCACCGTTCGCGCGCCAGACGTAGACCCCGGTCAGCACAAATGAAATCACGATCACGCCGATACCGATGGGTATCCCGCGCGTGACGCTGGTGCCTGCATGCAGCGGCGTGCCCAGCCAGTGTGGTGCAAAGGCGATCAGCAGAATAAAGCCGACGTAGATAATCAGCATGATGATGGAAAGGATGAAGGCAAACCGTTGCCGTTTTTCGACGAGCTCCCTGAAATGCGCACTATGTTCTATCCGTTGATAAATATCAGTATTCATCACAGAACTCTCCAGAGTATTGGTGTAGAGGAGGGGCTTTTATTATTCCCTCTCCCTTGAGGGAGAGGGTTAGGGTGAGGGGGGAAAGGTGCGGTCTGATGCCCTCACCCCGGCCCTCTCCCACAGGGAGAGGGAGAAAAACGTGAGTTAAGAAGGCATTGCGATGGCCTGCTTCTCTTCGAGCAGTTTTTCCACCACGCCAGGATCGGCGAGCGTTGAGGTATCGCCGAGGTTACTGGTATCACCCGCGGCGATTTTGCGCAGAATGCGGCGCATGATCTTGCCGGAGCGGGTTTTCGGCAGCGAGTCGGTCCAGTGCAGCACGTCCGGCGTGGCGAGCGGGCCGATCTCTTTGCGTACCCAGTTACGCACTTCGGTGTACAGCTCAGGCGTTGGCTCTTCGCCGTGGTTCAGGGTGACGTAGGCATAAATCGCCTGGCCTTTGATGTTGTGCGGAATACCCACCACTGCTGCTTCGGCGATTTTCGGATGGGACACCAGCGCCGATTCAATCTCCGCCGTCCCCAGACGGTGACCGGAAACGTTCAGCACATCGTCCACGCGTCCGGTGATCCAGTAGTAGCCGTCTTCGTCACGACGTGCGCCGTCGCCGCTGAAGTACATGTTTTTGAAGGTCGAGAAGTAGGTCTGCTCGAATCTGTCGTGATCGCCAAACAGGGTACGCGCCTGGCCCGGCCACGAGTCGGTGATCACCAGGTTGCCTTCGGTCGCGCCGTCGAGCGGGTTGCCTTCGTTATCCACCAGCGCAGGCTGCACGCCGAAGAACGGACGGGTAGCGGAACCGGCTTTCAGTTGAGTGGCACCCGGCAGCGGGGTGATCATGAAACCACCGGTTTCAGTCTGCCACCAGGTGTCCATTACCGGACATTTTTCGTTGCCGATTTTCTTCCAGTACCACTCCCAGGCTTCCGGGTTAATCGGCTCGCCAACCGAGCCGAGAATACGCAGGGAAGAGCGGTCGGTGCCTTCGATGGCTTTGTCGCCTTCAGCCATCAGGGCGCGAATGGCGGTTGGGGCGGTATAAAGAATGTTGACCTTGTGCTTATCGACCACCTGACACATACGGGCAGGCGTCGGCCAATTCGGTACGCCTTCGAACATCAGCGTGGTCGCGCCGCAGGCCAGCGGGCCGTACAGCAGATAGCTGTGACCGGTGACCCAGCCGACGTCGGCGGTACACCAGTAAATGTCGCCCTGGTGATAGTCAAAAACGTATTTAAAGGTCGATGCCGCGTAAACCAGATATCCGCCGGTGGTGTGCAGCACGCCTTTTGGCTTGCCGGTGGAGCCGGAGGTATAAAGGATAAATAGCGGATCTTCAGCGTTCATCGCTTCGGGCTGGTGCTGATCGCTGGCTTTTTCAATCAGATCGCTCCACCACAGGTCGCGGCCCTCTTTCCACTCGACGTTGCCGCCGGTGCGTTTAAGGACGATGACGTTGGTGATGGTTTTGACGTTCGGGTTTTTCAGCGCTTCGTCGACGTTTTTTTTCAGCGGGATGCCGCGACCGGCACGCACGCCTTCGTCAGCGGTGATCACCAGTTTTGAACTGGAATCGATAATGCGCCCGGCAACCGCTTCAGGCGAGAAACCGCCGAAAATCACCGAATGCACGGCACCGATGCGCGCGCAGGCGAGCATCGCCACGGCGGCTTCCGGCACCATCGGCATATAAATGGCGACCACATCGCCTTTTTTGATGCCTTGTTCAAGCAGCACGTTGGCAAAACGACAGACGTCGCGGTGCAGCTCTTTATAAGTAATGTGTTTGCTCTGCGAGGCGTCGTCGCCTTCCCAGATAATGGCGGTTTGATCGCCGCGCTCGGCCAGATGGCGGTCCAGACAGTTCGCTGCAAGGTTCAGCGTGCCGTCTTCATACCATTTGATGGAGATGTTGCCTGGCGCAAAAGAGGCGTTTTTCACCTTCTGATACGGCGTGATCCAGTCAAGAATTTTGCCCTGCTCACCCCAGAAGGCATCAGGGTTAGAGACAGATTGCTGGTACTTTTCCTCGTACTGCTCCGGATTTATCAGGCAATGGTCCGCAATATTTGCGGGAATGTCGTGTTTGTGAATTTGGCTCATGGCTTTTGTTCTCCTTTTAGGATGTTAATAATATGTCGCAAAAACGTTAATTGTAGGGGCTTTGATAGCTTTGTTTGTTATTTGGGCGACAGATCACGCATTAAATGAACAGATTAAAAAATCAGCAATCGAAACTTTGAAGGGAAATAATTTACTGCGTGGATTATTCACATTTAGTTGAAAAAAAGCTTTTTTATAACAAAAGGTTATTTATAGGAATTATTACAAATTAGCGTCATATCGGCTTTTTGTAGTGAAAAGCCTCGTTCTTAAAGGGTTGCGCAGCAGGCCATGCAAATGATACTGATACGGCGCGTTAAAAACCCTATAAACCAACGCAACACAATTCATACCCTTTCAGTATGTGCCATTCCTGCCAGTAATGGGGAAGGGCGCTTCATTGAGGAAGTCCGTTTTTATGAAAAATTTGAAAATCAGCCTTGCCTGGCAAATTTTGCTGGCGATGGTGCTGGGCATCTTGCTGGGCAGTTATCTGCATTATCACAGTGACGACCGCGAGTGGCTGGTGGCGAATATGTTGTCACCGGCGGGCGATATCTTTATTCACCTGATCAAAATGATTGTTGTCCCGATTGTGATCTCTACGCTTATCGTAGGTATCGCGGGCGTGGGCGATGCCAAGCAGTTAGGCCGTATTGGTGCGAAAACTATCATCTATTTCGAAGTGATCACTACGGTTGCTATCATTTTAGGTATCACGCTGGCGAATGTGTTCCAGCCGGGTTCCGGGATTGATATGTCACAACTGGCGACGGTGGATATTTCGAAATACCAAAGCACAACCGCAGAAGTGCAAAGCCATGCACATGGCCTGATGGGGACTATCTTGTCGCTGGTGCCGACTAATATCGTGGCGTCGATGGCGAAAGGCGAAATGCTGCCGATCATCTTCTTCTCGGTGCTGTTTGGTCTGGGCCTTTCCTCCCTGCCCGCCACACACCGCGAACCGCTGGTGACGGTGTTCCGTTCGATCTCCGAAACCATGTTTAAAGTGACGCATATGGTGATGCGCTACGCCCCGGTGGGTGTGTTTGCGCTGATCGCTGTGACCGTGGCGAACTTCGGGTTTGCCTCCCTGTGGCCGCTGGCGAAGCTGGTTCTTCTGGTGCATTTCGCGATTCTGTTCTTTGCGCTGGTGGTGCTGGGGCTGGTCGCGCGTATCTGCGGGCTGAGCATCTGGATCCTGATTCGTATTCTGAAAGACGAGCTGATTCTGGCTTACTCCACGGCCAGCTCCGAGAGCGTGCTGCCGCGTATTATTGAGAAGATGGAAGCCTACGGCGCACCGGCGTCGATCACCAGCTTCGTGGTGCCGACGGGGTATTCCTTTAACCTTGATGGTTCAACGCTGTACCAGAGTATTGCGGCGATTTTCATCGCCCAGTTGTACGGAATCGATCTGTCCCTGTGGCAGGAAATCGTGCTGGTGCTGACGCTGATGGTGACGTCAAAAGGGATCGCCGGCGTGCCGGGTGTCTCCTTCGTCGTGCTGCTGGCAACGCTGGGTAGCGTCGGTATTCCACTGGAAGGCCTGGCGTTTATCGCCGGTGTTGACCGTATTCTCGACATGGCGCGTACCGCGCTGAATGTGGTGGGGAATGCGCTGGCGGTGCTGGTTATCGCCAAGTGGGAACATCAGTTCGACCGTAAAAAAGCGCTGGCGTACGAGCGCGACGTGCTGGGTCGTTTTGATAAGACGGCGGATCAGTAACGTAAAAAAAAGCCGGGTGGCAGCTTCGCCTTACCCGGCCTACAAAACAGGTGTTCACTTTAGGCCTGATAAGCGTAGCGCCATCAGGCTTTTTACTCCCCACTCAGAGCATCAAACTCTTCGCATCCGGTATCAAACCCTTCGCTACAGCTCAGATTAAACCAGTACAGCGCCTTCTGTTTATTTGGTGTGATAAAGCCTTTTTCACCCTGCTGGAAGACCATACCCGCCCAGTATTCTGCGTAACCGGTACGCGAAATGGCAGAGCTGCGCTTGAGCCACATTTCCGCCTGCGCATCATCCTGCGGCATCTCAACGCCGTTGGCGTAAATCAGACCCAGCAGCATCTGCGCATCAACCGCAGAGTCACTGTCGATATCATCGGTGGCGGTCCGCAGCAGTTTTATCGCCTGAGGATAATCCGTTTTACCCGCCTGGGTATTCACCAACAGTCGCGCCAGCATGATGGCCCCGCGTTTACTGCCCGCAATGGTTGCCTGTTGCGCCAGCGTTTTGGCCTGCGCGTAGTCGGCGTGTTTAAAATGAATTTGTGACAGCAGTGCCACAGCATCGACTTCACCGCCTTTTGCGGATTTCGCTGCCCACAGCTCGGCCTGTTTATCATCGCCCGCACTAAAGTAGGTATCGGCCAGATAGTACTGGGCCCGCGCATCGCCTGCTTCGGCTTGTTCTTTATATTGGCTGCCGAGTTCGTCAGCCCTTACAAACGAGGTAAAAAGGAATAACAGCGTAAAAAGGGTTTTCATAAGCTCTTATCTTTCGGGTCTACAGCGGCCAGTATAATCGCGGTCTGAGAAGAATAAAAAGGGTGCGTTAAGACCTCAGCGTCCAGACAAGCCGGGCGGGTTACCCCGCCCACAAAATTAACCCGCAATACAGGCTAATTTTGCCGCCACCTCCTGATGTTCACTCTTTATTGATAACTCGCACAGCCTGCCGCGATTAATAAAGGTAAAAATCACGATTGTTAGACAAACGATTAATACAATGCCTAACATGGTTTTTAAAGGCGTCATGCCTATTACTCCTTGCGTCAAAAAGAATAAGAGGCTACTCTCAACTTGGTGGAGTTGATGTGGTTGCATGGTTACGTATTTATACGTAGTGCCATGCGAGTAGCCTCAGGTGAATGAAAATTTTCCTGGGGCTTTCCACTTTCTGCTCCTTGCTAATACTTAACTCTATGCTCAAAACAGAAAGTCTTAAGCACCCGTCGCCATCTTATCCCTCTGAATTAAAATGCAAAGATGTAATTTCATTCTTTTAAAATTGCATATTATTCTGCGAGCTGGGTTCCGTAATAATATTGGTGTTATTTATATAAAAGCCACCAATTAAAAAAGGGATGAATAAATCATCCCTTTTTTTTCATTGAACATGTAATAAAGCTAACCCATCGCGCTTTCGCGTAATCTGGCTTTCAGTTTGGTATATTCATCTATCACATATTGTTCGGCGCTTTGTTGGTCGGCAATCGATTCAACGCGCACGGCGCAATATTTATACTCCGGCGTTTTGGTTATCGGACTGAGGTTTTCCGTCACCAGTTCGTTACAGGCGCCAATCCACCACTGATAGGTCATGTAAACCGCACCTTTGTTTGGGCGATCGCTCACCTGCGCACGGGTGATGATCCGGCCTTTGCGCGAGTTGACCCACACCAGTGCTTCATCCTCAATGCCCAGTCGTGCAGCATCGGCGGTGTTAAGCTGTGCGTAGCCCGGTTCATCCGCCAGCGCGGCCAGCGCCGCACAGTTACCGGTCATCGAACGACAGGAGTAGTGGCCCACTTCACGCACCGTTGACAGTACCATTGGATATTCTTCGGTGAGTTTATCGATAGGCGCCACCCAGTCGCAGGTGAAGAACTGAGCCAGCCCGTTCGGGGTGTCGAACTTCTCGGCAAAGAGGTAAGACGTACCCTGATCGGCCTCTGACTCATCGCGGCACGGCCACTGGATATAGCCCAGTTCGCCCATTTTTTCATAGGTTGCCCCGGTGAAATCCGGACACAGATTGCGCAACTCATCCCAGATTTCCTGGGTGTTGTTGTAGTGCATCGGATAACCCATCCGGGTGGCGATTTCGCTGATGATTTGCCAGTCCGTTTTCAGATCCCACTTCGGCTCGACCGCTTTAAAGAAGCGCTGGAAGCCGCGATCCGCAGCGGTGTAGACGCCTTCGTGCTCGCCCCATGACGTTGACGGTAAAATCACATCCGCCGCCGCCGCGGTTTTGGTCATGAAGATGTCCTGCACAATCACCAGCTCGAGATCCTCAAAGCCTTTGCGCACCGCCGACAGCTCGGCGTCGGTTTGCAGCGGATCTTCACCCATGATGTAGGCCGCACGCACTTCACCGTGCGCCGCGCGGTGCGGCAGCTCGCTGATGCGATATCCGGTATGTTCTGGCAGACTCTCTACGCCCCACGCTTTGGCAAATTTTGCGCGGTTTTCCGGGAACTTCACATATTGATAGCCCGGATAGGTATCCGGCAGCGCACCCATATCGCAGGCACCCTGAACGTTATTCTGCCCACGCACCGGGTTAACGCCGACGTGCGGTTTGCCGAGGTTGCCCGTCAGCATCGCGAGGCTGGTTAGCGAGCGCACGGTTTCCACGCCCTGATAGAACTGGGTCACGCCCATGCCCCACAGAATCGACGCGGTTTTGGCGGCAGCGTACATCCGCGCCGCCTGGCGAATTTCTTGCGCAGTGACGCCGGTAATCGTTTCGACCGACTCTGGCGTGTAGCCCTCGACAATCTTGCGATACTCCTCGAAGCCTTCCGTACGAGTAGCAACAAAGGCCTGGTTGTACAGATTTTCTTCGATAATGACGTGACCCATCGCATTCAGCAGCGCGATATTCGAGCCGTTGCGTAACGCGATGTGCATATCCGCGATGCGTGCGGTTTCAATTTTACGCGGATCGCAGACGATGATTTTCGCCCCGTTGCGCTTCGCGTTAATCACGTGATTCGCCACGATAGGGTGGGAATCCGCCGGGTTGTAGCCGAAAACAAACACCAAATCGGTGTTATCGATTTCGTTAATAGCATTACTCATTGCGCCGTTACCGACCGACTGGTGCAGACCTGCAACCGATGGGCCGTGTCAGACGCGAGCGCAGCAGTCGACGTTATTGGTACCAATAACGGCGCGCGCGAATTTTTGCATTACATAGTTGGTTTCATTACCCGTTCCACGCGATGAGCCGGTGGTCTGGATCGCGTCCGGGCCGTATTTGGCTTTGATATCGCTCAGGCGTTTGGCGACGTAGTCCAGCGCCTCGTTCCAGGAGACGGATTCCAGCTTGCCGCCGCGTTGACGACGGATCATGGGGGTTTTCAGACGGGGGGTGAGGATCTGGGTATCGTTAATAAAATCCCAGCCATAGTAGCCTTTCAGGCACAGCGTACCTTGATTGGTCTTACCCTGTGCAGCCTCCGCCCGGACGATTTTGCCGTTATCGACCACCAGGTTTATCTTGCAACCCGAGGCACAATAGGGGCAAACCGTGACGACTTTTTTCATCGGTCTCGCTCCAGTTAATCACATATTTCCCACCCATTATGCAGCTTCTATGCCATGTTTTTATTGTGGGTATCGCCTGACTTTACGGCCGATGTTTGGTCAAAACCCTGACGAGACGCAGGCAATCGTCAAAATTGACGTGTCGAAGAGGCAATGGATGTGACATGGGTTGAAATTCCATCACGCAATGATGGATTTGGCTGGAGCCGATTGCAGAATAGGTCAGACTTAACATAATCCCCTGACGGAAGCATACGATGAAACCGGCGATTCTGGTGGTTGATGACGATACGGCGGTCTGCGAACTGCTGCAGGATGTGCTTAACGAGCACGTCTTTACGGTGCACGTCTGCCACACCGGGCGGGATGCGCTGGCGCTGGCCCAGCGAGAGCCGGACATCGCGCTGGTGTTGTTGGATATGATGCTGCCGGATATCAACGGATTGCAGGTTTTACAACAGCTCCAGAAGCAGCGCCCTGAGCTGCCAGTGATTATGCTTACGGGTCTCGGTAGCGAATCGGATGTGGTCGTCGGGCTGGAAATGGGTGCGGATGATTACATCGGCAAACCCTTTAATCCGCGCGTCGTCGTTGCCCGCGTCAAAGCTGTCTTGCGGCGCACCGGCGTGCTGGCGGCGGAACCGGCTGCGCCGCGCGCAGCGGGCTTAGGCTTTAACGGCTGGACGCTCGACACCACCCGCTGTGAATTAAGCTCCCCGCAGCAGGCGACCGTTGCGCTCACTCAGGGCGAGTACGGTCTACTGCTGGCGCTGGCGCAGAACGCGCGTAGGGTTTTAAGCCGGGAACAGCTGCTGGAGCTGACCCATAGCGAAAGTGCCGAAGTGTTTGATCGCACGATCGATGTGCTGATCATGCGCCTGCGGCGAAAAATTGAGATCAATCCCCATCAGCCGCTGCTGATCAAAACAATTCGCGGCCTCGGCTATGTCTTTGCCGCAGACGTTTCTCACAACGATAAAGCGGCCTAAAGGCTGGATTCCAGCTCGACCAGCGTTTTCGCGCCATCAATGGCATTCGCCGCCAGCAGACTGGCCCGCGCGCAGGCGTGCGCCAGGGCAATGCTGTCTGGCAGGGACCACGCCTCGTGGCAGCCGTATAAAAAGCCCGCGCAAAACGCATCCCCAGCCCCGACGCTGCCGATAATCTCATCCGGTTCCAGCTGTCGTGAGGGCACCCATTGGCCTTGCTCACCCGGCGCTTCGCCCCAGGCACCTTCCGGGCAGTGAATCACTACGCGCTGGCGCACACCTGCCGCCAGCAGCTGCGACGCGGCTTCGGCGATATGCAAAATGTTCGGTGTATTACTGCTGTCGCGCATTTCCAGCCCGCTAAACTCACCGGCTTCCAGCTCGTTAATCACCAGATAATCCACATAGCGCAGGGCAGGGAGCACCAGCGGCTGATAGCGCGGATCGCCTTTGCGCGACACTAAATCGAGCGATGTTTCGTACCCCAGGTCGCGCATCTGGGAGAGCAGACGCGCGCTGCGGGTGCCAAACTCGTCGTCCGGCAGATCCAGGCTGTCGAGCAGCAGCAAATACCCGAGATGGAAAATCTTCATCGACGGATCGAGCCGGTCGAAAGCCGGGAGATCCAGCAGGCGGTTGGCCGCCGGAGAGTGGAAAAAGGTGCGTTGCCCGCTGGGATCGGTCATCACCTGCGACATTGACGTCGGCGCAAAAGTGGTGCGCTGCACCCGCTGGCGGTTGACGTGGTACTGGTCGAGCATCGCCAGAATGTAGTCCCCGTCGCTGTCGTCGCCAATCAGCCCGACCGCCTGTAATGGCAGGCCGACGTGCATTTTCGCCAGCGTGAGTAACACATTCAGCGGCGCGCCGCCGGTGGCCCGCTCGCTGTGAATAATCTCTGCCAGCCATCCGCGCTCCGGCCACTGCACAATCTGATGCACATGATCGACGAGCATATTCCCTGCGGCAATAACGCCCCGGCGTTCCATCAGGCTTTCCCCGCGCTGCCGAAAATACGCATCTGTTCAGACACCGTGTCGGTGATCGCCTCTTCAATGCCTAACAGCAGCTCGGCAAACTCATCGTAAATCGGCTGTCGATGGGTGATCCGCTGCTCGACGGAGGCCAGCGCCGCCTGCGACATCCCGGTATAGAAATTGATTTTGTGAATGCCCAGCTCAATCGCGCGACGGAAATCGGCGTCGCTGATCCCGGACCCACCGTGCAGCACCAGCGGCAGGCCGGTTTGCTGGCGGATCGCATCAAGGCGCGCAAAATCGAGCTTCGGCTCGCCTTTGTACTTCCCGTGGGCATTGCCAATCGCCACGGCGAGGGCATCAATGCCGGTCTGATCGACGAACTCGCGTGCCAGGGCCGGGTCGGTGAAAAACGCTTCGTCGGCGTGGCCGTACAGCGCACCGCCTTCGTCACCGCCGACCGCGCCCAGCTCCGCTTCCACCGACACGCCCACGGCGTGACACATCTTCACCACTTCCCGGGTCTGGCGAATATTCTCTTCATAGCTAAGGGTTGATCCATCAAACATCACGGAGCTGAATCCTAAGCGCAGCGCCCGCACCACTGCCTCAAAATGCAGGCCGTGATCGAGATTGAGGACGACCGGAATATCGTGTCGCGCGGCCTCGAACCGGACCGCTTCGACTAATGAATCCAGCGAAAGGTACTTAAAATGCACTTCGGCGATGTTGATGATAAATGGCGAGCGCTCCTGAGTTGCGGCGGCGAACAGGGCGCGCAGAAAGTGCGAGTCGAGCACGTTAAACGCGCCGAGCGCGTAGTGATGCTCACGGGCGTGTTCCAGCCCGGCGGCGAGAGAAATTAGCGGCATTATTCACTCCTTAGGTTCGAAACAGGCTGTACTCGTTACAGAGCACCAGCACCGCCGTTTCGTCTTCTTCAATGTTGTTGTAGCGCGAGAGCGGCTGCAAAAAGTGGTTGTCGTGTTCGTCGTCATTGACCGACGACACTTCCCCCACCAGCACATCGCCAAACCCGCGCTCCCCCCAGAAACTGTGGTACAGGCCAGGTGTCAGGCAGATGCTCTCCCCGGGCGTCAGGCGCAGCTGGCTGCCGGGAGCGTGGGTCTGAATACAGCCATCGACCACCACCGTGACGTCGGTGTGTTCGGTCTCTTCATGACCGCCCGCGTTCCACAGCTCAATAATCAGATTTCCGCCGCCGCGATTGATGATGTCCTCGCGTTTACGCCAGTGGAAATGCATCGGCGTGACCTGGCCGTCGCGGACGTGCATGATTTTTTCCGCGTAGCATTTTTCGTAAGGCACGCCGTTCGGAGACCCGTTGCGCAAGGTGAACAGGGTCAGTCCCTGAGCGGCAAAGCTATTGCCGCCGAAGGCGGTCACATCCCAGCCGAGTTTGAGATCGAACACTTCGCGCCAGGCGTTATGATCGAGCTGCCGCCATTGGGTCGGCGGGAAGCTGGCAAACGGCGGAAGGTGAACGTTATGCATTGAAAAGAACTGCCGCGTATGGCCGAGAATTTCATTGATTTCGGAGCGTTTCATGGGAACTCCTATTGATGGTATGCGCTGGGCCCCTCACCCCGGCCCTCTCCCTGTGCGGTCCGGGTACATCATGAACACTTGTTCGGGGACATGGTAGACACTTACAACTAAGGCATACGA
>RCUN01000412.1_pt1 | contig 25458 bp, 23 predicted proteins | sample 2166181 | NCBI WGS metagenome assembly RCUN01 (sample SAMN09932603, study PRJNA488358) | compost metagenome | feature: garden; material: soil; isolation source: compost soil in crotononitrile-enriched culture | place: Germany: Experimental Botanical Garden Goettingen | collected 2016-01-27 | reverse complement strand
GACCAGCCCGCCGATGGTCTGCACCAGCAAGGCCGCGATCAGGGCGACAGGGACCCTTTTCACCGCCTCCATCACACGCCCACCCCCGCCATCCGCCGCCGCTCTTCATCCGTCAGGAAGCTCGCCGCGTTCAGCCGCGCCCACAGTGCATCCCGCTCGACCTGCAGCGCCGGAATCGCATCCAGATCCGCCTCGATCCGGCAGTCCGAAAACCGCCCGCCCAGCCAGCCCGTCATCGCTCCCGCCGCCTTCCTCACCAGCGGGATCACCGTCCCGCGCCAGAAGGCGGCGTTGGCCTCGCGATAGTTGGCGTAGGTCGCGTCGCCGGGTATCCCCAGCAGCTGCGGCGGCACCCCGAAGGCCAGGGCGATCTCGCGCGCCGCCGCGTGCTTGCCGGCGATGAAGTCCATGTCGTGCGGCGTCAGGCTCATCGGCTTCCAGTCCAGCCCGCCTTCCAGCAGCAAGGGCCGCCCGGCGTTCCTCGCCCCCGCATGGGCCTCGCCCAGTTCCGCCTTCAGCGCCTCGAACTGCTCGCCCGTCAGCCGCTCCCCGTCCTTGGCGCCATAGACCAGCGCCCCTGACGGTCTGGCCGCATTGTCCAGCAGCGCCTTGTTCCAGGCCCCGGACGCATTGTGCACGTCGATGGCGAAGGCCGCCGCCTCCAGCGGTGAAAACCCGTAGTGATCGTCCGTCGGATGAAACAGCTTCAGGTGCATGACCGGGGACCAGCCGTCGCCGTGGCGCGCGATCCGCACCGCCTGCCCGCCGACCGCATACTCCCAGGCCTCGGGCCAGCCTGCGCGGCCCGGCACAACCTTCACCCGGTCGGGCCGCAACGCCCACAGTTCATCAGGAACGCCGTCGCCATCGACGTCCCCCGACGCCTCGACATAGGCGTTGCCCGCCGTCTGCAACGCGCCATAAACCGCCTCCATCAACTCCCCGCCCGACTGCTCGGGATTGGGCTTGGCCAGCAGCCGCGCCAGCGGATGCTCCGTCGTCCGCACGCCCGCGACCATGACCATCAAGGGCGTCGAGGCCGCCGCCTCCGCGATCATCCGCACGCAGCGATAGGCCACGGCGTTCCTGGCGAACCCCTCCTCGGCCAGATGGGCATAGTCGCGCGGCGTCCAGCGGGGGCGGCCAGCCGATGTCAGGGCGATCAACGGCCCCGCCCGACTGTCCTTGGTTTCAGGCGCAGAAACGCGCCGCCGACCGAACGGTCGTCGCCAATCCATGTCGTTCTCCATGTCTGTTCCCTTCTCCCCTTGAGGGAGAAGGTGGCCCGTCAGGGCCGGATGAGGGGTGTCAGCGCGAGGTTTGCTCGGAAGCCATGTGCCTGCTTCCACGCCCCCCTCATCCGTCAGGCTCCGCCCGCCACCTTCTCCCGCAAGGAGAGAAGGAAGACCGTCACAACGCCCGCAGCCTCGGCTGCGTCTTCCCGGCCAGCAGCAGGTGCGTCAGCCCCCACACCAGAGCGTCCGCGCGATCAGGACTCTTCGCTCCCGCCGCCTCGCTCCCCAGCGCCATCATCTCTTCTTCCAACGCCGGAAACGCCCCGCAGTGAACCACCCGCCCCTGCTCGTACAAGGCGGCCACCGGCTCAGCCCGCGCCTTCTTCGACCGGCTGGCGTGGACCAGCTTGATCTGAACCTCGCAGTCCGCCTGCCCCAGCAGGGTCCGCACCATCTCGCCGCCCTGGTTGGCCTCGGCCAGCACCAGGTCGGCGCCGAACTCCCTTGCCGTCTCGGCGACCCGCTGCGCCCATCCGGCGGGCGACAGCCCCCGCGCCGAACGGTCCGCCAGCACGTAGCCGACCTTGTCCTTCCTCCCCGCGACCACGATGCCGCAGGCGTCGCCGTGGGCGCTGGCCGGCGGGTCCACCGCCACCACCGTCCGCTCGAACTTCGCCGGGCGATGGCCCCGCGCCCGCGCCAGATCCTCGGCCCGGAACAGGGCGCCGTCCGCCTCGACGATCAGCCCCTCCATCTCCTGCGCCTCCAGCCGCGTCCCGGCGTAGAGGGCCTTCAGATGGCTCAAAAATCCCGGCGACAGGTTGCCCGCATTGGCCGCCGTCGCCAGCCGCGCCTTGACCACCCCCGGCTCGGCCAGCAACCGCCGCAGCGCCGCGATCGGCCTCGGCGTCGTGGTGATCGCCAGCTTGGGATCATCCCCCAGCCGCAACCCGAACCTCAGGTTCGACAGCGTCGTCTCCGGGTGTCTCCACGCACAGAACTCGTCGGCCCAGGCCCCATGAAACTGCGGCCCTCTCAGGCTATCCGGGTCCTCCGCCGAAAAGGCATAGGCCGCCGAGCCGCTGGGCCAGATCAGCCTGCGCCGCCCCGCCTCCCAGCGCGGCCGGTTGTCCCTCGCCGCCTGCGCCTTCAGTCCCGACGGTCCCTCGACCATGACCTCGCGCACGTCGTGCAGCGCCGGCCCGACCAGAGCAAACGTCAGGTCCTTTTCCCGCGCCAGCTCGTTCATCCAGAACCCGCCGGCGAAGGTCTTGCCCGACCCCCGCCCGCCCAGCAGCACCCAGGTCCGCCAGTCCCCGTCACGCGACCAGAACTGATCCTCGCTCAACTTCGGCGCCGCCCTGATCCCGGCCCTCAGCGCCCGGATCTTCTCCTCGCGCGGCAGGCTCTCGACCCAGTCCCGCAGCAAGGGACTTGCGTTCAAACCCTCCGACAAGATGATCGACACGGGCGAAGAATTCGGCCTGGAGCCCGGCCAGTTCGGCGTCGCTGACATCACGATCGTCTTCGCTCATTTCATCCTCATCTGGGGTCTTGCGGGCGGGTCGCGACTTCAGCGCCGCCACCGCCTTGGCGGTCCGCGCCAGAACGCCGACGGCCCGCGCGCGCTTCTCGGCCTCGGCCACGTCGGTCGGCGCCTCGGCCGCCGCGATCACGGCGATGGCCTGATCGGTCAGGGCCTTGAGCCGGCCGAACACCTCGTCCAGCCAGTCCGCACCCTGCCCCGCCTCGTCCCTATTTCCCGTCATGCCCAAACCATAGCGGACCAGCGTCCTCAGGCTGGCGAACAGCCGCAAGAACGGATCAATCGCTGGAATTTACCGGGTTTGCACCCTGCGACTGCGATAGGCGCGACGGGATCGCGTCGATCCTCCCCTGCGCAGCGGGGGAGGGGGACCATGCGCAGCATGGTGGAGGGGGCGGAAAAGGGCAGGTGTTCACCGGATGGAGGCGCGGCGCGAGGCTCGCCCCCTCCACCGCCTTCGGCGGTCCCCCCCGTCGCTCCGCGACAAGGCAGGATCAAAACAAGGCCTACCCCGCCAGCGCCTCGTCCCCGACCGCGCCGTCCGCCGCCAGCCAGCGCCCCAGGGCCCCGGCCAGCTCGGGAATCTGGATCGGCTTGGCCAGATGCCCGTCCATGCCCGCCTCCAGACAGCGCGCCACCTGATCCGCCTGGACGTTGGCCGTCAGGGCCAGGATCGGCGTGCGCCGCCCCGTCCCCGCCTGCATCCGCCGGATCTCCCGCGTCGCCGCCAGCCCGTCCATGACCGGCATATGCACGTCCATCAGCACCAGGTCATAGGCGCCCGTCTGCATGGCCTGCACCGCCTCGGCGCCGTCGCAGACCGTGTCGATCTCCAGCCCCAGCCCCCTCAGGATGGCGCTGACCAGCTCCCGGTTCCCCGGCGCGTCGTCGGCCATCAGGATGCGCCCGTCCGCGACACCGCCCGGCGTCGCCATGTCTTCGTCGCCGCTGGCGAGCCGCCCGACAGCGCCGCCCTGGGTCAAGGGCGTCTCGAACCAGAAGGTCGCCCCCTCGCCCGGTCGGCTGTCGACGCCGATCTCCCCGCCCATGATCTCGATCAGCCTGCGCGAAATCGCCAGCCCCAGCCCGGTGCCGCCGTAAACCCGCGTGGTCGAGGCGTCGGCCTGCGAGAACCGCTCGAACAAAAGCCCGACCTTCTCGGCCGGAATGCCGATGCCGGTGTCCGTCACCGCCACCCGCAACCGCCAGCGCCCCTCGGCGTCCGGCGCCCCGCCGACGCGCAGCGTCACCCCGCCCCTGCCGGTGAACTTCACCGCATTGGACAGGAAGTTCAGCATCACCTGACGCAGCCGCCCGGCGTCCCCGGTCAGCACCTCGGGCATGGCCGCATCGACCACCACCTTGAGGCTCAGCCCCTTCGCCACGCACTGGCCCTCGACGATGGCCGCCGCTCCGTCCACCAGGGCCGCGACCTGGAAGGGCTCGGGGTCCATCTCGATCGCATTCGCTTCCAGCTTGGAATAGTCGAGGATGTCGTTGATCACCCCCAACAGGGCTTCCGACGCCGTGGCGATCCGCTCGACATAGACCCGCTCCTGGGCCGGCAGAGCGTCCGACCCCTGCAACAGACCTGAGAACCCGATCACGCTGGTCAGCGGCGTGCGCAGTTCATGGCTCATGTTGGCCAGGAATTCGCTCTTGGCCTGGGCGGCCTTCTCGGCCGTTTCCTTGGCCGCCAACACCTCGGCCTCCAGCGCCTTGCGCTCGGTCATGTCGCGGATCACCACCACCACGTCGTCGACATGGCCGTTCTCATCCTTCAGCGCCTTGAAGGTGCACTCGACCCAGATGACCCTGCCGCTCTTGTGCACCGCGCGGTGTTCCAGCCGGGTCGGCGTTCCGGTCTTCACCGCCTCGCCGATGGCCCCCAGCACCAGATGCCGGTCCTCACGATAGACATAGTCCGTCGACTGGCCGGTCATCTCCTCGAAGGTCCAGCCGAGAAGCTGCTGGATGGCCGGCGAGATGTACTTGCTCGAGCCGTCCATCTTCACACGGGTGATGACGTCGCCGATGTTCTCGGCCAGCAGGCGATAGCGCCCCTCGTCGCGCCTGGCCCGCGCCAGCACCTTCTCCTGCTCGGTCACGTCCTGGAAGACGCCGAACATGGCGACGACCCGGCCCGTTTCATCAACCTCGGTCTCGGCGTGGGTCAGGATCCGCCGCTCCTCGCCGTCCGGCCGCATGATCTGCAGCTTGGCCAGATAGCCCTCGCCGTGCTCGACCCCGCGCTGGATCAGGTCGGCCAGCTTCTGGCGATCACCCTCGACATAGAAGTCCAGCGCGCTGTGCAGATTAGGATCGAAGCTGTCGCGCTCGACGCCGTGGATGCGATAGACCTCGTCCGACCATTCGACGACGCTGGTGTTCCTCTCCAGCCGCCAGTGGCCGACCCCCGACATCTGCTCGACCAGGCGCAGCGTCTCCAGACGCTCGTCCCGGATGCGCGCCGCCTCGATGCCGGCGATGATGTCCTCGGCCATACCGGCCAGCAGCTTGAGCTGTTCCATCGTCCGATCGCCGGGCATGGGCAGGCTGCGGTCGTGCAGGACGCTCAATGCTCCGATCGGTCGGCCGTCGGGTCCGCAAATGGTCGCGGCAGCGAAAAATCTCAGGCTCGCCGGTCCCTGAACCAGGGCGTGGTCCCTGACCCGTTCGTCCTGGGTCGTGTCGGGGATCACCAGCACGGCCCCGCGCCCCATCTCGACCACCAGCGGGGTCAGGCTGTTCTCGCGCGGCGTGCGGGCGGCGCACAGCCCGGCGTTGGAGCGGATGATCGCCTCGGTCGGGGTCAACAGGGTCACCACCGCAGCCCGGCAGTCGAACAGGGTCGCCGCCAGATCGACCAGCCGGTGAAACGGCCCGGCCGGGGCGTCGAGGGCCTCGATGCTCTTGGTGGTGAATGACAAGGTTACGCCTCCCGAAGCCTTCGTTTTCGCCGAAAGCGCCGAACGAAACGTTATCAGCCGGGGTTTTTCGACCCGCGTTCCAGCATCCACTCCGGCGCCTCGAAATCGAGCGCATCCTCCTCGGTGGCCAGGGCCGTCTCGGAAATCGTCTGACGCCGGATCGACACCCCCGCCGTATGCACCGTCTCCGGGTCGCCCGAGACCAGCGGATGCCACCAGGCCAGGCCCCGCCCCTCATGCACCCGGCGATAGCCGCACGACGGCGGCAGCCAGCGCAGCCCCGCGATCTTGCCGGGCGTCAGCTTGATGCAGTCCGGCACGTGCGCCTGCCGATTGGCGTAGTCCGAGCAAGTGCACTTGTCAGGATCGAACAGCTTGCAGTGAACCCGCGTCGGCACGATCTCGCCGGTGTTCTCGTCCTCGAAGCGAATGACGCAGCACAGGCCGCACCCGTCGCACAGGCTCTCCCACTCGGCGGCCGACATCTCCGTCAGCGGTGTTGTTTCCCAGAAGGGTTTCATGGGCCGGGCCTATACGCGCCAAAGCCCGCTTTGTCGCCTTCTCCCTCCCCTTCATGGGGAGGGAGAACCAATGCTCAATGCGTCACGCTCTTGGAAAACAGGTTGATCACCACCACCCCACCCACGATCATCACCAGCCCGACCACCGCCGGCGCATCCAGCTTCTGCTTGAACAGAACCAGGCCGATGATCGAGATCAGCACCACCCCCAGCCCGCTCCAGATGGCGTAGGCCAGCCCCACCGGCATCTGCTTCAAGGCGATGGTCAGCAGATAGAAGGCCAGACCGTAACAGAGCGCCAGCCCCGCCGTCGGCCACGGTCGCGTGAACTGCTGCGACTGCTGCAACAGCGTGGTCCCCAGCACCTCCAGACCGATGGCGCCCAGCAGGGCCGCCCAGGTCACGGGGTTCATGCTTCGCCCGCCTCGGCCAACAACACTCCCGGCGTCAGCAATGACAACAGGGCCTTGCGCTGATCCGGCGACACCTCATGCGTCCCGAACAGGTCGCTCATCCACAGACCGTCGGCGATCAGCCGCAGCATCAGGGCGTCGTCCTTGCCCGCCGAATCGACCGGATCATCCTCGGCCAGGGTCCGCATCGCCGCCCGCCAGCGCGCGATCAGCCCCGGCTCCACGGCGCAGGCGACCAGGGCCGCCCGACCGATGCTGACGTCGCGCTCCGTCACCGGGTCGTTGACCGCCGCCCGCAGATAGGCCCGCGCATTGCGGCCATAGGGGTTGGGATCGCGCCCCGCCTCTTCCAGCACCTGGGCCGTCATCTGCTCGGCCAGGTGATCAATCACCCCTTCCAGCAGGGCCAGCTTGGTCGGGAAATGATGCAGCAAGGCCCCCTTGCTGAACGGCAGGCGCGACACAACCGCGTCCAGCGTCAGCCCCATCGCCCCCTGATCGGCGGCGACCTCTATGGCCATGTCGATGATCTCGGCGCGGGTGGCTTCCGGCGCGCGGCGGCGTGTCTGAGCGTCCATGGGCGCACCTTTACCGTCCAGTTGGTATGTTATCAAGCGATGGCCTGACGGTCACCCCCGGTCTATAGGGGCGGCCCTCCTTCCCTTTGCCGATCGCATTGTCTTCATGGCCGCTCGCCCCCCTCTCGTCGCCCTCAAGGATGTCCGTCTCCAGGACGGCCAGCGTCCGCTGTTCGACGGTGTCGATCTCGCGGTTGAACCGCGCAGCCGCGCCGCCCTGGTCGGGCGCAACGGCGCCGGCAAGTCGACCCTGATGAAGATCGTCATGGGCCTGATCGAGCAGGACTCGGGCGACCGCTCGGTCCAGGCCGGCACCCGCTTCGCCTATGTCCCGCAAGAGCCGGACGTGAAGGGCGAGACCCTGCTGGACTACGCCTCCTCCGGCGGCGCCGAGCGCTGGACCGCCGAAAGCTGGCTGGCCACCTTCGGCCTCGACCCGGAAAAATCGGCCGTCGGCCTGTCGGGCGGCGAGACCCGCCGCGCCGCTCTCGCCAAGGCCTTCGCCGAGGAACCCGACGTCCTGATGCTGGACGAGCCGACCAACCACCTCGACATCCTGGCCATCGAACTGCTGGAAAACGAGCTGGTCCAGGCCCGCTTCGCCGTCCTGGTCGTCAGCCACGACCGCGCCTTCCTGAACAAGGTGACGAACACCGTCCACTGGCTGGAAAACCGCCGCGTCCGCACCCTGAACAAGGGCTTCGACGCCTTTGACGAGTGGTCCGCCAAGGTCATGGAGGAAGAGGCCGAGTCCTTGCGCCGCCTGTCCAAGACCATCGAGCGCGAGACGGCTACCTTCTACTCCTCCATCACCGCCCGCCGCAGCCGCAACGAAGGCCGCGCCCGCTCGCTGCAAGCCCTGCGCAGCGAACATGCCGAACGGGCCAAGGATCAACCGCGCGAGCTCTATCTCGGCGTCGATTCCGGCGTCACCTCGGGCAAGCTGGTGGCCGACCTCAAGGGCGTGTCCAAGGTCTTTGGCGACCGCACCATCTTCAAGCCCTTCACCACCCGTATCATCCGCGGCGACCGGCTGGCCATCGTCGGCCCCAACGGCGCGGGCAAGACCACCCTGGTCAAGGTGCTGCTGGGCGAACTGACCCCCGACGAGGGCACGGTCAAACTCGGCTCCAACCTCGAACCCGTCTATCTGGATCAGTCGCGCGAGGGGCTGAAGTCGGACATGACCCTGTGGGACGCCCTGACGCCGGGCGGCGGCGACAGCATCATCGTGCGCGGCTTCTCAAAGCATGTGGCCGCCTACGCCAAGGACTTCCTGTTTTCCGAGACCCAGCTGCGCCAGCCGATCTCGACCCTGTCGGGCGGCGAGCGCAACCGCCTGCTGCTGGCCCGCGCCCTGGCCAAACCCGCCAACATGCTGGTCCTCGACGAACCGACCAACGACCTCGACATGGACACCCTCGACAAGCTGGAAGAGCTGCTCGAGACCTATGACGGCACCCTGATCCTCGTGTCCCACGACCGCGACTTCGTCGACCGTCTGGCCACCTCGACCATCGCCATGAACGGGCGCGGCGACATCGTCGAAACCCCCGGCGGCTGGACCGACTTTATCCGCCAGAACCCCGGCTTCCTCCAGCCCGGCGCCAACCCCCGCCCGCAGGACAAGGAGGCCGCCGCCCGCGCCGCCGCCAACCCCGCGCCCGCAGCCGTCGCCGCCAAGAAACCCGGCAAGCTGTCGTTCAAGGACGCCCACCGGCTGAAGGAACTTGAAGCCCTGCTGGAAGCCTTGCCCGGCCAGATCGCCAAGCAGGACGCCATCCTGGCCGACCAGTCCCTCTACACCCGCGACCCCAAGGCCTTTGACGCCGCCATGAAGGCCGCCGACAAGGCGCGTGCCGACCTCGAGGCCGCCGAACTGGAATGGCTGGAACTGGAAGAGAAGAAGGCGGCGCTGGCGGGCTGAAGCCTCGCGATTAGGCTTGGCCGTGGATGATGGGGTAGGCTCCCCCCATCGCGGGCCAGACTATCTTGGGCGCCTGCGACTGGAAGAGATCGGTGACGCACGCCGCACACTCCCGCCTGTACTGGCTCGGGAGGTATGCTTGACCTATTTCTGCCTGGTTGAATGCGAAGACTCGTCAGCGCCCTATTTTGAGATGCTCTATGCCGAATGTCCGATGGCCGCGCAGGAAGAGGCCGCGCGTCTGATGGCCCAGCATCCGGGCGCCGTCTCGGCCCATGTCTTCACCACCGACACGACCATCGCCACCCTCTACGCCCCCGCGCGCAAAGCCGCCTGACTGCGGCGAGGCCGTCTCAGGGGACGGCTCGGGGCCGTCAGGCGCTGCAAAGCCCCTGACGACCCCGTCCGAACGGCGTCAGGCGGGCTCGCCCTCGGCCTCCTCGGCCAGGAAGTCCTCGGCGGAGACAAAGGCGGCGCCCTCGGCGTCCAGCACCCACATGCCGATGAAGGCGGGGTGCTCGGGGTCCAGATCCTCCTCCAGCAGGTCGCCGTCATAGAGGCCGACATTGCTGTAGTCGAAGTCCAGCAGCAGCTGACCGGCCATGCCGATCATCTCCTCGGCCATGCGACGCGAGTAGCCTACGGCTTCGCTCTGATCGGCGAAGTCGTCCGTCAGCGTATTGACCTCAGCCGCCTCGCTGCCTTCGGTCGCGCTTGTGGTGACGATTGTGTAAGCGGGCATGGTCATCTCTCTTGGGGGTGGAACCCCACCCCTAACCCGTTTGCCGGCCGACGCCGCCTGATTTCGGCAAACGATCCGGTGATTGCGGTCGATTAATCCCGCAAGCCCCGGTCATTGCGCTTGGTGGCGCGGTAGTGCTTTTGCAGCCCCGCCAGACGGCGACGCTCGGCGTCCCTGGCCAGGCGTTCGGCCTTCTCCTCCGCCTCCGCCAGTTCCAGCTTCAGCTTCTGGAAGTGGGCCCAGCGGTCGGGGTCCAGCGCCCCGCTCTCCAGCGCCGCCCGCACGGCGCAGCCCGGCTCGTTGGCGTGGCTGCAGTCGCTGAACTTGCAGTCCTGCGGCAGGGTCTCGATGTCGTCGAAGGCGGCGCTGACCCCCTCGTCAGCGTCGATCAGGCCGACCTCGCGGATGCCGGGCGTGTCCACGATCATGCCGCCGCCGGGCAGACGGATCAGCTCGCGGTGGCTGGTGGTGTGGCGTCCCTGGTCGTCAGACTCGCGAATGGCCTGGGTCGCCATCCGGTCCTCGCTCAGGAAGGCGTTGACCAGGGTCGACTTGCCGACGCCGGACGAGCCGATCAGCACGCAGGTCTCGCCCGGCCTGACCTCGGACAGCAGAGCCTCCAGCCCCACGCCCTCACGGGCCGAGACCAGCAGGACCGGACAGCCGGTCTCCAGAGCGGCGATCTGGGCGGCCAGGTCGTCGGCCACGGCCTGCGGGTCGTCGCTGAGGTCGGACTTGGTCAGCACCACCACGGGCCGCGCCCCGCTCTGCCAGGCGGCGGCCAGATAGCGCTGGATGCGGCGCGGATTGAGGTCGGCGTTCATCGAGGTGACGATAAAGGCCACGTCGATATTGGCGGCGATGATCTGCAGGCCGCGCGCGCTGTGCGCCGCCCGGCGGACAAAGGCCGTGCGACGCGGCAGGATGGCGTGGATGGTGGCGGTGCGTTCCCGAGGGTTCTGCGACAACGCCACCCAGTCGCCGACCGCCGGATGGCCCAGCTCCTTGGCCTCGTGCAGCAGACGACCGGACGCCTTGGCCCGCACCTCGCCCGCATCCGTGAGGACCAGATAGCCGTCGCGCTGTTGCAGGACGACCCGGCCGGGCGTGTGGCCCGCACGGGCGTGCGGCGCAAAGGCCGCCGCCAGCAGGTCGGACCATCCATACTGTTCGATCAAGTCACGGGCATCCTGTCGCCGGGCCGTCTGCCGCCGGATTTCTGCGCCCTCTATGAGCCCGTCGGGCGTCGCCGTCACCTGTCAGATGGCCTCGAAATGAGCGGCGCAAGCCCCCTCCGCATTCCTGTGGACGCCGCACGCCCCTGATTCAGCGTCGCGATTCGCCTTCGTCCACAGCCGACGCCGGACTTGCCCACAGACCGGCGGCTGCTTGCCCACAGGCCGCCGAATCACCCGCTTGCCAGAAATCCCCGTTCGTCCGAACCTCATCAGGCCGAGGGACACGGCGGCGCGGAAAGCTCCAAACCAGCAATGGCGACGGGGATTTCAAGCGGGTCGGTCCGGCTCTCTGACCCAGGGTTCCAGGCCTCTTCGGAGGACCCGAAAACACCGAGGCAGGGCACAGGCTCCCGACCTTTCAGCGCCTCGGCGCAGGGGTTGTGGAGAACCGGGCCGGGATTGAAGACGACGCGTCCCGACGACGCGCCCGACGCAGCCATGAGCCGCCAGGAGACCAGCCGCCGCCGCCGGGTTCGCCCGACAGCCCAGGCCAGGCCCTGACCCAACCGGCCAGGTCCAACCCGGACTTGGCGAGGGGACGGGATCGCGGGCGGCCTTCGAGCGGTTCAGGATCGCGTCCCCTCGCTCAATTCCGGTGTGCAGTGCGGCGCCGCCGACCTTTCCAAGCGCGCCGCCGCCCCCTAAACCCTCAGTCAATGACCTTCGACCTGCTCTCCCGCCGCACGCTGCTGCTGGGCGCCGCCGGCCTGACCGCGGCGGGCGCCCTGTCGTCCTGCGGCCGCGCCGAGGCGCCGGTGGACGAGGCCGGCAACGTACGCCTGCGTCTCGCCGCCGGAGGACCGGTCACCGCCGCCCACGGCGGCTTTTATCAGGCCATCGTCACCGGGGCCTATGAGCGGCGCGGGCTGAACGTCGAAATCCTCACCGGAGCGGCGGGCGCCGACGTCCCGGCCCTGCTGGCCTCCAGCGCCGTCGAACTGGCCGTCGGCGTCGACAGCTTCGTCCCCATGCGGCTGATCGCCGACCGCGCCCCGGTCAAGGCCGTGGCCGCCTTCCTGCAAAAGGACCCGGTCGTCCTGATGGCCCGGCCCAATCAGCCGCTGGAGGCCCTGTCGGCCCTGCGCGATCGGCCCATCCTGATGAGCGCCGCCGACCACGCCGGCTTCTGGAACTGGCTGCGGACCCGGTTCGAGCTGGCGCCCGAACAGGCCCGGGTCGGAACGGCTGAAGACAGCCTCAAGGCGTTCCGCGACGATCCCATGGCCGTCCTGGTCGGACGGCTGACGGCGGGCGACCCCGCCATGGTCGTGCGAGAGACCGGGGTCGAACCGCGCGTTCTGATCCCCGCCGACGACGGCTACCCCTCCTACGGCGGCCTGGTCCTGGCGCCCAACGCCTTCGCCCGCGACAACGCCCGCGCCCTGCGCGACTTCATCGCCGCCTCGGTCGAGGGCTGGCGAGACTATGTCCACGGCGACGGTTCCAGAGGCGACGCCCTGATCCGCCGCGCCAACCCCGACCTGAACCAGCGCCTGCTGAACGCCGTACGCGACAGCCTGCGCACCGAGGCCGTGGTCGACGGCGGCGACGCGGCCCTCTACGGCCTGGGCGCCATGACGCCCGACCGCTGGCAGGCCTTCGCCGAACAGAGCGCCGAGGCCTTCCCCGCCGCGCCCGACTGGCGCGAAGCCTTCACGGCCCAATACCTGCCGGGCCGCAGCTAAGGCTCGCCCCGGATCGCGGCGTTAGCAGCGGATTAAGCCGTCACGGCCTAGGCTGTCGCCCCAACGCCGTCTCATGCAGGAGGCCGTCCGTGCGACGCCCGCCGATCACCGCCATCCTGACCGCCGGGGCCTGCGCCCTGGGCGTCGCCGCGCCCGCCGCGGCCCAGGACGGCGCGGGTCAGCGCTACCTCGCCTGGCCGACCAGGAACTCCTCGCCCCAAGCCTCCGCGCATGCCGCCTATGTCGCCAACCCGACCGCAGACGCGCCGCGCCGCCGCGTCCCCATCATTCCCCACGGCGGCTTCGGCCGGATGCCGGACACGGCCCCGGCGCAAAATCTGACCCCCGCCAGCGCCTGGCTCGGCCCCAACGCGCCGACCTATACGCCGGTCCCGCCGCCCACGGCCTACGTGGCGCCCTCCCCGGCGCCCTGGACCCGCGACCTGACGCCCACGGCCCCTGCCTATGTGCCCGCGACGCCGCCTGCGGCCCCCGCCTACGCGCCGCCGACGCCGACCCACGCCGCCCCTCAGCCTCAGCCCGAGCCTCAGCCGCAGCCGGTCCCGACCTATACGCCCCCCTATACCCCGCCGCCCGTCGTCCAGCCGTCGCCGCAGCCGCCCGCGGCCCCCGCCCGGCCGGCGCCGGTCGCGCCGGCCGCCTACGCGCCGCCGCCTGAGCCGGCTCCCGCTCCGGTTCCCGCTCCAGCTCCGGCGACGGCTCCGCTCCCTGCTCCTGCTCCTGCTCCTGCTCCTGCTCCGGCTCCGGCTCCGGCTCCGGCTTCGACGCCCGCTCCAGTCGTTGAGCTCCCGGCGGCGACGGCTGACGCCCCGCCGCCCGACGCTCCGGCCTACGACCCCATGGCCCCGCGCCGCGACGCCCCCATCTTCCGCCTTCAGCGCGCCGCGCCGGAAGCGGCGGCCCCCGCCGCCCCTGCGCCGGCACAGCCCCAGACTGCGCCCGCCGCGCAGGCCCCGTCCCAGACCCAGGCTCAGCCTCAGACCCAACCGCAACCTCAGCCGACGCAGCCCCTTCAGGCCGCGCCTCAGGAAGGCGCCCGTTACTACTCCCTGCACCGTCAGGCCGGTCGCCAGCCCGACGCCACGCCCCTGCCCCCGGCGGTCTATCTGGATGGTCTGCCAGTCGACCTGACCACGCCGCCGTCCTCAACCGACCTGGCCGCGCCCCCGGCCCAGCCCGCCCTGATCCGTAACTCCAACGGCCGCCTCCAGGCCGCCCCTGACACCGAAGTCACAGACCAGCCATGAGCGACGGCGCCGCCCTCCCCATCATTGACGCCGCCTCGCGTCTGCCGGACCTGATCGCCCTGGCGCAGGAAACCTCCAGCGAGAAGCGCCGCGCCCTGCTGCGCGAGTTGACCGACACCTTCTTCGGCGCCCCGGAGCGCAGCGAGGCCGAGAGCGCCCTCTATGGTTCGGTGCTCAGCGACCTGACCGACGCCATGGAGCTGGCTGTCCGCGCCGAACTGGCCGAGCGCTTCGCCGCCGCGCCCGACGCCCCCGTCCAGCTGATTCGCCGCCTCGCCAACGATGAAGCCGAGGACGTGGCCCAGCCCGTGCTGCGCGCCTCGCCGGTGCTGACCGAGGCCGACCTGATCCAGGTCATCCGCTCGCGCGGTCAGGGCCATATGCGCGCCGTCAGCCAGCGGGCCTCGGTGTCCGAGGCGGTGTCCGACGCCATCGTCGAGCGCGGCGATGACGAGACCCTGGGCGTCCTGCTGGGCAACGACGGCGCCCGGATGTCGCGCGCGGCCTGCGAGGCCGCCGTCGAGCGCGCCCGCGCCAACCCCGCTCTGCATGCCCCCACGGTCGAGCGCGCCAACCTGCCGCCCGACCTGCTCAACGAGATGTATTTCGAGGTCGAGGCGCGCCTGCGTCAGCGCATTCTGGAACAGAACGCCCGCATGGACCCGGCCCTGCTGGAAGCCGCCCTGGCCGCCGGGCGCACCCGCGTCGCCACCGACGACGGCGCCCTGCCCCCCGACTATGCCGAGAGCCTGGCCTATGTCGAGGAGTTGAACGTGGCCAGCCAGCTGACCCCGCCGGTCCTGGCCCGCTTTCTGCGCTCGGGCAGCCGGACCTCTTTCCTGATCGCCCTGTCGCAACTGGCCGACATCGACTTCCACACCGCCCGCCAGATCGTCGAGCGGCGCGAACTGGACGCCCTGGCCGTGGTCTGCAAGGCCGCCGACCTGGATCGCGCCCTCTTCCTGACCTACGCCGTGGTCCTGCTGAACACCGACGGCGACGCCATGGGCAAGGCCCGCGCCTACGCCGGCATGTACAACGAGCTCACCCACGAAGCCGCCCAGCGCACCCTGCGCTTCTGGCGCATGCGCAAGGCCATGCACGCGGCGTAACTTCTCCCTTCTCCCGATGGGAGAAGGTGGCCCGCAGGGCCGGATGAGGGTCGTCGCCCTCCGTCGGCGAAAGCCGCCGCACTACGGCTCACGCCGACTGAAAGCTTAGCCCCTCACCCTTTCGCCTGACCAATCGCGCCGCTCTTGGAGGCTCAAGCCCTCTCCCGCCGGGAGAGGGAGTGCCCCAAACAAAACGCCCGCCTTCCTTTCGGAAGACGGGCGCAGCGTCCAAACCTTGAAAAGGTCGGGTCTTACTTCTTGGCGCGGGTGGCGCGGGCCGGTTTGCGGCCGCCCTGGCCCAGGCCCATCTGCTTGGCCAGGTCCGAACGGGCCTTGGCGTAGTTGGGCGCGACCATGGGATAGTCCTTGGCCAGACCCCACTTCGCCCGGTATTCCTCGGGGCTCATATTGTATTTGGTGCGCAGGTGACGCTTCAGCGACTTGAACTTGCGGCCGTCTTCCAGGCAGATCAGGAAGTCGGGCGTGATCGACTTGCGCACCGGAACCGCCGGTTCCTTGGGCTCGGGCTCGACTTCGACCGGGCCGGAAGACACGCCCGACAGAGCGGCGTGAATTTGAGCGATCAGGCCGGGCACGGCGTCGGCCGAGACGGTGTTGTTGCTCACATAGGCCGACACGATGTCCGCCGTCATTTCGAGCAGTTCGGGTTTTTCTTCCATAGGGAGTCGCCTGTTTCAGGAGCCAAACGCGTTCGACTGATCAGACCCGACCCGTCGGAGGCTGGTTTCATACGTATGTTTGGCGATGATGGCAATGCAAGCATAGCGCATCACTGAAATGGTTCGTTTCTCTAATCATCTCATAGCGAGATCAGTCGTTCTCACTCACCGACCAAAGTTATCCGCCAGAGCCAGCATGGCGGCCCGCTCGGGCACGGAGTATTCGTCGATCAGCTCTTCGTCGCCCTCGCGGATGGCGCGCAGCAGAGCCGGCGTCAGGGCCGAAGACAGCGACCAGTTCCAGTAACGCAGCACCGTCTGAGCCCGATCAACGGCCAGCATCTCATAGGTGATCTGCACCCGCTCCCAGTCGGGATGAACCTCGCCGTCGGCGGTGACTTCCGGCCGCCGCAAGGCCCGCCACAGAGCCTGAAGGTCCAGCCGGGACAGGCCCGTCGCCTTGCACAGGATGGCCAGGGGCTCGCCCCCCGCGTCGCCCATGATCTTGGCGGAGGTCAAGGGCTTGATCCCCGACAGATGGCCGATCTCGCTGACCAGGTCGCGCGTCATGCCGCCCTCGCCGGCGGCGGCGACCGCCGCCTCAAGGCCATTGTAGGGGCTCTTGTCGATGGCGGCGCGGTTACGCTGCCGCCGCTCGATGAACTGCAGGGCCTTGCGCGTCACCGGGTCGGACCAGCCATCGGCGGCGGCCACGGCGAACAGGTCCTCGACGCTGTCCTGAAGCACTTCGCGCGACACGGCGAAGCGTTGCAGGACAATCCGCCGCTCTTCCACGCCGCACCACCAGAACATGACATAGGCGCCCGACGGCCTCAGCTCGGGCCGCTTCAGCAGGGGCGCGCACAGGCCCCGGCTCTGGCGGCTCAACGCCACCACGCCCTCCACCGCGCCCTGGGCCAGACGGGCCGAGCGGTTCTTAAGAACCGCCTCGATGACGGCGTCCTCGCCAAAGCTCAAAAGGGTTTCGGTCACGATTTCCGAGAGGCCGCGGCGCTCGGCGATCAGCAGCCGATGCTCGAACGAGCCGTCGCGGGCGCAGCCGATCAGATCGACGTCGGTCAGGGCGGCGCACTGCTCGATCAGCGGCGCGGCCACCGACGGCTCGTCCCGCAACAGCAGCCGCGCCAGACTGTCGGGCAGTTCCGCCAGGGGGGCCAGCCGCACCGCCACCCGCCGCCGCTCCTCGACCGAGGCCTGCCGCAGCAGGTCCACCAGCAAGTCCCCCGTCACCGACCGCTCGAAGGCGTTGATCCGGCTGGCGGGCAGGCAAACGACGTCGGCCAGCCGCCGCAGCAGGGTCTGACGTGCTTTCAACGCTCCCGACGGGGCGTCCTCGACAGGAATGGCGGCCGGTACAGACATGGTCACGCTACCCTAGCGCGAGCCGGTTAACCGCGCGTGAGGGTCAAAAGCCGGCCTTACAACCCCTCGAACAGGGCCGTGGACAGGTAGCGCTCGGCGAAGCTGGGGATGATGGCGACGATGGTCTTGCCCGCATTTTCGTCCATCGCCGCCAGACGGAAGGCGGCGATCAGGGCCGCGCCCGAGCTGATGCCGACCGGCACGCCCTCCGTGCGCGCCACCTTTCGCGCCATGTCGAAGGCTTCGTCGTTGGAGACCTGTTCGACGCCGTCGATCACGGCACGGTCGATGATGGAAGGAACAAAGCCCGCGCCGATACCCTGAATCTTGTGGGGACCGGGCGCGCCGCCCGACAGGACTGGCGACGCGGTCGGCTCGACCGCGATCATCTTCACCGAGGGCTTTTTCAGCTTCAGAGCATGGCCGACGCCGGTGATGGTGCCGCCGGTGCCGACCCCGGCGACGACGATGTCCACCGCGCCGGCCGTGTCGTTCCAGATCTCCTCGGCGGTCGTGACCTCGTGGATGACCGGGTTGGCGGGGTTCTCGAACTGCGAGGGACTGACGGCGCCGGGGGTGCGGGCGATCAGGTCCTGCGCCATGCCGATCGCGCCTTTCATCCCCTGCTCCGCCGGGGTCAGCACCAGTTCGGCGCCCAGCAGGGCCAGCATCTTGCGGCGCTCGATCGACATGCTCTCGGGCATGACCAGGATCAGCTTGTAACCCTTGGACGCCGCCACGAAGGCCAGGGCGATGCCGGTGTTGCCCGAGGTCGGCTCGATCAACACGGAGCCGGGCTTGATCTTGCCCGCCTGCTCCAGCGCCTCAACCATGGCCACGCCGATGCGGTCCTTGACCGAGGCGATCGGGTTGAAGAACTCCAGCTTGGCCAGCACAGTGGCCCTGGGCTGATACTCCGCCGTCAGATTGGGCAGCCGCACCAGAGGCGTGTCGCCGATGGTGTCGATGATGCTGTCATAGACCCGGCCGCGTCCGGCCTTCTTGTGGCGGCTGGCGTCATAGGCGGTGTCGGACATGGGGAGATCTCCGTGCGGCGAGTTTCGTCTAAGTGACAGCCCTTATACGCCCGAGGCAAGACCGCGCCTCACAGGATTTCTCACCGCCGCTTAAGCGCAGCTATAGGCCCTCATCCCGCCAATCGCCGCCGCGCCGGATCAAAGGGCAGGACCTCACGGATCGAGATCAGGGTCTTGAAGGCCCGCACCCGCGCGTCGTCGTTCAGCACCTCGCGGGTGAAGACCTCATAGGCCTCCATGGTCGGCACGCGGACATAGAGGACGAAGTCGGTCTCGCCGGTCACGTACCAGGCGGCCTGGACCTCGGGGCGGGCCGTCATCTTGGCGATCAGGGCGTCCAGCACCGCCGTCCCCTCGCGCTCCATCTCGACCAGGACATGCATGGTCAGGGCCCGCTCCAGCCGCCCCTCGTCGATCACCGCCACGTCGGCGACGATGACCCCTTCCTCGCGCAGACGGCGCAGGCGCCGCGACACCGCCGATTCCGACAGGCCCACCCGATCCGCCAGCACCCGCGCAGGCTGCAGATTGTCGCGCCGAACCAGATCCAGCAGCCGGCGGTCGAAATCGTCGAGCGTGACGGTTTGCTGCATCATACTTCTCTAAAACGACGTTTTATTGCATTCTAGCAGCAGAATTCAGCGAGAAACACAGGCGGCTTTTCACTAGGTTCCCGGCCGATGTCCTCCCCGACCCTGTCCCTGAATTCGCCGCGCCTTTCGGCCGCCCTGCCCTATCTCGCCCTGGTCGGCGGGATGGTGTCGCTGGCGGTCGGCACCTCCTTCGCCAAGGGCCTGTTCCCCCTCGTCGGCGCCGAGGGCACAGCGGCCCTGCGGGTCGGCCTGTCAGCCCTGGTGCTCATCGCCATCTGGCGGCCGTGGCGCTTCGTCCTGACGCGGGCCGACGCCGGGCGGGTGGTGCTTTACGGTCTGGTTCTGGGTCTGATGAACCTCAGCTTCTATATGGCGCTGCGGACCATTCCCCTGGGCCTGGCCATAGCCATCGAGTTCAGCGGTCCGCTGGCCCTGGCCCTGATCCATTCACGCAAGCTGGTGCATTTCGCCCTGGTCGGCCTGGCCGTCGCCGGTCTGGCCATGCTGCTGCCGATCTGGAGCGGGGTCGAGGGGCTGGACCCGGTCGGCGTCAGCTTCGCCGCCTTCGCCGGCCTGTGCTGGGCTCTGTATATCGTCTTCGGCAAGCGGCTGTCGCACATGCACGCGGGTCAGTCGGTGGCGCTCGGCATGAGCACCGCCGCCCTAGTCATCCTGCCGTTCGGCGTCTCGACGGCGGGCGCGGCCCTGCTGGCGCCCTCGGTCCTGCTGCTGGGCCTCGGCGTCGCCTTGGTGTCCAGCGCCCTGCCCTATTCGCTGGAGATGATCGCCCTGCGCCACATCCCCAAGCGCACCTTCGGCGTCCTGCTCAGCGTCGAGCCGGCCATCGGCGCGCTGGCGGGCCTGGTCCTGCTGCATGAGCAGCTCAGCCCGGTGCAATGGTTGGCCATCGGTTGCATCATCGCCGCCTCCATCGGCGCCGTCCTCACGGCGCCTCGGGCTCAATCCCAGGTTCTGAGCGAACCCGGCGCCCCCGCCTGACGGATCAAAAGGCGGCGCGCAGCCGCGCCCGCTGCTCTTCCAGCACGGCCGGCGCCCCGGCCTCGCCGGTGCGGAAGCGCCCGACCATCCGCGCCAGCCCCTCCGCCTCGGTCTTGAGGTTGGCCGCGGCCGCCGTGGTCTGCTCGACCATGGCCGCATTCTGTTGCGTGACCTGATCCATCTGGTTCACCGCCGCGTTGACCTGGCCCAGCCCCGAGGACTGCTCCTGGGCCGAGGCCGCGATCTCGGCGACCAGAGAGTCCATCTCGCCCACCTTGTCGGCGATGCCCACCAGCGAGGCGCCCGCCTCATTGACCAGCCTGACCCCCTGGGCCACCTCGGCGGCGGAGGCGGAAATCAGCGCCTTGATCTCTTTCGCCGCCTCGGCGGACCGCTGCGCCAGAGCCCGGACCTCGGAGGCCACGACGGCGAAGCCGCGCCCGCTGTCGCCCGCCCGCGCCGCCTCGACGCCGGCGTTCAGGGCCAGCAGATTGGTCTGGAAGGCGATCTCGTCGATGACGCCGATGATGTCGCTGATCTGGTTCGAACTCTTGCGAATGCCGTCCATGGCCGCCACCGCCTCGCGCACCACCATGCCGGAGCGATCAGCCTGGCCCCGCGCCTCGCCGGCGACGGCGGCCGCCTGACGCGCGCCCTCGGCGCTGCGTTTCACCGTGACGGTGATCTCGTCGAGGGCGGCGGCGGTTTCTTCCAGCGAAGCCGCCTGCTGCTCGGTGCGGCGCGACAGATCGTCCGAAGCGCTGGAGATTTCGTCCGAGCCGCCGCGCAGGCCGGATACGGCGTGCAGCACCTGATTCATGGTCTGGCGCAGGCAATCGACGGCATTGTTGAAGTCGTCCTTCACCCGGCCGTGGGCGCCGTTCATGTCGCGTTCGATCAGGGCTGTCAGGTCGCCGTCCGACAGCCGCGACAGGCTGCCCGCCAGGGCCTCGACCAGGCCGTTCTGGGCCGCCTCGGCCTCCAGCCGCGCGGCTTCGCGGCGCGCGGCTTCCTGTTCAGCCTCCGTGATGTCCACCGCCAGCTTGATCACCTTGCTGGGCCGGCCGTCGAGACCCATGACCGGGTTGTAACTGGCCTGCAGCCAGACCTCGCGCCCGCCCTTGGCCAGACGCCGGAACTTGGCGGCCACGAACCGCCCGGCGTTCAGGTCGCGCCAGAAGGCGGCGTAGGCCGGGCCGGCGGCCTCGTCAGGGTCCATGAAAATGCGGTGATGCCGCCCCCGGATCTCATCCAGCGCATAGCCCATCGTGGTCAGAAGATTGTCGTTGGCGTCGATAATGGCGCCGTCCAGATCGAACTCGATGACGGCCTGGGATCGACTGATCGCCGCCATTTTGCTGTCGAGATCATGGAGCTTCTGCTCCACGTCGCGCCTGTGACGACCCATGCCGAACATCCAGCCCGCTCCCCAGCGTTACCCGGTTGATTGCGCCTGAAGAGTAAAATTTGAAACCTTAGTTTTCCTGCGATGCAACCTAAGGGCATTCCCCTAGATCGCCTTCACCGGTCGTTAACCACGATGGGAGCATCCGTTAACGGGTAGAGGCGCCGCGCCCGGATCGCTCCGAGTGACGCCGCCTTCAGGGGCCGTTTTCTTTGCGTAATCTCGTCGCCGCCGTCGAAGCGATCGACCCGCTGGTCGTCACCGGCAAGGTGGCGGGCGTCAGCGGCCTGCTGATTGAATCGCGCGGCGGCCTTTCGCGTCTCGCCGTCGGCGCTCGGGCCGAGATCCAGCGGCGCGGCCAGCCCCCCCTGCCCGCCGAGGTCGTCGGCTTTCGCGACGCCAAGGCCCTGCTGATGCCCTTCGGCCCGGTCGAGGGCGTGGCCCCCGGCGCCGACATCAAGATCATCGACACCGCCGCCAGCGTGCGCCCGACGACGGCCTGGCTGGGCCGCATCATCGACGCCTTCGGTCTGCCCATCGACGGGCTGGGGCCGTTGCCGCAGGGCGCCGTTCCCTATCCCCTGCGCGCCTCGCCGCCGCCGGCCCATTCGCGCGGCCGGGTGGGCGAGCGCCTGGATCTGGGCGTGCGCTCGATGGACGTCTTCACCACCACCTGCCGGGGTCAGCGCCTGGGCATCTTCGCCGGCTCGGGCGTGGGTAAGTCGGTGCTGCTGTCCATGCTGGCCAAGCAGGCCACCTGCGACGTCGTGGTCGTCGGCCTGATCGGGGAGCGGGGCCGCGAAGTCCGCGAGTTCATCGAGGAGACCCTGGGCGAAGAGGGCCTGAAGCGCGCCATCGTCGTCGTCGCCACCTCGGACGAACCGGCGCTGAAGCGGCGCCAGTCAGCCTATATGACCCTGGCCATCTCGGAATACCTGCGCGATCAGGGGCTGGAAGTCCTCTGCCTGATGGACTCGGTCACCCGCTTCGCCATGGCCCAGCGCGAGATCGGTCTGGCCGCGGGCGAGCCGCCGACCACCAAGGGCTATACGCCCACCGTCTTCACCGAACTGCCCAAGCTGCTGGAGCGCGCCGGTCCCGGCCCGATCCGCCCGGACGGCACCGAGGCCGGGCCGATCACCGCCCTGTTCACCGTGCTGGTGGACGGCGGCGACCATGACGAGCCGATCGCCGACGCCGTGCGCGGTATTCTGGACGGCCACATCGTCATGGACCGCAAGATCGCCGAGCGCGGCCGCTTCCCCGCCATCGACGTGCTGAAGTCGGTCAGCCGGACCCTGCCCGGTTGCCAGACGCCGCCCGAGCGGGAACTGAACCGCCGCGCCCGTCAATGCCTGTCGGCCTACGCCAACATGGAAGAGCTGATCAAGATCGGCGCCTATCGCAGCGGGGCCGACCCCATCGTCGACCGCGCCATCGCCCTGAACCCCGCGCTCGAGGACTTCCTCGGCCAGGACAAGGACGACCACACCAGTCTGGACGAGAGCTTCGTGCGGCTGGAGGCCATCCTCAATCAGGGCATGGCCGCGCCCTAGGCCTCGCCGATCACCGTTCCAAAGTATTAACCCCCGCAACCGCATCGTGACGCCATGACCGCCTGGGCCCAATCCCTGATCCGCATCTCCAACTACGAAGTCGAGACGCTGCAAAAGCGTCTGGCCGAGGTCGCCGCCCGCAAGGCCGAGGCCGAGATGCGCGTCGCCGTGCTGGACGCCGAGGTCGAGATCGAGCGCCAGAACGCCCGCCTGGACCCGACCTCCGGCATGATGCTGCAAGCCTACCTCAAGGGCTGGGCGATGAAGCGCGCTGACGCCGAGGGGCTGGTCGTCGCTGTCGGCGCCGAGGAAGAGGGCGCCCGCGACGCGCTGACCAGCGCCTTCGAGGAGTTGAAGAAGTTCGAGCACGTCGCCGAGGCCACCCGCCTCAGCAAGCTGCTCGCCGCCGCCAAGCGCGAAACCGCCGCCTTCGACGAAATGGGCCTGAGGCGCCGTGCGGGGGGCTGACGCCTGATGATCGACCGGCGCGCGCTTCTGGCTTCGACGGTCGCCCTGACCGCCTGCGGCTCCGGCGAGGCCGCCGTCGTCCCGATCGACCGCCCTGTCCGCGCGCTGAAGTCCCTCGCCCCCTTCCCGGTCGGCGCGGCCTGCATGACCGGCCAGTTGTCGGACCCCGCCTGGGTCCAGCTGATCTCCGATCAATTCTCCCAGCTCACGCCCGAGTGGGAGATGAAGATGGAGTACATCCTTCAGGCCGACGGCTCGCTGCGCTTCGAAGCCCCTGATCGCATCGCCGCCTTCGCCCGCGACCGGGGCCAGCGCCTCTTCGGCCACGCTCTGATCTGGTACGCCCAGGCCCACCCCTGGTTCAAAGCCCTCACCGGAGACCGCGCCCGCTTCGCCGCGGAATACGACCGCTACATCGCCGGCGTCGCCGGTCGCTGGCGCAGTCAGATCGTGGGCTGGGACGTGGTCAACGAGCCCGTCACCCACGACGGCAAGGCCCTGCGCGACTGCGTCTGGAGCCAGGGTCTGGGCGGAACCGACGCCTACATCATCCGCGCCTTTGAGCAGGCCAGGCTGGCCGCGCCCGAGGCCGTCCTCTTCCTCAACGACTACGACCTCGAGAACAATCCGGTGAAGGGCGCCACCTACCTGCGGCTGGTGGAGCGACTGCTGAAGGCGGGCGCCCCGGTCACGGGCCTGGGGACGCAGAGCCACCTCGACATCAGCATCCCGCCCGGACAGGCCGCCGCCTTCATCCGCGAGTTGGCGCAGTTCGGCCTGCCCATCCACGTGGCCGAACTGGACGCCTCGCTGCGGGCGGGCGACCGCCTGTTCGACCTGAAGCCGCGCGCCCGGCGGATCGAGCGCCAGACCGCCCGCGTCGCCGAACTGGCCGAGGCCTTCATGGCCCTGCCGCGCGACCAGCAGTTTGCTTTCACCGTCTGGGGCGTGCGCGACACCGACAGCTGGCTGCGGCGCGGCTCTGAAGACGACGGCAGGGACAGCCCCCTGCTGTTCGACGCCGCAGGCCGGACCAATCCGATGTTCCACGCGGTCGCGGACGCCTTCGGCGGCTGAGCTTCACCTTTCCTCCCCATTCCATGGGGAGGTGGATCGGACGCGTAGCGGTCGAGACGGAGGGAGCGGCGCTGCCCTGTCCAGGTTGGCGCCTCAGACATCTGGCGACGGCGCCGCCCCCTCCACCACTTCGTGGTCCCCCCTGGAATGGGGAGGAAAAGACACCCAACCCAACAAAAACGCCCGCCGGTTTCCCGGCGGGCGTTTCCAATTCCAGTCCTGAGTGGAGGCTCAGGGCGTCTTTCAGGCGGCGACGCTGACGGAGCCTTCCGACGGGTCGCGCAGGACATAGCCCCGGCCCCAGACGGTTTCGATGTAGTGCTTGCCGTTCGCCGCCGTCGCCAGCTTCTTGCGCAGCTTGCAGATAAAGACGTCGATGATCTTCAGTTCCGGCTCGTCCATGCCGCCATAGAGGTGGTTCAGGAACATTTCCTTGGTCAGGGTCGTGCCCTTGCGGAGCGAGAGCAGCTCCAGCATCTGGTATTCCTTGCCGGTCAGGTGCACGCGGTGACCATCGACCTCGACCGTCTTGGCGTCCAGGTTCACGGCGATCTCGCCGGTGTGGATGATGGCCTGGGCGTGACCCTTGGAGCGACGGACCACGGCGTGGGTGCGCGCGATCAGCTCGTCCTTGTGGAAGGGCTTGGTCAGATAGTCGTCGGCGCCGCCGCCGAAGGTCTTGACCTTGGTGTCGATCTCATGGCTGCCTGAGAGGATCATCACCGGCGTATTGATCTTGCCGTTGCGCAGCTGACGCAGAACCTCGAGGCCACTCATGTCGGGCAGGTTCAGGTCCAGCAGAATGAGGTCGTAGTCATAGATCTTGCCCAGATCGATGCCTTCTTCACCCAAGTCGGTCGTATAGACATTAAAGCCTTCCGACTTGAGCATCAGTTCGATGCTCTGGGCGGTGGCGTGATCGTCTTCAATCAACAGGACGCGCATTCATGCCCCTCCAGGCAAAGCTTGGCTGCGGCCGCCGAGAAGACGACGACCGGGTAACCTTGTTCCAACGTTAACGGGTCAAAACCTTAAGAAGGGTTAACGGGTCCCGATATGAAACGC
>RCUN01000410.1_pt1 | contig 25537 bp, 22 predicted proteins | sample 2166181 | NCBI WGS metagenome assembly RCUN01 (sample SAMN09932603, study PRJNA488358) | compost metagenome | feature: garden; material: soil; isolation source: compost soil in crotononitrile-enriched culture | place: Germany: Experimental Botanical Garden Goettingen | collected 2016-01-27 | reverse complement strand
CAATAGTTGCCTCATTTTAAGGCTGCGAGGTGTCTAGGGAACTGGGGGCGATTCATAGTGCCTCGGTGCGGGCCAGCACGTGCCGGATTAGGCGCTCTACATTCGTCTTGATAATTGGTGTGGATTCCAGAAGGCGCTCATTCGTGCTTTCTCCTCGAAGAATGACTTTGTTGGTGTTGTGCCCCCGTCGTTTCCACAGGATGAGGAAGGTGTTGTTGTCCTTAGGGTGGGGGCGTAGGCAATCGCATCCCATCTCCAATAGCGGAGTGGTGTTGCGCCCCGTGTGCAACGCCACGATCAGCAGGGCATAGGCAATCAGTTCACTGGTCAGTGGTATATCGTTCTGCCAGATAGGCATGACAGCCTGTCTAAGTGCTGCTGCGAGCGCTTGGCGTTGTGCCTTCGGTAGCGGTGTTTCACCCTGATACTTTCGGTTGCTGTTTGGGAAAGGGTTGCTTGGGAAAGTGGCTGCATCACCGACGATGATCAAAGTGATCAGTCCCCGTTTGCCGAGCGCCATGAGCACGGACTTCGTATTGTCATAGATAGACTTCTGAGAGGTTATAGCCCAGCCCAGGTCAGCTAAGTATCCGAGATAACCGTCGATCAGGTCGCGGTTAATGTCAGCCAGACCTAGCCCGTATCCGAGCTCAGTCACACGCAGTTGTAGGTAATCGAGAAAGTGGCGAACCCCCCTTAAGCAGTAGCTCACCACGGTGCTGGCTTCGACAGTAGAATCCTGCCCGCTCAAAAAGCGCTTAATCTGCTTTTGGCAGGCATCGGTGATCGGATCAATGCCTAAACCGTACCAAGGGGCAAAATTGAAACTTCGATTGGAAGAGGGATTTCGTCCAAAAAAGACCCGCGTGCTTGCTAGAGGGATCTCCTTGGGTAGCTGGGTGACATGTTCTTGCTGAGTTAGGCTGTGCTCGACTGGAGGTGCATTGAGAGCGATTTTGCCATAGACCTTGCGCTTGCCCATCAGACAGTCTCCAAAATGTCGTTCAGCTCGTCGTCGTAGGCCAACACCGCGCTATCAGCCAGTTCATTTATCAAATGCAGGTACACCATCGTCGTCTGGATAGAGCTATGTCCGAGTTGTCGCTGCAAGAACACCAAAGGTTCTATGTCGCTGCGATTACGTTGCATGGCAACCAGAGTGTGGGTGGCATAGGTATGACGTAACATGTGAGGATGAACCTTGATGCCAGCCTTCTTGCCAATATTGCAGACGATACGCTCAATGCCTTTACCATCATTGGCAAAGGGTTCCCCGAATTGGTTGAGGAACAGAGGCTTGTACTTTATTGAGCTGAGAGAACTCCGCTCACCACGAACCTGGACTACGTAACGGTGTAGCTCGGAGAGAAAGCGGTGACTGATGTAAATATCGCGTTCCTTGCTGCCTTTCGTCAGCATGCCATGGCCGTCGAACGGATTAAGACTAATCCGAAAATTGCGTTCATGCCTGCCGGTCTTGTCGAGGTCAACTATGTATGCCAGTGGGAATGTGGCGATTTCCTCGCGACGCAAGCCGGTCTGAAGCCCGAGCCGGATCATCATTCGATGATGTGGATTATTCGCGGCCAGTAAGAGCGCCCTGATCTCATCCATGCTCAAGAAAGTGGGCAGCGCTCTATGTGTGCGCGGCATTAGGTCATTTGCCATGGCCTTGCCACCCATAGCATCAATGTGGGACAAAAAACCGACCTCACGCTTGACTGCTCGTTCTTCATAGCTAAACGGCAGGCTGCTCACCCATCCCTGTGTCTGGGCGTATTTGTAGAACTTGCAGATATAGTGCAAACGTTGCCGTGTCGTTGAGCGAGCCAACCTGCACTCAACTAAGCAGTAGTCTCGGTAGGCAGCGACAATGCTCTTGGTTTCACGATGGTCAACATTGTGCCAATCGATATCATTTGCCTGGAGGAAGCTGAAGAAGTCGTATAGTGCACGGCCCGCGCTTGGCCAGGACTTTGTTGACCCTATGGCCCCACGCAGCAGGTAGTGACGAAAGAAGCAATTGACAGGAACACAACTCTCCATAGTGTCCCAAAGCAGGATCGGAAAGCCGGGATACGGACGCCCTGCAATCACCAATTCATCAGTTGCCCAAATTAGCTCCATCAGTCAGCCCCATTCTGATGAATCGAACATCCCTATCGAAAGGCTTCAGAGTCAGAGGCTTACACCATAGCGCCTGAAGCTATCTAGCACCTTGTTTGTAAAGTAGCCTACAGCTAACACTTAGCAAGAGCCTAAACATGTAAAAACCCTGATATGATGCTGCCTGGAGGTAACAAAAATGGAAACCAGACGTAAAAAGCGCTTCATTGCCGGTGCGGTTTGCCCGGCGTGCGGCAAGATGGACACCATGATGCTGTATATGGAGCATGGAGTCGAGAAGGTGACCTGTGTCGACTGCGGGGATACCCAGGTGCAGACCCAGGCCGAGGTGGACAAGGCGACCCGCGAGGCCGAACAGGTCATTGGCGTCTTTCGTCCCGAATGACGTACCGCCGGATGGCCGGGGTGGACCAGGCCATCCGCGAGGCTGAACCGCTGATAAAGGTGTTTCGTCTCGAGTGAGGGCCTCTTGATAATACCCGGGGTGGGGCAAGGCTCGTTCTGGACTGCTGACTTTTTCAGCATGGCGGAGCGGGGCAGATCATATGCTTGGCCACCTTTTTAAGGTATTCTGGGCCCGTTTTTTTCTATCCGCAGGATCCCTGACATGAAAGTAGCTCCCCTGAGCGTGGTTACGCTGGAATACACGGTCACCGACGAACACGGTGAAGTCATCGACACCACTGTCGGTAAAGAGCCTCTGGTGTATCTGCACGGTACCCGTTATCTGGTCTCCGGCCTCGAAGCCGAGCTGGAAGGCCGCAGCGTGGGCGAGGCGTTCGACGTCACCCTGACGCCTAGCCAGGCCTATGGCGAGTATGACGAGAATCTGGTGCAAGAAGTGCCCGGCGAGCTGTTCGATGGCATGGAAGTGTCTGAAGGGGATACTTTTGTGGCCGAGACCGACGATGGCCACCGTCCGGTGACCGTCATCGAAGTCTCCGAAGAGTTCATCAAGGTGGATGGCAACCATCCGCTGGCCGGTGTGACCCTGGGCTTCAAGGTCGAGATCAAGGACGTGCGTGCCGCGACCGCCGAAGAGCTGGCTCACGGCCACGTGCACGGTGCCGGTGGCTGCGGTCACGATCATGGCCATGACCACGGTCACGATCACGACCATGACCACGGCGGTTGCTGCGGCGGTCACGGCCACGATCACGGTCATGACCACGGCGACGAGCAAGGTCACGGCGGTTGCTGTGGCGGCGGTGGTTGCGGTGGCAAGGGCCATCACCACTGATCTGCCGACTGGCAAGATGAAAAAACCCGCTGCGTGCGGGTTTTTTTATGGCGTTGCACTCAGTAGTGCGGGGGCGGCGTCTCTTCGGCCATGCTGGCTATCTGGCTCGGCTGCACGCTCTGCAGCTTGTCTACCAGTAGCTGGATCTGATGCTTGAGCCGGTCGAGTTCACGGCCCTGGGTGGTGACCTCTTCGTTGAGCTGCTCCACCGTGTATTCGGCATAGGCGAGACGGCTTTCCAGGGTCTCGAGACGATCGTTAACTTGCTGACTCATGGGCCTTTTGGTCCTTACTTGATAGTCCAGATTTCGGCCAGGCCACTGGAGCTGGCGCTGACGAGGTGGCCATTGTCGCGCAAAGCCACGCCATAGACCACAGCGCTCGGTGGTTTCACCTTGGGATGAGGAGAGACGCGCCAGCTTTGTAGCAGGCTGCCATCGCTCACCCGCCACAGGGAGAGTTGACGTGAGGGGGCGCCGGTGATGAGCCAGTTGCCGTCGTTGGTAAAGCGCGCGCTGGTGTAGACCTCGAAGCGGTGCGCGAACTGCAGCCGGCTCACCTCCTTGCCAGTCTTGAGATCCCAGATGCTGGCCTGGCGGCTGTCGGCGGTGAAGGCGAAGCGCCCCGCCGGATCCAGCCTAGCCATCACCACCCGGCCGCCGTGGTTGAAACGCCACACCACCTGGCCGGAGCGGGTATCCCACAGATAGGCGCTGTAGTCGTTGCCGCCGGTGAGGGCGTAGCGGCCATTGGCGGAGAGATCCACCGTGTTGACCTGCTCGGTGTGGCCGAGGAACTGCAGCCTGCGCCCGGTACGGGTATCCACCAGCTCCGCCTTGCCATCTTCGCGGCCGATCAGCACCAGACGACCATCGGCCGAGAGCGCCGCATCCCTCAGGCTGGATTCAGGAAGGGAATAGTAGCCTTGAGATCGACCATCTTGCAGGCGCCAGATGGCAAAGGTGCGCTGGGTGGCGGTGATGGCGTGACTGTCGTCCGGGGAGAAGCGGGTGAGGGTGACGAACTCCTCCTGATCATCGCTCTGACGCCAGCGCCAGCGCTCCTTGCCCTGTTCCAGATCCCACACCACGGTGCCCTGGCCCAGGCTGGAGACAATGGCCTGCTTGCCTGAACTGGCGAGATCCGCACTCAGCAAGCCCTGGTTGGCGAGGCGGATCTGCTGGCCGGGAAGTGAGCTCTGTTCGCACCCCGTCAGCATCAGGCAAATACCGATGAGATAAATGGCACTTTTGATCATTTTTCCTGTCTCATGCTTTCGTTACCTGCGATCACGGCGTTAGTATAAGGCGCTTATCACGATAAACCTCTCATTTCACGAAGGAACCGAGAGCGGTATTTAGAGTTTTGGAGAAACTGATGAACAATTTTCTGAAGGTGTCCCTGTTGGCTGCGGCCGTTGCCGTGGGTCTGACTGCTTGCCAAAAAGATGAGAAGCCTGCTGCCAATACCGCAGAGGTCAAGGCAGAAGCCAGCAAGCCGGCAGAGGCTCCCAAGGCAGCAGCCAAGAGCTTTGAAGAGCAATCCGGCTATGCGATCGGCCTCTCCATGGGTCGTTATATCGCCAATACTCTGGAGCGTCAGCAGGAGCTCGGCATCAAGCTGGACAACAGCGTCATTCTCAAGGGTGTGACTGACGGTCTGGGCAAGGAAGCTGGCATGACTGACGAGGAGATCCAGAAGGTCCTGCAGGAATACGACGCCAAGATCAACGAGTTGACCAAGGCCAAAACAGACAAGGATGCGGTGGAAAACCTGAAGAAGGGTGAAGAGTACCTGGCCGCCAACGCCAAGAAAGAGGGCGTGAAGAGCACCGAATCCGGCCTGCAGTATCAGGTCGAGAAGCTGGGTGACGGCGCCAAGCCCAAGGCCACCGACATCGTCAAGGTACACTACACCGGTACCCTGACCGATGGCACCAAGTTCGACAGCTCCGTCGATCGCGGCGAGCCGGCCACCTTCCCGCTGAACCAGGTGATCCCGGGCTGGACCGAAGGCGTGCAGCTGATGCCGGTCGGCTCCAAGTTCAAGTTCTTCCTGCCGTCCAAGCTGGCCTATGGCGAGCACGGTGCAGGCTCCATCCCGGCCAACGCCGTGCTGGTATTTGACGTCGAGCTGCTGGCCATCGAAAAGCCGACCGCCGAAGGCGACGATGCGAAGAAATAAGCGGTAAACGCGATGAAAACGGCTCCCCAGGGAGCCGTTTTTGCTTGTGTGGCGTCGCGGGTGACGGGAGAAAGCTGAGAGCCCGTCTTGAGTGTATGGCGTCTACCCCCCAGAATAGACAACAAAATCAATCGCAAGGATGGATCTCGTGGCTGAAAGCAAACCCCGTGTCCTGCTGGTGGAAGATACCCGCAGTCTGGCCGTCGTCTATGAACAGTACCTGGTTCAGGATGGCTATGATGTGCTGTTGGCCGATTGTGGCCAGCAGGCACTGGCGCAGTTGCTGGCCAGCCCGCCCCCCGTGGTGCTACTCGACCTCGAACTGCCGGACATGTCCGGCATGGCCATACTGCAGCAGATCACCGAGCAGCAACTGCCCTGCTCGGTGGTGGTGATCACCGCCCACGGCTCGGTGGATGTGGCGGTGGAGGCGATGCGCTGCGGTGCCTTCGATTTCCTGACCAAGCCGTTCGACGGCAAGCGGCTGTGTGCCACGGCGCGCAACGCCCTCAAGCACCAGCAGCTCAGCTCGCTGGTGGCCCAGTATCGGGAGAACTTCGAGCGCAGTTCCTTTGCGGGCTTCATCGGCGCCTCCATGGCGATGCAGGCTGTCTATCGCATCATAGAGAGCGCGGCGCCGAGCAAGGCGACCGTGTTCATCACGGGGGAGAGCGGCACCGGCAAGGAGGTGTGTGCCGAGGCCATCCACCAGTGCAGTCCGCGCCGGGATCAGCCCTTCATCGCGCTCAACTGCGCCGCCATTCCCCACGATCTGATGGAGAGCGAGATCTTCGGTCATGTGAAGGGATCGTTCACCGGCGCCCAGGGGGATCGCAAGGGGGCGGCCAGCCTGGCGGACGGTGGCACCCTGTTCCTCGACGAGATCTGCGAGATGGATCTCGACCTGCAGAGCAAGCTGCTGCGCTTCATCCAGACCGGCACCCTGCAGCGGGTCGGCAGTGGCAAGGTGGAGACGGTGGACGTGCGTTTCGTCTGCGCCACCAACCGGGATCCCCTGGTGGAGGTCAAGGCGGGGCGTTTTCGCGAGGATCTTTACTACCGTCTGCACGTGATCCCGCTCTCCCTGCCGCCACTGCGGGAGCGCGGCGAAGACATACTGCTGCTGGCCCGCGACCTCCTGCTGCGATATGCCAAGGAGGAGCACAAGCGCTTCAAGGATTTCGATGCCGACACTGTGCGGATATTGCTCGACTACCCCTGGCCCGGCAATGTGCGCGAGCTGCAGAACGTGGTGCGCAACATAGTGGTGCTCAACGATCGCGAACTGGTGAGCAAGGATATACTGCCACCGCCGCTCAACGGCGGCCGTGCGCTCGCGGTGCCTGCTGCTGTTGAGGCGACCCACGAGATCCTGGCCGAGCCTGTGCAGACCGCTCTGCCGGTGCGCCCGCTCTGGCTGGTGGAGAAGGAGGCCATCGAGCAGGCCATCGCCAGCTGTGACGGCAACATCCCCAAGGCGGCGGCGCTGCTGGAGATCAGCCCCTCGACTATTTATCGCAAGAAGCAGGGGTGGGAAGAGGCGAGCCTGGCTTGAGGCTTAAGTGCAGCTGGGCTCGGGCCTTCCTTTATCTGTCGCAAGAGGCAGAGCCGGGAAGAGGGGGGCTTGGTCTGAGTGACGGGCGGCGTGAGCCGCCTGCTCTTTTTGCGGCCCGCCATCAGAGCTTGGCTAGGCGCTTGAGTCTGGCCAACCGCTCCGTCTCGTTGGCCTGTAGCCAGCCATCCCGCGAGAGCAGGAACCAGGCGCGGGCGAAGTATTCGGGGGCGGCCGGATCGTCCAGCATCAGGCCGTTCTCCCCCAGTTCCTCGAACAGGTAGCCATCTTCCGGCGCGCTGGCCTCGGCCATGTCGGCTTTCAGCTGGCTCAGCTCGGCCATCGCCTGTTCGTGCAATCCCTGGGCCCGGCTCAGCCGTGCCAGGCTCCAGCGGGCGATAAAGGCCTTGGCCTGATTGTTGTGCTGCTGGTGCCAGGCCAGGCATTTTTGCTGGCAGGCTCTGGCTTCATCGAAGCGTCCCAGCTCGAACAGGGTCCAGCCCTGATTGTTGTAGAGGCTGGGCAGCCAGCCGCGCACCTTATCGTCGGCACTGCGTTCGGCCAGGGTCATCGCCAGTTGATGCCAGCGGCTCTGCTCCTCCAGCGGGGCGGCGATGGCCACCATGTGGGCCGCGTCTATGGCGAGCCCAGTCTCCCCCAGCTTGAGCCCGAGTTGCCACCCCTGCTCGAACAGCGTCCTGGCGCTGGCCTTGTCGCCTGCCGAGTTGAATGTCCGCCCCCGTTCCAGCAAGGCGCGCAGCCGTGCTCGCGGGGTGGCGTCGGTGAGGCGTGGTTCTATCTCGTCGAGCAGCTGGTGGGCCTGTGCAAACTGACGCTGCAGGGAGTGGGTACGGGCGATTTGGGTGAGCAGCTCCAGCTCGTATTGCAGGTCGTCCTGCGCCTCTTCGAGCAGGCGTCGAAAACGCAGGGCAGTGGCGGCGGGATCCTGATAATCCCACTGCGCCATGAAATCGGGCGGATTGTCCATCTGGCCTCCTGGCTGGTTACTCTGTCACCAAGATGCCTATCGTCCATTGGTTGTACAAGGGGCGCCCGTCACAGGGCGCCCCTCAGATCATGAAAAAGATCGTGTAAACGAAATCAGTAGACCATGGCCAGGCTCATCAGCATCAGGCCCAGGGCGGCGAAGGCCCCCTCCTTGATGGCCAGGCGCGGCACCAGCGCCTTGGGCAGCGCCGGGAACAGGCAGAGCGCGAAGCCAAGCCCCGGCATCAGCCAGTGAAAGCCGGGGCTGCGCAGGCTCGGGTCTGCCGCCCCATTGATGACGATGAGCAGGATGAAGAGGGTGAAGGCTGGCAGGATAAACCAGCGAGCGTTGCCGGCGGCGACCGCTCGCAGCGGGGAGATGCGATAGAGCACCAGGGTCACGATAAAGAGGGCAAGGGGGGCCAGCAGATAGAGGGGGGCCGGATTCATGATGGGGGTCTCCAGACAACGGGGGGAAGAGTGTAAGCAGCCGGGGCTAGGGATGACCAGCGCGCCGGCCCCGGGCTGTGAGGCCGATCCCAGGGCAAAGGTTTGCTAGGGAAGGGTCAGCGCAGCCAGATCCAGGCACAGCCAAACACCAGCCAGCTCAGTACCAGCAATACCCATGGCAACGGGTGCTGGCGAGAGACCTCGATCACGTCGATCTCGCTCTCTTCTTCATGCTCGCCCTGTTGTGGCTGCTTCGCCCTGGCCTGCAACTTCTTCTGGCGGCTCGCCTCCCGGGCTCGCGCCTTCATTTGCTTCTTGTATTCATCTATGCCCTTCTGGATTCCCTGGGCGATCAACTGGGTCTGTTCCTTGGTCTGCCCCGGCTTCTGGTTGGCGCGGGCTACCTTCATCGCCTCCTGCTGGGTCTCGGGGGAAATCTTGTCGTACTTTGCCATTCACGAGTCTCCTTGGCATCGATTGGCGGGAAGTATGCCACAACTGTCTCCGACCGGCTGCCATCCCTGCGGGCGAAATGGCGCGACAGGGCAGGAGGGGATGGGAATATGAGGAAACAGGTTGCGCTGGTGATCACATTTGGCGGAATTTGTGAGTCACTGATGAAAAAGCGTCACATGTTGTTTGTTATATTACGGACCGACTCGAGACCGGGTTGCCCAATAACAAAATAACAAGGTGATATGGAAATGAATTATAAATTTGTCAAAGGAAGTGTCGCGCTGGCCGTGCTCGCCGCGCTGAGTGGCTGCAATATCTCAAGCAATGACAGCGTCGCCCCCTGCACCGAAAATGTCTGCAAGCTGACCGTTCTGCACACCAATGATACCCACGGTCGTTTCTGGCACAACGACAAGGGTGAATATGGCATGGCTGCCCAGAAGACCCTGGTCGAGCGCCTGCGTGGCGAGGCCAAGGCGGCTGGCAGCGAGGTGCTGGTACTCTCCGGTGGCGACGTGAACACCGGGGTGCCCGAGTCGGATCTGCAGGATGCCGAGCCGGACTTCATGGCCATGAACAGCATCCGCTACGATGCCATGGCGGTGGGTAACCACGAGTTCGACAACCCTCTGACCATCCTGGAGAAACAGCGTGAGTGGGCCCAGTTCCCCATGATCTCCGCCAACATCTACGACAAGGCCAGCGGCAAGCGCTATTTCGATCCCTACAAGGTGTTCAAGCTGGAGAGCGGCCTCAAAGTCGCCGTGCTGGGCCTGACCACCGAAGACACCGCCCAGCTGGTGGACCCCAACAACGTCCAGACCCTGGAGTTCCGCGATCCGACCACTGAGGCGGCCAGGCTCGGTCAGCAGATCCGCGACAGCAAAGAGGCGAACCTGGTCCTGGCCATCACCCACATGGGTCACTACGAAAATGGCCAGCATGGCAGCAATGCGCCCGGGGATGTGGAGATGGCGCGTGCACTGCCGGCCGGCACCCTGGACGCCATCATCGGCGGTCACTCCCAGAACCCGGTCTGCATGGAGCCGGGCACGCCGGACAAGTACGCCGACTTCAAGCCGGGTGACGACTGCCTGCCGGATCAGCAGAACGGCACCTGGATCATGCAGGCCCACGAGTGGGGCAAGTATGTGGGCCGCGCCCAGTTTGACTACCAGAATGGCAAGCTGACCCTGACCCAGTACGACCTCATCCCGGTCAATCTGAAAGACGCTGACGGCGCCTTCATTCAGGAAGAGATCACCAAGGATCCCGAGCTCTACAATACCCTGCTCACCTACCAGGAGAAGGGTCAGCAGGAGCTGGGCGTGGTGATAGGCTCCACCGACGGCGTGCTGGACGGCGAGCGTGCCAACGTGCGCAACAAGCAGACCAACCTGGGTCGCCTCATCACCACCGCCACCGCCGAGAAGCTGGGCACCGACTTTGGCATCGTCAACTCAGGCGGGGTGCGTGCCTCCATCGCGGCTGGCGACATCAGCTACCGCGACGTGCTGACCGTGCATCCATTTGGCAACACGGTCAACAAGGCGACCATGAGTGGCAGCGAGCTGGCGGCCTATCTCGGTCAGGTGGCGACCAAGACCATCAATACCGGCGGCTATGCCCAGTTTGGTGGCATCAACATGGCAGTGGACTGCCAGGCGAAGAGTGTGACCATCGCCAGCGTGGGCGGCAAGGCCTTCGATCCGGCGGCCAGCTACAGCTTCTCCATCCCGAGCTTCAGTGCGGCCGGCGGTGACGGTTATCCGAAGATCGACACCATCAATGCCGGCCTGGTGGATGCTGGTGTGCTGAAGGATTACATCGCGGCGAAGAAGACCATACTGGTGGCCGATTATCAGCCGTCCGGTGAAGTCAGCTATGTTAATTCCGCCTCTATGGATGGCTGCAAATAATCCAGCGGCCCTGGGCCAATAACAAAAGAGAGGCAGCCATGGCTGCCTCTCTTTTTTATTTTCGAGGTCATCAACAGGGGCTGATGACGATTATTCCCGGCTCCTCGCAAGGCGGGGGAATATTCCATGAGTCGCAGTGAAGAGTGCGATGACAATAAAAAAGCGACCCTGAGGTCGCCTTTATCATGCTTGCCGGACGAATGTGCTTACAGCTGCTCGATACCGACGATGTGCCAGGGGGCATTGTCCTTGGCCAGGTTGCGCTCGAGGTGCCACACCTCCTTGATGTCCTCCTCGACCTGCTCCTGACGGTCCATGTAGCGACCGCTGAAGCGCACGCTGACCTGGGCCCAGTCGCTGCCGTAGTCGGCACGCACCAGCTGGGTGTCCACATACATCACTTCGGTATGCTGCTCGCCGGTCAGTTCGGCGCGCTCGGCCTGGAGGTGCTGGAACAGTTCCGGGCTCACATACTCGCGTACCTTCTCCAGATCGTTCTTGTTCCAGGCCTCTTGCAGGGTGCGGTAGTGATCACGAGCACCGGACAGGAAACCGTTCATGTCAAAACCTGGCGGCAAGCGGAAGGGGACGTCGCTGTCGGCAAAGCCGGTCGCCTGCGGGGCACCGTTGCTCTGCTCGAACTGCTGCGGCGCTGCCGACGGAGGCTGATAACCCGCGTAGGCCGTCTGTGGTTGGGGCGCCGCCGCCTTGTTCTTGCGCAGGGCTCGGAACAGGAATACGCCACCCAGTGCCAGCAAGGCGATCAGCAGGAAGTCCATGCCCTGCAGGCCTTCGAAGGCGCCGCTGCCCAGCAGGTAGGCGAACAGGCCACCGGCCAGCAGGCCGCCCAGCAGGCCACCCATCATGCCGCTCTTCTTGGGCGCCGCGGCCAGAGTCGGATTCTTGCCATTCACGGGGGCTGCAGTCGGAGCCGGTTGAGCCGGTGCCGTCTTGTAGCTCTTGCCAAAGGATTTGCCGCCACCAAATTTCTTGGCCTCGGCGATGGGTGCCCCAAGGCCAATGGCCAGGATCACGGCAAACAGGGTCAGCATCTTTTTCATTTTGACTCTTTCACTCTCATGTAGGTGGGGGCATGCTCTGCTTGTGCAAGCTCAGCGAGGCGCATGGCAGGCTGCCGGTCCCTTTTTGTGTTGCAGCTTGCGGGTATGATTACCATGTCTGGCATGAATTATTCATGAACAGATTGCCCCTCCCGGGGGCGCCAAGGAGGATCCCCATGAGAAACAGACGACCGAGTCGTTCGGTGCGCAGGCTGCGCAACAAGCTCAAATCCAAGGCGAAGGATCAGACCCTGGTCTGGCCCTTCCTCGTGCTGTGAGGGGCAAGGAGGTCCCCAGGAGCCGATGAGCCGGCCATCCGAAAGCAGGCAGGCCACCGGATGAGGTGAATAGCGCGCATTAGCGCTCGCGATGGCGGGGTTTCTTTTGTAAAATTCCCGTCCCCTTCCCGCTGCGGTTTTTATGTGTATGGCAGAGCAAGTGACGGCGAAAAAAGACGCCAAGACACAACAGCTGAAAGTTCCCCCCCACTCTTTTGAGGCCGAGCAGTCCGTACTGGGCGGCCTGATGCTGGATAACGAGGCCTGGGATCGGGTGGCCGAGCGGGTGATCGACAAGGATTTCTACAGCCGTCCCCACCGCCTGATCTTCCAGGCCATGACCCGCCTCACCAACGCGGGCAACCCCATCGATCTCATCACCCTGCAGGAGGAGCTGGAGCGCTCCGAGCAGTTGGAGGAGTCCGGTGGCTTCGCCTATCTGGTGGAGATCGCCAAGAACACCCCGAGCGCCGCCAACATCAATGCCTACGCCGAAATAGTGCGTGAGCGGGCCGTGGTGCGGGAGATGATCGCGGTCGCCAACGAGATCGTCGAGGCGGGCTACGAGCCCCAGGGCCGCACCTCAGGCGATCTGCTGGATCTGGCCGAGAGCAAGGTGTTCAAGATCGCCGAGCAGCGCTCCAGCGCCAACGAGGGCCCGCAGCCCCTGAAGCTCATTCTGGAGCAGACGGTCGACAAGATTGAGGAGTTGTTCAAGACCCCTCACAACGGGGTGACCGGCGTCTCCAGCGGTTACGGCGATCTCGACAAGATGACCGCCGGCCTGCAGCGTTCGGATCTGATTATCGTGGCGGCCCGTCCCTCCATGGGCAAGACGACGTTTGCCATGAACCTGTGCGAGCACGCGGCGCTCACCGCCGACAAACCGGTGCTGATCTTCTCCCTGGAGATGCCCTCCGAGCAGATCATCATGCGTATGCTCGCCTCTGTGGGGCGCATCGATCAGACCAAGGTGCGGACCGGCCAGCTCGACGACGAAGATTGGGCGCGGCTCTCCTCCACCATGGGGCTGCTGCTGGAGAAGGGCAAGATGTACATCGATGATGCCTCCGGCCTGACCCCGACCGACGTGCGTTCCCGTGCGCGGCGCATCGCCCGCGAGCACGGCGGCCTCAGCATGATCATGATCGACTACCTGCAGCTGATGCGGGTACCGGCGCTGTCCGACAACAGAACCCTGGAGATCGGCGAGATCTCCCGCTCCCTCAAGGCGCTGGCGAAAGAGCTGCAGTGCCCGGTGGTGGCGCTCTCCCAGCTGAACCGAAGCCTGGAGCAGCGGGCCGACAAGCGTCCGGTCAACTCGGATCTGCGGGAATCAGGCTCCATCGAGCAGGACGCGGATCTGATCATGTTTATCTACCGTGATGAGGTTTATCACGACGACAGTCCCGACAAGGGGATTGCCGAGATCATCATCGGCAAGCAGCGTAACGGCCCCATAGGCCGGGTGCGCCTCACCTTCCAGGGTCAGTTCTCCCGGTTCGACAACTACGCCGGTCCGGCGTTTGATGATGATTACTAAGTAGGGGCCGGTCTGCGCGCTCATATCAGTGCGTAAGTCCCCCCCAGATTCCAGACACAGTTTTCCCGGTTCGACAATTCTGCCGGTCCGGCCTTAGACGATGACTATCAAGGGATGACACCACTCGGTGCCTGGCGCAGGTGCGCCATCATGCCCTCGTAAGGGAAAACAGATGAAAGCGGCTATTGCCCAAATCGATACGACGGCCCTGCGCCACAACCTCGCTGTGGTCAAACGCCACGCCCCTTCCTGCAAGATCATTGCCGTGGTCAAGGCCAACGCCTATGGTCATGGCCTGCTGCCGGTCGCCCGCACCCTGGTGGACGCGGATGCCTACGCGGTGGCCCGCATCGAGGAGGCGCTGATGCTGCGCTCCTGCGCCGTGGTCAAGCCCATAGTGTTGCTGGAAGGCTTCTTCTCGAGCGCGGATCTGCCGGTGCTGGCGGCCAACAACCTGCAGACCGCGGTGCACACCTGGGAGCAGCTCGAGGCGCTGGAGCAGGCCGAGCTGCCGGCCCCCGTGGTGGCCTGGCTCAAGCTCGACACCGGCATGCACCGGCTCGGGGTGCGCGCCGACGAGATGCCTGCCTTTATCGAGCGACTGGCCCGCTGCAAGAACGTGGTGCAGCCGTTCAACATCATGACCCACTTCAGCCGCTCCGATGAGCTGGAGCAGCCCACCACCCGCGAGCAGATCGACCTGTTCAGCCGTCTGACCGCGCCGCTCAAGGGCGAGCGCGCCATGGCGAACTCGGCGGGCATCCTGGCCTGGCCGGACTCCCACTGCGACTGGGTGCGCCCCGGCGTCATCCTCTACGGCGTCTCCCCCTTCCCGAACACGGTGGCGGCGGATTACGACCTCAAGCCCGTGATGACCTTGAAGACCCAGCTCATCGCGGTGCGGGATCACAAGGCGGGGGAGCCGGTGGGTTATGGCGCGAACTGGGTGTCGACCCGGGATACCCGGCTCGGGGTGATTGCCATCGGCTATGGCGATGGCTACCCGCGCATGGCACCCAACGGCACCTCTGTGCTGGTCAATGGCCGCATCGTCCCCCTGGTGGGCCGCGTCTCCATGGACATGACCACTGTGGATCTCGGCCCTGACGCCACCGACAAGGCCGGTGACGAAGCCGTGCTCTGGGGCGAAGGGTTGCCGGTGGAGCGGGTGGCCGAGGAGATAGGCACCATTCCTTACGAGCTGATCACCAAGCTGACGTCCAGAGTGTTTATGGAGTACGTTTAACCCCCTCATCCCCAACCCTTCTCCCGCGAGGGGAGAAGGGAGAACAAGAAGGCCGCCCCGACAAGGGCGGCCTTTTTTATGCACTTGTGAGCGAGCGACTGACATAAAAAGCCCCGCATCGGCGGGGCTTTAGTCTCTGTCGCGGTGCTTAGCCTATGGTCATCAGGCTGGCGTTGCCACCGGCGGCGGCGGTGTTGACCGAGAGGGCGTGCTCGATCAGCAGTCGCTCCAGGGGAATGTCGGTCTCGCCACGGTGCAGGCCGTGCACGCCGACGATGGCACCCGCACGGGCGGCGGCAAGCTTGGCCACTTCCCGCAGCTGATCCGAATCACCGTGGTGCAGCAGTGCATCGAATCCGATGTCGCTGCTGGCCCAGTCCGCAACCAGTTGGATACGCGCCTGTACCTCGCTGGGCAGGCTGGTCAGCAGGGTGCGGTTCTGGGCATTGTCCTGCCACAGCACCTCCGTTCCGACGGCCAGACAGGCCGCCAGCTGGGCCAGCAGATCCGTCTTGGCTTCTTTATCGTCGGCGGCCAGGCAGAGCACACGCTCCCGGGGCAGCAGGCTGTAGCTGTTGCGCTCGCCGGTGGGGCCGACCAGCAGCTGGGTCAGGCCGCTCAGCGCCAGCTCGCCGTAGCAATCGCACAGGGCCACCAGTGCCGGGGCCTGCTTGCCTGCCCAGCCACGCAAGGCCAGCAGCGCCGGTTTGGCGGCCTCGGCTTGCAGGGTTGCACCCGGCTCCTGGCGAAGCTGGCTGGTCACCGCCTCCTGCGGGCGCGCCCCGAGCAGACGGTACATGTAGAGCGGGCCACCCGCCTTGGGACCTGTGCCGGAGAGCCCTTCGCCGCCAAACGGCTGCACCCCGACCACGGCGCCCACTATGTTGCGGTTGACGTAGAGGTTGCCGACCTTGGCGGTGTTGACCACCTGGGCTATGGTCTCGTCGATGCGGGTATGGACCCCCAGGGTCAGGCCGTAGCCGCTGTCGTTGATCTGCGCGAGCAGCTCGCCGAGCTTGGCGCGGGGGTAGCGCACCAGGTGCAGCACCGGGCCGAACACCTCTGGGCCCAGCTCATCCAGGCTGTCGAGCTCGATCAGCGTCGGCAGCACGAAGGTGCCGCGGTTGCAGGCGCCCTCTTGGGTGCGGGCAATCTGGTGCACCCGGCGACCCTTGTCCCCCATGGCCTTGATGTGGCGCTCTATGTTGGCCTTGGCCTCGGCGTCGATGACAGGGCCGATGTCGGTGGAGAGGTGCTCGGGGCTGCCGACCTTGTACTCGGCCATGGCACCCTTGAGCATACGGATCACCCGCTCGGCGACGTCGTCCTGCACGCACAGCACCCGCAGGGCGGAGCAGCGCTGACCGGCGCTGTCGAACGCCGAGGAGATGACGTCCATCACCACCTGTTCGGTGAGAGCGGAGGAGTCGACGATCATGGCGTTCTGGCCGCCGGTCTCGGCGATGAGCGGAATGGTGCGGCCCTGGGCGTCGAGGCGACCAGCCAGGTTGCGGGAGATGATACCCGCCACCTCGGTGGAGCCGGTGAACATGACGCCGCGCACTCGCTCGTCCGCGATGAGCGCCGCCCCCACGGTCTCACCCCGGCCCGGCAGCAGTTGCACCGCACCGGCGGGGACGCCGGCCTCACGCAGGATGCGTACCGCCTGCGCCGCGATGAGAGGGGTCTGCTCGGCAGGCTTGGCGAGCACCGTATTGCCGGCCGCGAGCGCCGCGCAGACCTGGCCGCTGAAGATGGCCAGCGGGAAGTTCCAGGGGCTGATGCAGACAACGGGACCGAGCGGTCTGTGGCTCTCGTTGGCGAAGTGGTTGCGCGCCTGGGCGGCGTAGTAGCGCAGGAAGTCCACCGCCTCGCGCACCTCGGCGATGGCGTTGGCGAAAGTCTTGCCGGATTCGCGGACCAGCAGGCCCATCAGGGGTTGCAGCTCGGATTCCATCAGATCGGCGGCGCGATCCAGCACGGCGGCACGCTCGGCCGGCGGAGTGGATTGCCAGATCTGGCCGCTGGCCAGGGCGCAGGCGAGGGCCTGGTCCACCAGCTCGACCGTGGCTTCGCTCACCTGACCGACGACGTCGCGGTGATCCGCCGGGTTGACCACGTGCTGGAACTGGGTCGGCGCGTCGATGTCGCAACCCGGCTGTTCATTACCCAGCATGGGCAGGGCCTGATAGGCGGTGTTGGTGCTGGCGAGCAGGGCGGCGGACAGCGATCCCAGACGGTGCTCGTTCGCGAGATCCAGGCCGGCGGAGTTCGGGCGAGCCTCGCCGTACAGCTCACGGGGCAGGGGAATGCGCGGGTGGGGCAGACCCAGGCTGCCTTCACGGGCGGCCATCTGCTCGATCTGCTGTACCGGATCCTGCACCAGATCCTGCAGGGAGATGCTGTTGTCCGCGATGCGGTTGACGAAGGAGGTGTTGGCCCCGTTCTCCAGCAGGCGGCGCACCAGGTAGGCGAGCAGGGTCTCGTGGCTGCCGACCGGCGCATAGATGCGGCAGGGGCGACCCAGCTTGCCGTCGGCGACCTTGCCGACCACCTGTTCGTAGAGCGGTTCACCCATGCCGTGCAGGCACTGGAACTCGTACTGGCCAGGGTAATAGTTCTGCCCCGCCAGCTGGTAGATGGCCGACAGCGAATGGGCGTTGTGGGTGGCGAACTGGGGATAGATGGCTTCCGGCACCGCCAGCAGCTTGCGGGCGCAGGCGAGATAGGAGACATCCGTGTAGGGTTTGCGGGTATAGACGGGGTAACCCTCCAGGCCGTCCTGCTGGGCGCGCTTGATCTCGCTGTCCCAGTAGGCGCCCTTCACCAGCCGGATCATCAGGCGGTGACGGCTGCGCTTGGCCAAGTCGATGACGTAGTCGATCACATAGGGGCAGCGCTTCTGGTAGGCCTGAATGACGAAGCCGATGCCGTTCCAGTCGGCGAGAGACGGGTCGAAGCAGAGCTTTTCCAGCAGGTCGAGGGAGATCTCCAGCCGATCGGCCTCCTCGGCGTCGATGTTGATGCCGATGTCGTACTGCCTGGCGAGCTGGGTCAGCCCCAGTAATGTGGGATAGAGCTCCTCCATGACGCGATCGTACTGGGCGCGGCTGTAGCGCGGGTGCAGGGCGGAGAGCTTGATGGAGATGCCCGGGCCCTCATAGATGCCGCGGCCATGGGAGGCCTTGCCGATGGCGTGGATGGCCTGCTCGTAGGAGGCGAGATAACGCTTGGCGTCTTCTTCCGTCAGTGCCGCTTCCCCCAGCATGTCGTAGGAGTAGCGGAAACCCCTGTTTTCCATGGAGCCCGCGTTCGCCAGCGCCTCGGCTATGGTCTCGCCGGTGACGAACTGCTCCCCCATCAGGCGCATCGCCATGTCCACACCCTTGCGGATCAGCGGCTCGCCGCCCTTGCCGATCAGTCCCTTGAGGGAGCTGTTGAGGCCTGCCTCGTTGTGGGTGGCCACCAGCTTGCCGGTGATGAGCAGGCCCCAGGAGGCGGCATTGACGAACAGGGAGGCACTCTGGCCCAGGTGCTGGCTCCAGTTGCCACCGCTTATCTTGTCGCGGATCAGGGCATCCCGGGTTGCCTTGTCGGGGATGCGCAGCAGCGCCTCCGCCAGGCACATCAGGGCCACCCCTTCCTGGGAGGAGAGGGAGAACTCCTGCAGCAGCCCCTGCACCAGGCCCTGACGGCCGCTGGCGCTCTTCTGGTTGCGCAGCTTCTCGGCGATGCTCATGGCGAGCTTCTGGGTGGCCTCGGCCTTCTCCTTGGGCAGGCGGGCCTGCTCCAGCAGCATGGGCACGGCCTCGGTCTCGGGGCGGCGATAGGCGGAGGTGATGGCGGCGCGCAGCACGGACTGCGGCAGGATGCTCTCGGCAAACTCGAGGAAGACCTGGATCCCCTGCTCGCTCAGGGTCTCGATGGCCTCTTCTCCGGCGGCAGCGGCCAGGCCGGAGTGCTCGGGCGGGGTCAGGCCGCGCTCCAGCTGCTCCAGATAGGTGAAGATCGCCTGCTTGATCAGCCAGTGGGGGGTGCGATCCAGGGTCTGCGCCGCCTGCTTGAGCCGGTCGCGGGTCGCTTCGTCGAGTTTAACGCCAAGGGTGGTGGTGGCCATGGGACTTCCTGTGTCTAGAAGGTAACAATATTACCGGACGGTTAAATTTTGCCGAGGATGGCGCAACCAGGTGCAACCTTCAAGCAAGAAATTTTAATGTTTTGGCTACATTGTTGAATTTTCCTATGCCAAATGGTTCGGAGGATTGAGCCTTAAAATAGGGCTTAATATAGGTTTTTAGTGAAATATTAATAGGTTGCATACATGTTTTCTGAGTGATTCATGAGGTGCAACCCGTGGCTGTGTTGGGTTGCTCTTTTTTGATTGCGTATCAGGCTGGTACTCGTGGGGAAACGGGTGCAACCGCCGCTGTGGACTCACAGGTGTACTGATTGTCGGGGTGACCCTGGCGCTGACTCTTCTATGCTGATAGCTGTTCGCGAAATCCGCTATCAATGACCAAGGAGATCATCATGGCGCGTGTCAGTACCTATCTCAATTTTGCCCGGGAGACGGAGGCGGCCTTCCTGTTCTACCGGGAGGTGTTCGGCGGTGAGTTCAACGGCCCCATCCACAGGTTCAAGGAGTCTCCCGGCTGCCCGGGTCAGCCGCCCCTGTCCGAAGAGGATGGCGACCTGGTGATGCACGTGGCGTTGCCCATCCTCGGCGGCCACGTGCTGATGGGCACGGACGCCCCCGCCAGCATGGGGTTCACCCTGGTGCAGGGCAACAACAGCTACCTCAACCTGGAGCCGGACAGCCGGGCCGAGACCGATCGCCTGTTTGCGGCCCTGGGGGCGGGTGGTCAGGTGGAGATGCCGTTGCAGGAGATGTTCTGGGGCGCCTATTTCGGCTCGCTGGTGGACAAGTTTGGCACTCACTGGATGTTCAACTGCGAGAGCAAGAGCTGAACCCTTGGCTGTGAATGAGAAGGGGCACTGCGGCGCCCCTTCTGTTTATCAGTACCCCCAATTCAGAGCCTTATTTGCCCCTCCCCACCATCTCGCCGGGAACGATCCAGACATCGGACTCCCGGGGGCTGAGATGGCCCAAGGCAACTTGGCCTATGGCTGCCGTCCCACCATGTCGGCGGGCGCCACCCAGGCATCGGACTCCCGGGGGCTGAGCTGGCCCAAGGCAACTTGGCTTATGGCTGCCGTCCCGCCATCTTGCCGGGAATGACCCAGGCATCGGACTCCCGGGGGCTGAGCTGGCCCAAGGCAACTTGGCTTATGGCTGCCGTCCCGCCATCTTGCCGGGAATGACCCAGGCATCGGACTCCCGGGGGCTGAGATGGCCCAAGGCAACTTGGCCTATGGTTGCCGTCCCACCATGTCGGCGGGCACCACCCAGGCATCGAATTGCTCCGCGCTGAGGTGGCCGGAGGCGATGGCCGCCTCCCGCAGAGTCAGTCCCTGGTGGTGGGCCCGTTTGGCGATCTCGGCGGCCTTGTCATAGCCGATGTGGGGGTTGAGCGCCGTCACCAGCATCAGGGAGCGGGCCAGCAGCTCGTCGATGCGCGCCCGGTTCGCAACGATGCCGACGGCGCAGTGGTCGTGGAAGCTTCTCATGCCGTCCGCCAGCAGCCGCACGCTCTGCAGGAAGTTGTGGGCGATCATCGGCCTGAACACGTTGAGCTCGAAGTTGCCGCTGGCGCCGCCGATGTTGATGGCCACGTCGTTGCCCATCACCTGGGCGCAGAGCATGGTGAGCGCCTCGCTCTGGGTCGGGTTGACCTTGCCCGGCATGATGGAGGAGCCGGGTTCGTTCTCGGGGATGCTGAGCTCCCCGAGCCCGCTGCGGGGGCCGCTCGCCAGCCAGCGCACGTCGTTGGCGATCTTCATCAGACTGGCCGCGAGGGTCTTGAGGGCGCCATGGGCATGGACCTGGGCATCGCTCGCCGCCAGGGCCTCGAACTTGTTGGGGGCGCTCACCAGGGGCAAGCCGGTCTGCTGTGCCAGGGTCTGGGCCAACGCCTCGGCGAAGCCGGGGGGGCAGTTCAGACCGGTACCGACTGCGGTGCCCCCCAGCGCCAGCTCACACAGATGGGGCAGGGCGGCAGCGAGGTGACGCTCCCCTTGCGCGAGTTGGGCGACCCAGCCGGAGATCTCCTGACCCAGGGTGAGGGGGGTGGCGTCCTGCAGGTGGGTGCGGCCAATCTTGACAAGGTCGTCGAAGGCGGCAGCCTTGCTGGCCAGCGTGTTTTTGAGTGTGGTCAGGGCAGGCAGCAACTGGCCGGTGATGGTAGTGACCGCCGCCAGGTTCATGGCGCTGGGGAAGACATCATTGCTCGACTGGCTCTTGTTCACCTCGTCGTTGGGGTGCACCAGCCGCGCCTCTCCCCGGGCACCGCCGAGCAGCTCGCTGGCACGGTTTGCCAGTACCTCGTTGAGGTTCATGTTGGTCTGGGTGCCGGAGCCGGTCTGCCAGACCATCAGGGGAAACTCGGCGTCGTGCAGGCCGCACAACACCTCGTCGGCGGCGGCCATGATGGCCTGGGCCTTGCGCGCGGGCAGCAGCCCGAGGGCGTGGTTCACCCTGGCGCAGGCAGACTTGATGCGGGCGAGGGCATGGATGATCTCCATGGGCTGGCGTTCCCCCGAGATATTGAAGTGCTGCAGGGAGCGCTGGGTCTGGGCCCCCCACAGCCGCGCCGCCGGGACTTCGATATCACCGAAGCTGTCGTGTTCGATCCGTACCGTCATGGTCGCCTCCCATCGAGAAACAAGGAGCAAGGAATCTTCCTTCCCCTCACAGCATGGCAAATCCCCCGATCGCTTGCTCACCTCGGCTCGTCTGCCATGGCGTCAGTCGCCGGGCTGAAACGGCGTCAGTGCTGCCAGTGGCCGGGCATCCTCATACTCACGGGTCGTCTCGCCGTGCTTGAAGATCTTGAAGCCCTCGCCCCGGGCGCTCCAGTATTCGATGGTCTCGCCGCTAATCTGCAGCAGGCTGGCTTCGCGCAGGGCCACCACGGATTCGCTCGGATTGATGGCACAGAACTCGGCGAGGCGCTCGTCCCGGGTCTCCCCCATGTGGCCGCTGATGCTGGCGTCCAGATAGTGGGGATTGATCTGCAGCGGGAACAGGCCCAGCGCCGGCAACACGGCGGCGCTGCACACCGGCATGTCGTTGGTGGTGCGAATGCTCGGGGTCGCCACGTTGCAACCGGCGCTCCAGCCCACATAGGGTACGCCTCGCTCGCGCACGGCGCGCTGGATGGGGACGACCAGACCGTATTCGTGCAGCAGCTGGTTCAGGCGCCAGGTGTTGCCGCCGCTGATGAAGATGGCCTCCGCCTGCTGGATGGCATCCACCGGATCGTCGAACTGGTGGATGCTGATGGTCTCCACCCCCAGGCTCTCGGCGAGATCCTGGGCGCGGGCGTCCCAGTCGCTGCGGATCACCGCGTAGGGGATGAGCAGGATACGCTTGACCTGTTTGCGGGCGAGCAGGGTTTGTACCCGGTCGCGGGCCCAGCCAAGCAGGCCGGGGTGTTCTGTGGTTTTACCGTTGCTGAGCAGAAGCAGTTCCATGATGTTTCCTCGAAACAAGGCGCAGGACCTTGGTCTGTCCTGATGAAGGGAAGGGGCACTCTACCGCCATCAAGGCGCCAAATATGTGATCTCTGCGCGTTTTGTGCCCCCGGGTTAGGGGGCTCATGGATTGACCGCGTCAGGGTTGCCCGTTGACCGCCGCATAGCACAGCATCAGTTCGGCCAGGGAATTGACCTCGAGACGTTTCATCAGGCTGGCGCGGCACACCTCGACGGTGCGCACCGAGATGCAGAGATCCTGCGCTATCTGCTGGTTCTTGTGGCCCCGGGCGATGAGTTGCAACAGCTGGTGCTCGCGCGGGGTGAGCCGCTGATAGGCGGCCAGCTGGGCAAAACGGGTGGCCGCACTCAGGGTCGCCTGCTCGGCCCGTGCGATGGCGGCGAGCAGGGGGGCCAGCTGCACCGGCTTTTGCAAGAAATCCACCGCCCCCTGCTTGAGGGACTCCACCGCCAGGGGCACCTCCCCGTGACCGGTGAGAAACAGGATGGCGATGGGGCTCTGGGCCGCCTTCAGCCGCTGCTGCACCTCGGGGCCCGACAGCCCCGGCATGCGGCAGTCGAGGATGAGGCAGGCGGGCTGGAGCAGGTCGACCTCGGCCAGAAAGCGCTCGCCGTCGGAAAAGCTGAACAGCTGCCGCTCGTCGCAGCTCTCCAGCATGAAGCGCAGGGAGTCGAGCACGGCCTCGTCGTCGTCGACCAGATAGAGCGGGGGGCGGGAGGGGGACGTCATTTCAGTTCCTCGGTGTCGGCGGGTGGGTGGAGGTGGCTGAGGCGGGGGCCTCGGGTGGCGGCACGGGCAGGATGACCCGGGCCAGGCATCCGTGGGGGCTCAGGTTCTCCAGACTGAACTGGCCGCGATGGCTCTCGACCACCTCCCGGCAGATGGCCAGCCCCAGCCCCATGCCATCGGGCTTGTCGCTGTAAAACGCCTGCTGCAGTTCGGTCGCGGGGACCCTCAGGCCGGCACCGTTGTCACGGATCTCCAGCAGTAATCTCTGCGCCTCGAAGGCGATCAACAGCTCGACTTGGGCAGGCTCCTGTGCCGGTGCTTGCGTAGGAGGGGGAGCAGGAGAGTGAACAGCGGCGCGCGCCCTCTTCGCAGCACTCTGCGCCGCACTCTCGGCGCCATTCTTGATGAGGTTGACCAGCAACTGCTCCATCCCGGTGCCGTCCAGAGGCAGCCAGCGCGGCTGGCCCCGCCAGTGCAGGGTGAAGGCGACGTCGAGGGGCACCAGCATCTGCTCCAGCAGGGGGCGCAACTCCGCCACCAGGGTGGGCAGGTCGCAAGGCTCGACGCGGGGAGGGCGCTTTTGCAGCCTGGCTCTGAGCCGGTTGACGGTCTGGGTGATGCGCTGGACCTGCAGCCCTATCTGCTCCAGGGCCTGACGCAGGGAGGCCTGGGCGGCAGCCTGGGTCGGATCCTGTGCCAATCTTTCCAGTCGCAACAAGGCCCCCTGGCTGTAGTTGGCGATGGCGCTGAGGGGTTGATTGATCTCGTGGGCCACGTTGGCGCCCAGTTCGCCCAGTTCGGCGAGCCGTCTGGCTTGTGCCAGCTGGTGTCCCTTCTGCTCTAGCTGGTGGCGGGCTTTGAGCAGCCGGCGCTGGCTGCGGTTGAACAGACGTTGCAGCAGCAGGTGGTGACCCCCCAGCAGCAGTAACAGCGCCAGGGCGCCCCAGCCCCACTGTTGATGCTGGCGCAGCCAGTGCCAGGCCGCTTGCCACCAGGGGCCCTGCAGCGGGTGGCGATCCAGCGCCTGGAGCAGGCGGTCGATGGCGAGCTCGCTGGTGGGCACGGTCCAGCCCGCCGAATCGGCGGCGATGGCCGCCTCGCTATCAGCGGGCAGATCGTACAGCGCACGGGTCACCGCCAGCGCCAGCGCGGGGGAGGCCCGCTCTGTCTTGGCGAAGGACCAGTTGGGGTAGAGCCGTGTCGAGCTCTGGCAACCAAAGCCGGCCGGCGCCTGATCGTCCAGCACCCGAAATGCCCCCCTGGCGACCTTGCCTTCCCGCTCCATGCGCTCCAGCTGGCACACCGGCACGATGGCGGCAGCCACCTCCCCTGCCGCCAGCCGCTCGATGAGCCGGTCCAGTGGAAAGCCGGTGAACTGCACGGTGGAGAAGAAATGTTCCAGCCTGATCCCCTGTTCGCCCGCCTCAAAGCGATAGGCGAGGTAGCCGCCGAAGGCGTTCTCCGAAACGGCGGCGACCGCTTGCCCCTCGAGGTCACGCCAGTGTTGGTAGGGGGCCTGGGCGGGCACCACCAGCGCCGCACCGATGGCGAGGTTGTCTCCCCCGGCCGGGCTCTTGAGGGTGGCGAGCCAGGCCAGCGGGTACTGGCGCGCCAGACTCACCGACTGGCCCGGGTTGGTGATGACGAAATCGAGGTGCTCGCGGGCGACGGCCTCGGCCAGTTCATCAAGCCCCAGCGGATGCAGCACGAAGCGATGGCCGGGCACGCGCTGCGCCAGCCAGCGCAGCAGCGGTTGCCACTGGGCTCTGGCCAGTGCCGGGCCGCGGGTTGCCAGCACGCCGATGCGTATCGGTTCGGCCAAGGCCTGCACCGGCGTGGCCTGGGATGACGCGGATTCCTGTCGGGCCGGCGCTGGCACAGAGGGGGGCGGGGCGGCCTGCACCCGCAGCGGCAGGGCTGACAGGGCGAGCCAGAGCAGCAGGCTGAGCAGGGGCAAGGGGACTGGGGCGTGCAGGGGGCTCTCCTCTCGGTGCAAAGGGGGCAGTCTATCACCGGGGCGCGCGCTTGCATGCGAACGGGGCCGGGAGGGGTGGCAAACGCCGCCCCGGTCACAGTTCAGCAGGGCTGGGGCATTTTTTATTGCGCTGGATCAACCCGGCTCCCGGTATGTGGAAAACCACAATAGAGGC
>RCUN01000409.1_pt1 | contig 25576 bp, 23 predicted proteins | sample 2166181 | NCBI WGS metagenome assembly RCUN01 (sample SAMN09932603, study PRJNA488358) | compost metagenome | feature: garden; material: soil; isolation source: compost soil in crotononitrile-enriched culture | place: Germany: Experimental Botanical Garden Goettingen | collected 2016-01-27 | reverse complement strand
TGTCTGCGGGTAACGATCTGACGGTGAAGGGGTCTTCGGTTGTTGGTGACGGCAAGGTTAACCTGCAAGCAGGCAAAAATGTCGGTGGCAGGGGGCACGTTGAAAAAGCCCAAACATATTCTAAAGCGCTTCAGGCTTGGTTAAATAAGAACCCTCAAGCTTCTTCGAGTGATAGAGCGGCGGCGGAAAACGTTTTGAAAGACATGCAAAATGCTCTTAAGGGTAAGTAATGATGGATAATTATATTGATGATTACTTGAGTTTTTTTACTCAAGCATCAGAGTATATTAAGAATGAAGTAAATAGATGTGTTGAGTATTGGTTGCCAGATCCTCCACCGACGATCTTATTGTTTTCACTTGTGGGTAAAGCATTGGTAAACCAGTTGGCTTCATTAAATCACTCGGAGAAATCAGCCCTGTTCCAGCACATTGAAACAGGTATGAGGTCTGATAATGATGAGTTAGCAACAGCGGTTGCAACTGGACTTGTTGAATCGTTAGTTACAGCATCTGATGAAAATGAGTCAGTCTGGAAAGAAATCGAAGCTTATCTGCATGTTGAGTCAAAAAAACATGCTCTAGCATGGAAAAAATTTGGCCAATAATCTTATATACAATCCCCCCGGCCAACTGACCGGGGGTCTAACTGGCGGGCATTATCCTGCCAGGCAAGAAACTACCGGATGGCATTCCTGGTTCAGGAAAAGTGTCTGTACTTCAAAAAATAGTTATGGAATTCATGAAGTAAAAATCAGTTCGCCCCCTCTGGAAGGTCACGATCGTTTAAATACACCTGACCTTGGTGGAAATGGTAAATTAAAACCGGCAGAAGCTGCTGCTGCGCAACTAGAGTCAGCAATTGGCACAATGGAACGTTATGCCCCACCGCCGGGAGCAAAATCAGGAACATCGCCTGATTTTGTGATTACATTAGGGAAAAATAAAGGTAAAACAGTTGATGCCATGTATACGACTGATAAACTATCGCAAAAAGAAATCGATGGATTAAACAAGTTCTATGAGAAGAACATGAATTCTGGAAATGGTAAAGTAGTTATCCAGAAACATTTGAAAAAAGCTGATTTCGTCCCTGTTGATTTTAGGATTCTAACTCCAGTCTATCAAAAAATATTTATGGATTATGTTGTGAGGCAACATAATCCAACAGAATGGCAAAAGATGGCAGAAGTGGTGTGGGAAGAAATTGCATAACCTTATATTATCCCGGATGAACGTTATCAGCCTGATTAATGAGTTAATAAAATCCCTGCCCTCAAAAGCTGGGATTCTAGCCCTGCCACTCAACCACAAGTACGGTGGCGCAGGTGCGGTACTCCTGCCGCCGCAACTGGATCAAAATAGATACAGTGGTGATCACCCGTCCTTCGCTGGGTTCGGGTATAAATTCTATCAGAGGTAAGTGAGGGTGGTATGTCTATAGGATTAACATGTTTTACTAAGCTTACTTTTGCTGAGTTACAGCATAAGTTGAACGAATTTGCAAAGCGATATCCGGATGTGTTTCCCGCTCACTATTTTTTATCTACTGCGGCTATACCACATCCAATCCAAAAAGAGGTATCTAATGAGTTCGGATTAGATCCGGTATCTTACTGTTATATATCAGTAAATAACAAGTCCCTTGAGATATCAACAGATGAAATGGCTGATATGATTAGGGAATCTTTTGGGGCGAACAATGTTATTGTACTTTTAAATGGTGAGGATTTAATCTGAAAGTTGTGATGGTTCCCGGTTACGCAAGCAAGATGGATGGAAGGTTAAATGATTATTGGTGATCCCTATCGAATTGCTATACAAGTGGAGCAGGTTGATACTCTATGCTCCCCTAGTGGTATTTTTAATTTTATTATCAATGATTTGTTGATCCCTGGTAAAGGGGTAACCATAGATCTTTACATTGTAATTTCTTCTTTGAAAGAGAGTTTGGATTTAGGTCTTAAGAGGTACTCTGCTGATGTCGGCAACGCTCCTATCGAAAAAATAGATTTTTCAGAAGGAGAACCTGAAAACCTAATACCGTTGAATGTAGCGGAACTACATGACTATGGTTGTAATTTTTGGTTAGGATTCAGTGGTAATGAAGATCGTTTGTTTTATTCATTAGATTTTGAAAGCAGCTTCATTGAGAGTCGTTTTCCCCGAGGAACGGTTGAGGAACTAATTAGGACGTTGCCGTTGGCGGGTAGCTTGTTTATGGATAAAAGTGATGACGTTATAATCACAAAACTAAAATAGTTTTTGAATTTGCAATAGTAAACTAGGCCAACTGGCCGAGATTTCTGCTGTCAATCGTCAACCCAGGGATCGGTTAGGGTGTGAAGGTAGTGTTCATAATACCCCATATCGATACCGCTGGAACTCGTTGTCTTCACAGGTTGTCATGGGGTTCGGTAATAAGGTGTTTCAGCATCTGGCGCTGGATCAGGCCGTGGTGGTGTGCCTGTGGTTCGAGTGCAAAATGGGCGACAAGGCTCACTTCGATGTTCAGGTGTGTGCGCATCCCGTCGCGGCGACGGCGTGCGCGGTACTCAGCTTGGTGTTATGCGTTGGCCTTGGCCATGTTGAACCTCCCCGTTACTGCGTAACGACGCGGATGATCAACTGACCTGGCTCGGTGATCACTTCAATCCTCTGGCTGGTAGCGAAGGCAAATGAATTAAACAGCTAATGGCAGAGATGAGTCTTGTTGGTACTATGACTTCCGAGCAGGCAAGGATGCCAAGGTAGGGCGGTAGCTTGCCTCCTAATAAGCCTGAAGATCTCGTCACCGCAGGAGTGCACAGGTGTGTTGTCTACATCTATGTAGGTAAATATTAAATCATTTCTAAATTACGTTTCCCAGGAGAGTGATGCCGTGACTATCAAACATGATAATGCAATAACTCTTCTTAAAGATGTTGTAAGGCTCGGAACTAATCTTCCTGCTCACGTTTTTCACAAAAAATTTGAAAGATATTTCTTTTTTGATAATGATATCTGCACATCAGACGATTTGATTAGTGTGACTAAACTAGTCATTGGTGGGGCTTTAGGGTATGACTTAATTGCGAGCGTTTTCTCTAGTTCAGATTTCAGATACTTAGGCGTTCTACATATGAATGAGGATTGGGTCGCTAAAATACTTTCCTTAAGCACTGAAATGAATGACTTTGGTGATTATGGAGGTCTAATTATTTTAGATCAGAAAAAACAATGGGCGATATTCCAGAAAACCCCTGTTGAAGAGGGTGTGTTGGGGATCAATGGTAATAAAAAACTAGAGGCCATAAATGACTTAATTTATGAGGATTTTGTTGATTGCGAGAAATTTAAAGAATGGCTTGAGGAAAGGACATTACATGATATTGAATTAGTCGAATCCATGGGGAGAGATTATTTAATTAGCATGGTAGAAAACTATAGACAATCATAGTTTACGTATTTCCTACTGCTCGACTATTATCACAAAACCCCGACAGCGGTAATGGCAGGGGTGAAAAGCGCTGCTATGATGGGGCGTTGGTTGCTCTTTAACAGCGTTGGGGGAAATGGCGTAACGCCCTGAAAAATTGTGTCTGGGTGAAAAGTAAAATTTAACTAATATATAAGGATGTATATGAAATGTATGAATTGCGATGCTGAGGTAGTAAGAGGTAGCGACTTTTGTGAGGCATGTGAACAAAAGGAACTAGGGAAAATAGGTGGTTTTCTCTACCTTCCTGCGTTAGGTATTATCCTATCAGTAATATCTAGCATATATGGTTTGCTTTCATCGATAAAAAGCTACCATAGTGTTACTGGTATCACTAGTGCATTATATCCATTTATAATTTATCAAATAATATGTTTTGCTATCCTTTTAGCGCTTTCCGTATATATAACGGGAGTTTTCTTTGGTAAGAAGAAAAAAGCTCCGTTTTATTATATATTACTCATATCACTTAATTTGATTTTTGTTATTTCTAACGTTGCAATATCTCATTATCAATATGGTGTTGAAGTAGATTCTGATATGTTGACCTCGATGGCGAGAACATTGATTGGCGCTTGTATTTGGATCCCTTACTTCCTGGTTTCTGTTCGGGTAAAAAGAACATTTGTGAGGTAAAATTATTCTGTTAGCCAATTTTCCCTGCCTGTTTGCGGGGCAAAATATAATTTATATGCTATCTCTCTAACCCACTATTACCAGGGTTCGGTAATACCGAACCCTGGACCCCCTTCTTATCACGGCACCTGCTGCTCCAGTGTCTGCCCATCCTTGCTGGTAGCCTGCAACTGGCCCTTCAAAGACGCCTTAAACGGCCCATCGCTGTTGAGTAATCCCTTCAGCTGTAACTGCAGATTTCCATCCCCCTCCAGCGGCACATGCTGCCAACCCCATTGCAGCAAGGTATTAACAGGCACCGAACGTCCGTTAAGGGACAAGGTGAATGGTTTACCAGGCAGTTGGCTGACGTTGGCTTTGGCATCCAACAGGCCATCGGGCATAAAGGCGCTCAGCTCGGTAACGTTGATCTGCTGTGCATCCGCATCCAACGCCAGCGAAGGGCGGCGTACGTCGATCTTGTTAAAGGTGGCACCACCGGCGTTGAGTTTCAGCGAGCCGGACCAAATCCCCCACTGATGGTCACTGGCCAACAGCAGATTGCTGCCGTTACCATCCAGCGAGGTGAGCTGGAAGGGGAAATCCGGATTGATATCAATGATCAGGTTACGGTTGGTGCTCATCTTGGCGACGTACACCTCCGCCAGCCAGTTTGGCAGCGGCTGTAACCAGAGTTCACGCCAGTTGCTAGGCAAGGTGTACTCCAGCGCAGAGACGGCCACCTCGTCAAGTTGCAGGCGCTTATTGGCGCGCAGCCAGTTGCCGGTGGTACGCAGCAATCCACCTTCCCAGCGGGTGCTGAACTGGCCAATGGCAATCCCGGCTGGCGAGAGCTGCATATCCATAATCGGATCGATGAGATGGAAGTTGCCATTGATCAGGTCGTCGGCGGTGAAGTTGATCGCGCCATCCTGACTGCTCCAATCCCCTTGTTGGAAGGTGATATTTTGCATCGACAGATCGAGATCGTTCGCCGCCCAGGCGTTACCTTCCAGGCGGGCGTTAATCAGATCAAAGCGTTTCAACGTAATGGGTGGCAACGCCGTGAAGCGGCTCCAGAACTGTTCTAGCGTCATTGGTACTTGCAGCCGGACGTTGCTCAGCCGCAGCCGTTCAACCAACCAACTGCCATCGGCAGCTCGGCTGGCTACCCCGGTCAGATCGCCCTGTGCCAGATCGGCACCAAAGTCGCTCAATATCAGCTGGTTTTGTTTGATTTCGCCCTGGATCAACACCTGCGAGGCCGGAATACCGTTGACCACCATCGAACCGGCGCTGAATTGGAACTGATTGTTATCCCCGAGCAAATGGCCTGCCGTAGGCTGCCACGGATTGATCCCGGCATTGACCTTCTGCGCGTTAAGCTGCCAGCTCTCATCATTAGATTGCAGTGCCATATTGCTCAGTTGCAGCACATCGGCCTGTATTGGCAGCGGTGCGCCCTGCAAAGGCTGAACGTTTAAGGTGCCGTCGCGTAGCGTGATGCTATCGAAATAGCGTGGCTCGGTAATTTGCCGCAGGCTGAAAGCCATATCGACCTGCTTGGCCGCCAAGAGTTGCGGTTGGTTGGCTCGGGCGAGGGTTACGCCCTCCAGGCTGAGCTGCCCTGGTTTGCTCCACGAATGCGTTATTTTTTCTACCGACAGTTGGTAATCACCACGATCGCTGATCCAGTGACTCAACCAGCCTGCGGCCCAGCGGGTTTGCCCCACTACGTAGAGCAGCACAATGGCCAGCACTATCAGCAGCAGCAACGTGATCAATAGTTTTCCGATAAATTTCATCGTGTGGATCCGTAGCGGACAGAAAAGATACCCTGTTTATGCCGCAATTAGCCTTCCAGCTCAAGGGCAATGGCCTGAAAGACAATAAAAAAACGGCCAGTAGCGGTTTGCCAATGGCCGTTGGTTTGCTGCGGGAAGTGCTTATTTTTCTTCTGGTGGGAACAGCAGGTTCAGCACAATGGCGGTGATACCACCGGCGGCGATACCGGAAGAAAGCAGGGTTTTCAGCCAGTCCGGTGCAAACTGCAAGATCAGCGGCTGTTGGGAAACCCCCATACCGACGGCCAGCGACAGCGCCATAATCATGATGGCGCGGCGGTTTAACTTCTCGCGGGAAACGATACGCACGCCGGAGGCTGCAATGGTACCAAACATCACGATGGTCGCGCCGCCCAACACCGGTTCAGGAATATGCTGCACAAAACCGGCTACGGCCGGGAACAGCCCCAGCAGGATCAGCATCAGTGCCACCACAAAACCGACGTAGCGGCTGGCAACGCCGGTTAGCTGGATCACCCCGTTGTTCTGGCCAAAGCAGGAGTTCGGGAAGGTGTTGAATACCGCCGACAGCATTGAGTTCAGGCCGTTGGCCAGCACGCCGCCTTTCAGGCGCTTCATATATAGCGGGCCACTGACCGGCTGTTCAGAAACGTCGGAGGTAGCGGTGATATCACCGATGGTTTCCAGCGACGTGACCATAAAGATCAGCATCAGCGGCAGCAACAGGTTCCAGTCAAAGCCCAGGCCGTAATACAGCGGGGTAGGAACGGTGATCAAGGTTGTTTGGGTGGCCGGTTCGGTTTCCGGCAGCATGCCCATGGCCCAGGCCAACAGATAACCCACGGCCATGGCGATCACCAACGAAGCGACGCGCAGGTAAGGGTTACGCTGGCGGTTAAGCAGAATAATCACCACCAGCACTGCGCCTGCCAGCAGCAGATTCTTGGGCGCGCCGAAGGTGTGATCGCCCATCGCCGCATAGCCGCCACCGATAGAGGTCAGCCCGACCTGGATCAGCGACAGGCCGATAATCATCACCACAATGCCGGAGACCAGCGGGGTAATGATGCGGCGTGCCAGATGCAGTACGCGCGACAGCAGGATTTCGGTACAAGAGGCGACCATCAAGGTGCCAAACAACGCAGCCATCATGGTGGGCACGTCTGCGCCGCCGTTTTTCAGCGCCAGCCCGCCCATAATCAGCGGTGAGACAAAGTTAAAGCTGGTGCCTTGAATGGACAGCAGGCCAGACCCCACCGGGCCCCAGGTTTTGATTTGCAGTATCGAGGCCAAACCGGAAGCGAACAGCGACATGCTGATGATGTGCTGCGTATCCTGCGCTGGCAGGCCTAGCGCCTGGCAGATCAACAGGGCCGGAGTGATCACGGCAACAAACATCGCTAGCAAATGCTGACTGGCGGCAAACAGCGTTTGCGGCAGCGGCGGGCGGTCTTCCAGGCGGTAAATCAGTTCACTATTGTGTGAAACGGGGGCTGATGCTTTTTGCGCGGCATCAAGCTCGGCGGTTTGGCTGGACATGGTGTGGCTTTCCCAAAGGCGGCAAAGAAGGCATTTTAATGATCTGCCTCACAAAAGCAAACGGTTGCGCATTAATATTTTTCGCGATGCTGAACCCCTTAATGTCGCATTTTCGTTCATTTTTTCTTGTGTTATTAGCCGTTTTTACTTTTAATCCCCCCTTCATCAAGTTAAAAAACTGAGTAAATTTTATAACTTATTAATTTATTGGATTTAATTACTACACGGAGTAGCTAGATGTTTCATCTCGATACTTACGGCACGTTAGTTGCCGCCACGCTGGTCCTGTTGCTTGGGGGCAAATGCGTGCGCTCCATTCCTCTGCTGAGAAAATATACTATTCCTGCTCCCGTTGCCGGTGGTTTACTGGTGGCGGTCCTGCTCTTGGTTTTGAAGAAAACGGTGAACTGGGAAATCGGCTTTGATATGTCGCTGAAAGACCCATTGATGCTAGCCTTCTTCGCCACTATCGGCCTGAATGCCAACCTGGCGCGTCTGCGGGCGGGGGGCAAGGCATTGGTCGTGTTCCTGTTTGTGGTACTGGGTCTGCTGTTGGTACAGAATGCCATCGGTATCGGCATGGCGAAAATGCTGGGGCTGGATCCGTTAATGGGGCTGATTGCGGGCTCGATTACGCTTTCTGGTGGGCATGGCACCGGGGCAGCTTGGAGCAAGGTGTTCATCGAGCGCTATGGGTTTGAGAATGCCACCGAAGTGGCCATGGCCTGCGCCACCTTTGGTCTGGTGCTGGGCGGCCTGATTGGTGGCCCAGTGGCTCGCTATCTGGTGAAACACTCTTCAACGCCGGAAGGCACACCGGATGATAGTGTGCAGCCGAGTGGCTTTGAAAAGCCGGAAAGTGGCCGCCTGATCACCTCGCTGGTGATGGTAGAAACCATCGCCATGATTGCCATCTGTCTGAGCCTCGGTAACTTTATTGCCGGGTTATTGAATGGTACCGCCTTCGAACTGCCGACTTTTGTCTGCGTGCTGTTTGTCGGCGTGATCCTCAGTAACACCCTGTCGGCAACGGGCTTCTACCAGGTGTTTGAGCGTGCGGTTTCCGTACTGGGTAACGTGAGCCTATCGCTGTTCCTGGCGATGGCGTTGATGAGCCTGCGCCTGTGGGAGTTGGCTTCGCTAGCCTTGCCAATGCTGGCGATCCTGGCGGTGCAGACGCTGGTCATGGCACTGTATGCCATCTTCGTGACCTACCGCGTGATGGGTAAAAACTACGATGCTGCCGTGCTGGCTGCGGGGCACTGTGGTTTTGGCATGGGGGCGACGCCAACGGCCATTGCCAACATGCAGGCGATCACCGATCGTTTCGGCCCTTCGCATCTGGCATTTTTGGTGGTGCCGATGGTGGGCGCGTTCTTTATCGATATCGCTAACGCCATCGTGATTAAGCTGTATCTGATGCTGCCGGTGTTCGGTTAAGTGATGATAACCCCTCTTGGCGACAAGAGGGGTTAATTGATTAGGCGTTGGAGTAGCGAGCGGTTTCCGGCAGCCAGCGCTCAATTAAGGCATGCGCATGCTGTGGATACTGCTGGTGAATATGGCGCGCAACGCGCTGAACTTCGGGGATCATGGCCTGATCGCGCAACAAATCGGCCACTTTAAACTCTGCACTGCCGGTTTGGCGCGTCCCCAATAGCTCACCAGGTCCACGGATTTCCAAATCTTGCTGGGCAATCACAAAGCCGTCGTTACTGTCGCGCAGCACCTGCAGGCGTTTTTGGGCGGTTTTGCTGAGTGGAGTTTTATACAGCAGCACGCAGTGAGAGGCTACCGCACCACGGCCAACCCGGCCACGCAGTTGGTGCAACTGGGCCAGGCCAAGCCGCTCCGGGTTTTCTATGATCATCAGGCTGGCGTTTGGTACGTCGACCCCCACCTCAATCACCGTGGTGGCAACCAGCAATTGCAGTTCGCCCTGCTTGAAGGCCTGCATCACTGCCTGTTTCTCCGCTGACTTCATGCGGCCATGCACCAGCGCTACCTTCAGTTCCGGCAGCGCAATCTTCAGCTCTTCCCAGGTTGCTTCTGCGGCTTGGGCTTCCAGCAAATCAGACTCTTCGATCAGCGTGCAGACCCAATACGCCTGACGGCCTTCTTCGATACAGGCGCTTTTCACCCGCTGGATAATATCGGCCCGGCGCGTATCGGGGATCGCCACCGTTGTCACCGGCGTACGGCCCGGCGGCAATTCATCGATTACCGAGGTGTCCAGATCGGCGTAGGCGGTCATCGCCAGCGTGCGCGGGATTGGCGTGGCGGTCATGATCAACTGATGAGCATGGAACCCTTGTTCTTCGCCTTTCTCCCACAGCGCCAGCCGCTGATGCACACCAAAGCGGTGTTGTTCATCGATAATCACCAGGGCCAGGCCATTGAACTGCACCTGCTCCTGGAAGATGGCGTGCGTCCCGACCACCATCGACACCTGGCCGCTGGCAATAGCTTCCTGCTGGGCGAGGCGTGCCTTGCCTTTTTGCTTGCCGGCCAACCAACCCACCTCAATCCCCAAGGGTTCAAACCACTGGCGGAAGTTATTGGCATGTTGTTCGGCGAGCAATTCGGTGGGAGCCATCAGCGCCACCTGTTTACCGTGAGCAATGACGCGTAGTGCGGCCAGGGCAGCAACCAGGGTTTTACCTGAGCCGACGTCGCCCTGCACCAGGCGCATCATCGGGAAACCTTTTTGCAGATCCGCTTCAATATCTGCCACAACCCGCGTTTGTGCACCGGTAGGCGAGAAGGGGAGCTGGGCCAGGAAGCGGATTTTCAGCCGATCGTCAGGCGTTAGCGATAATGCCCGATAGCTTTGCGCTCCGGCGCGGACGGCCAACATGCTGAGGTTATGCGCCAGCAGCTCTTCAAGGATCAGGCGTTTCTGTGCCGGGTGCTTGCCCTGTTCCAAATCAGCCAGTTGGATATCCGGCGGCGGACGGTGCAGCATATGCAGCGCCTGCGGCAGGCTCATCAAGCCACCGCTTAATTCCGGTGGCAGCAGCTCGGCAATGGCACAGGTATCCAGCAACTCCAGCGCCTGATCGGTCAACTTGCGCAGCGTGGCTTGGCGGATCCCTTCGGTGGTGGGATACACCGGCGTCAGGGCTTCTTGCAGCTCGACCTCGCTGTTTTCCCCTTGGACACGGTATTCCGGGTGGATAATTTCTGCGCCGTGGGTGCCGCGTTTGACTTCGCCATAGGCCGTTACGTGGCGGCCAGTCGCCAGGCTGTTCTTCATCGCCGCGTTGAAGTTGAAGAAGCGCATAGTCAGGATGCCGGTGCCGTCGCTGATCTGGCAGGTGAGCATGCGGCGGCGGCCAAAACTGATATCGCTGCGCAGCACTTCCCCTTCCACCGTGGCAAAAATGCCCGGCAGCAGATCGTTGATTGGGTAGAGGCGGGTGCGGTCTTCGTAACGTAACGGGAGGTGCAGCAGCAGATCCTGGATGGTATTCAGGCCGATTTTGGCCAGTTTCCCCGCCTGGCTGGCTCCAACCCCGGAAAGTGTAGTGAGTGGGACGGCATCCAGCAGGCGGCCTTTCATCGGCGTACCGTCGTTGCCTGCATGGCTCCCCACCATTCGGCGTCGGCAACCACTTGGCCTTGATCGTCAATCTGCGGGCGCGGCAGCCTTTTGCGCTTGGCCACGTTGGCTAACACCGGGTAACCGCCTTCAAACAGCAGGCGTTGCTGTTCCTGCTCATCTAACGCGCTGAGATCGCGGCGATACATACCGGCGTTTTGCCGCTGGCGTTGGGCCTCATACAGGATCAGAGCCGCAGCGACAGAGACGTTCAGCGACTGCACCATACCGATCATCGGAATGATAATGTCCTGATCGGCCAGGGCTAGCGCCTCTTCGGTGATGCCGGTTTTTTCCTGCCCCAGCAGTATGCAGGTGGGGCGGGTATAGTCTATTTCGCGAAAATCGACGGCGCGGGCAGAAAGGTGAGTTGCCAGGATCTGCATCCCTTGGCCTTTCAGATGCGTGACCGCATCGGCGATGGTGGGGTGGGTTTTGACGCTCACCCAGCTATTGCTGCCCGCAGCGGAGGAGACCAGGGTACGCATCCGTGGAGTAGGCCACACGGCATGCACCTGATGTACGCCGACGGCATCGGCGGTACGGATAATCGCGGAGACGTTATGCGGTTTGTGAACCTGTTCCAGGCAGACCGTCAGATCGGGCTGCCGGGTAGCCAGCATTTCACAAATCCGCGCATAGCGTTCGGGGCTCATAGGCGCTAGTTTCGGTTACGGTTAACTTTAATCACATCCGGCATGATACGGATCTTACGCATAATATTTGCCAGGTGGATGCGATCGCGGGTGGTCAGGCGGATAAAGGCGCTGTAGACCCGGCCATCTTTCTCTTCGGTATTCAGGCTTTGAATATTCGATTCGGCCGCGTTGATCGCCGCCGTGAGGTTGGCCAACGCGCCCTGATGGTTGAACATGTCCACTTTGATTTCCGCAATGAACTCCTGCTCGGTTTCCATATCCCACTCGACCGCCATGAATTTCTCTGGCTCTTTCTGGTAGCCGCGGATATTACGACAGGATTCATGGTGAACCACCAGGCCCTTGCCCGGGCTGACATGGGCAATAATCGGGTCGCCTGGAATTGGGCGGCAGCACTTGGCAAAGGTGATCAGGACGCCATCGGCACCTTTGATGGCCAGGTTGCGCACGCCGTTCGAGGAACCCAGGCTGGACTGATCGCCCTGCAGGTTCTTCGCGACTACCACGCTCATGGCATTACCGAGGCCGATTTCTGCCAGCAGATCGTCCAGCGTGGCCAGCTTCATGCGGTCCAGCTCATGCTGGATATTCTCTGGCGGCACTTCCGAAAGTTTGCGGCTGCCCCCGAGTGCATGGTTGAGCAAACGGCGGCCCAGGCTGACGGAATCATCGCGCTTGAGGTTTTTCAACATCTGGCGGATCTTGGCGCGGGCTTTGGAGCTCACCACAAAGTTCAACCAGGCAGCATTTGGCCGGGCACCCGGAGCGGTGATGATCTCTACCGTCTGGCCACTGGCTAAAGCTTGTGACAACGGATGCGGCTGGCGATCGACACGTGCACCAACGCAGGCGTGGCCGATATCGGTATGCACGGCGTAGGCAAAGTCGACCGGTGTGGCACCGGCAGGCAGCTCGACAATGCGCCCTTCCGGGGTGAAAACGTAAATCTCATCGGGGAACAGATCGGATTTTACGCTTTCAATAAATTCAAACGAGCTACCGGCGCTTTGTTGCAGCTCCAGCAGGCTCTGCATCCAGCGCTGGGCGCGGATCTGTGCGGTAGTGCCGCCGGTTTCGCCCTGTTCCTTTTCTTTATAGGCCCAGTGCGCGGCGACCCCCATTTCGGCCATCTGATCCATATCTTCGGTACGGATCTGCACCTCTACCGGAACGCCATGCGGGCCGATAAGTGAAGTGTGCAGCGATTGATAGCCGTTGGCCTTGGGAATGGCGATATAGTCTTTGACTCTGCCAGGGCGCGGTTTATACAGGCTGTGAGCCTGACCCAGCACGCGGTAGCAGGTATCCACCTCTTTCACGATCACCCGGAACGCATAGATATCCATAATCGAATGGAAGCGCTGTTCTTTCAGGTGCATCTTGAGGTAAATGGAATACAGATGTTTTTCTCGCCCGCTGACGCGGCAGGGGATGCCGGCTTCGGTCAATCGCCCCTCGATTTCGGCGAGAATCTTCTGGATCATCTCTTTACGATTACCGCGTGCGGCTTTCACCACTTCTTTGATTACGCGATAACGGTTCGGATACAACGCCTCGAAACCCAGCTCTTCAAGCTCGGTTTTCAGGTGGTGAATACCCAGACGATGGGCCAGTGGGCTGTAGATTTCCAGGGTTTCACGTGCAATACGCCGCCGTTTGTCAGGACGCAGCGAACCGAGAGTGCGCATGTTGTGCGTACGGTCGGCCAGCTTGATCAGCACGACGCGGATATCCTGCACCATCGCCATGATCATCTTGCGGAAGTTTTCCGCCTGGGCTTCTTTTTTGTCCTGGAATTTCAGTTTGTCGAGCTTGGATACGCCCTCAACCAATTCGGCGACGCTTTTGCCGAACAGCTGTTCCATATCCTGATAGGTGGCTGGGGTGTCTTCGATGACGTCATGCAGCAGGGCTGCCATCAGCGTCTCATGATCGAGACGCATTTCCGCCAGAATACAGGCCACGGCAACCGGGTGAGTAATGTAGGGCTCACCACTGGAGCGTGTCTGTCCCTCGTGAGCATCACGTGCGACGAGGTATGCCTGTTTGAGGCGCTTAATCTGCTCCTCAGGCAAGTAACGTTGAATCAGCAGATTCAGGCTTTCAAACAGGTACAAGGCAGACTCACAGTCTAATTAACGACGACCTTCAGCAATCGCGGTAACCGCCTGGATCTCTGCGGCTTCCTGCTCTTGCTGCTCCTGGCGCTCACGAACATCGAGGATCTGGCTGTTGATCAGGCCTTCTTCGATTTCGCGCAGAGCGATAACGGTGTACTTATCATTCTCTTCAGGTACCAGTGCATCCTTACCACCGGTCTGGATTTGACGTGCCCGACGAGCAGCGACCAACACCAGGTCAAAACGGTTACCAATTTTCTCTACAGCGTCTTGAACAGTTACGCGTGCCATATTTGTGCTACTCCACAGGTGACGAAAAGACTGGGCATAATACTGAAACTGTCTTCAGTCTGCCAATAGTTTGCTGATTAAAGCGTCATGCCGCAGTAATTGGCGGCCTAAACGCAGGCGTTCGGCGCGAATTATGGTTTTCAGATCGGACAGGGCCAGATCGAAATCATCGTTCACGATTAAATAGTCATACTCCGCGTAGTGCGTCATTTCCGCCACGGCTTGCGCCATGCGTTTGGCAATCACTTCATCAGAGTCTTGTCCGCGTCCACGCAGGCGGCGACCAAGTTCTTCCTTCGACGGCGGCAAAATAAAGATGCTGCGCGCCTGGGGCATTTTGGCACGAATTTGTTGCGCGCCCTGCCAGTCGATATCCAGGAAAACGTCTACCCCGGTCGACAGCACCTGCTCAATGGCAGCGCGTGAGGTACCGTAATAGTTGCCGAACACTTCGGCGTGCTCAAGAAACGCATCCTGCTCAATCATTCGGCAGAATTCTTCTTTTGAGACGAAGAAATAATGATCGCCATGCTGTTCACCCGGGCGGCTGTCGCGCGTGGTGTGCGAAACCGAAACCTGCGTGTCGTACAGCGGTTGCGTCTTTAACAAAGCCTGAATCAGACTTGATTTCCCTGCGCCACTTGGGGCAGAGACAATATAAAGCGTGCCTTGAGCCATGATGATGTTCGTTGCTAGCGGTTGATGAGTCAGTTACAGCGGATGTGTAAATTCTCCGCACAGTATACACGGCTAACGGGCGGTATGCAGCGTTAGCTCGCATTTTGGCCGTCGCTTTCTGCTAAAAACAGCGTGAAAAAGTCAATTTGCGCGGCGGATCTGGAAATTTTTGCCGTTTTCAGCAAATGCGCATTCGTTTTGGAAAGCGTTTCGCACCTCCGGTTTTTGGCGTTAGCCAGTAAAGGCGATTGAGTATTTACTGTCGGGAAGCAAGGAGGTGCTCAATGTGGAGAGGTATTTACCGGGCGCTAGTGTTGGTTGGAATGCTGTGTAGCTCGGCATGGGCTGGAGACTGTCCAGCGTGGTCGCCAGAGCGTTTACAGGCGGAAATTACGGCGCTGGATGATCAACTGGGGCGATGGGATGAGGCTTATTATCGCCTGGGCAACAGCCCAATCGACGACGAGCTCTACGACAGCCTGTTGCAGCAACTGCAAGATTGGCGGCGTTGTGTCGGTGCAGTGGAAGAGGATACGCGGCCATTGCCAGCGGGCAAAGTACCGCATCCGGTGGCCCACACCGGATTGCGTAAACTGCGCAACTCGCGTGCCGTAGAACAATGGATGCACGGCCGTCACGATCTGTGGGTGCAACCCAAGGTTGATGGTGTGGCGGTCACTTTGGTTTACCGGCAAGGCGTATTGGTGAACGCCATTAGCCGGGGAGATGGGCAGAAGGGGGAAAACTGGCTGGAAAAGGTCAAGGCGATCCCCTCTATCCCCAACGTTTTAGCGGAGGTTACGGCCAATTTGGTACTGCAAGGGGAGCTGTTCCTGATGATGAACGATCATCACCAGCAAGCTCAAGGGGGCATCAACGCCCGCTCCAAGGTTGCCGGGATGCTGATGCGTAATCCGCGCACTGCGCAACTTGAGCAGCTTGGCCTGTTCGTCTGGGCGTGGCCCGATGGCCCGCCAACCATGGCCGAACGCTTGCAACAGCTTGCCGCCATGGGTTTTACGTTGCCGCAGCAATATTCACAGCCGGTCGCCACGTTGGCGGAAGTGGAGCAGTGGCGGGCAGCTTGGTACAGCGGCCCTTTGCCGTTTGTCACCGATGGCGTGGTGATCCACCAAGGGCAAGAACCTCAGGGGCGCTATTGGCAGGCCAAGCCTAATGACTGGGCGGCTGCCTGGAAATATCCCCCGGTCCAGCAAGTGGCCAGAGTCACGGATGTTGAATTTGCCATTGGCCGCACCGGCAAAATTGCCGTGATGCTGCGCCTGGATCCGGTGCGTATGGACGATAAATGGATCCGGCGGGTTAACGTGGGCTCGCTGGCCCTGTGGCAAAAATGGGATATCGTACCCGGCGATCATATTGCGATTAGCCTGATGGGGCATGGCATCCCGCATTTGAAACAGGTGGTCTGGCGTGAGGTTGCCAGGGCAACACCCATTGCGCCAAAACCGGAGAATTATCATGCGCTGAGCTGCTTTACCTTGCAGCCCGGATGCCGCCAGCAGTTTCTGGCGCGGCTGGTTTGGTTGAGCAGTGCCAATGGGCTGAACATCAACGGGTTGAATAAAGCTGGCTGGCAGGTGCTGGTCGATCAGGGATTGGTGAATAACCTGCTGGATTGGTTGGAGTTAACCCCGGAACAGCTCAGCGCGGTGCCCAGCTTGGGAGCAAAGCGTGCACAGGCCCTTTATCGCCAATTTCGTCAGGCGCGGCGGCAGCCTTTTGAACGTTGGCCGATCGCTCTCGGCGTGCCAATTTCGCCATTGCAGTCGGCCACCCTGCAAAATTGGTCACAGCTACAGCAGATGACGTTGGCACAGTGGCAGGAACTTGCTGGCATGGGTGAGCAAAAGGCCAGAAAAGTGCAGGAATTTTTGCAATATCCCGCCTTTCTGGCACTGGTTCAAACCTTGCAGCAGCACCATATCAGCGGCTTCGATGCGGTTCCCGATCGTGCCGAACCGCTTGGCGATGCGTTCGCGAATTAATGATCGGGATGCTGATAGTTAAATACTGGCAAGCCAAGGCGAAAGCGCAGTGCGATCAGGCGAGCACTGAGGCCAGCAACCAGGGTAATAATAATCACCATGTTATGCGGCAAGTTAAGGTATTGCAGGCCGATATACAGCCAGGCAGCGGCAAAGGCGATGCCCGCATAGATTTCTTTCTGGAAAACTAGCGGGATACGGTTGCAGAACATATCGCGCAGCACGCCGCCGAAAACGCCGGTGATCACGGCGGCAATGGCTGCGATCAGTGGGGCATGGCCCATATCCAAAGCCACCTGCGCGCCGATGATCGAGAATACGATCAGCCCAACGGCGTCCAACACCAGGAACAGATGGCGCAGGTGGCGCATCAGGGGAGCCATCCAGGTGGTGATAATTGCCGCTATGGCTATGATAACAATATACTCAGGGTGTTTTACCCAGCTCAGCGGGAAGTGCCCAAGCAGCATATCACGCACCGAGCCCCCGCCAATGGCGGTAGCGGAAGCGATAAAAATCACGCCAAACAAATCCATTTGGCGGCGGCCTGCGGCTAACGCGCCGGTCATGGCTTCTGCGGTGATGCCGATGATATAAAGAATGCTCAGTAACATAGGGAATTCACAGGGTCGGAGGGCTAGAGTGTCAACGCCGGAGGGTAACGAGCCTGGTGGCAACGCACCACTGAGTTTTTTTGTTGGTGTCGCTTTCGAATTACTTTACCTAATGCTAAATAGGTGATTTTTGCTTATTAATAGACTCTAGTGCTACTTGTGATTTTTACAACGCATTAGAAATTTATCGTTAGTATCTGTTGATGATTATTTAAGGAATATGAAAGCGAGATGAAAAACACCCCGATATTGGCAGTCGCCGTCGCCATAACCTTGCTGTTGAGCGGCTGCGTAGCGCCAGTGCAACAGGCATCACCGTTAAAACCAGAAGCAACGTGCATCATCGGCGAGCCGATGACCCAAACCACGCTCTATTTTGGCTTGAATCGCCCGGCAGGGCCGGTAATTACGGCGGTTGAATGGCAGACCTTTGTCGATCAGCAGGTAACCCCGCGTTTTAAAGATGGGTTATCGGTGTTTGATGCCAAAGGGCAATGGATGGGGAACGATGGCAAGCTGGCGCGGGAAAACAGCAAGGCGTTGATGCTGATCCATAGCTTTGATGCGGGCAGTGAGCAAAACATTGAGGCGCTGCGCACCCGCTATAAACAACAGTTTGCCCAAGACTCGGTGATGCGTGTCGATGCGCCGGTGTGCGTCGCGTTTTAATGAATCCCCGGCTTGCCGCAACTACAGCAAGCCGGGCTATTGTTTTTACAGCACCAGCCCGGCAACCGCTGCCGAAAGCAGGCTAACCAGCGTGGAACCGTAAACCAGCTTCAGGCCGAAGCGGGAAACCACGTTGCCCTGGCGTTCGTTTAATCCCTTGATGGCCCCGGCAACAATGCCGATGGAAGCAAAGTTGGCGAAGGACACCAGGAACACCGAGAGGATTCCCAAACCACGTGGGGACAGCTCTGCCGCGATTTTTTTCAGTTCAATCATCGCCACAAACTCATTGGCGACCAGCTTGGTAGCCATGATGCTGCCAGCGCGCAGCGCATCAGGTGCCGGAATGCCGATTAGCCAGGCCAGCGGGTAGAACACGTAGCCCAGGATCTGCTGGAAGCTGATGCCAAAAATGGCGGCAAAAATGGCGTTCACGGCGGCGATCAGGGCGATAAAGCCGATCAGCATGGCGGCAATGATCATCGCAATTTTGAAACCCGCGAGAATATATTCCCCCAACATTTCAAAGAAGCTCTGCTCTTCATGCAGTTTATTCAGCTTGAGTTCCGGCTCGTCGTCCACCTGATAAGGGTTGATGATCGAGAGAATGATAAAGGTGCTGAACATATTGAGGATTAACGCGGCTACTACGTATTGTGCGTCGATCATCGCCATATAGGCACCCACGATCGACATCGAAACCGTCGACATCGCGGTGGCTGCCATGGTGTACATCCGGCGTGGGGAGATATCCGCAATGATGCCCTTATAGGCAATAAAGTTTTCCGACTGGCCCAGCACCAGCGTGCTGACGGCGTTGAAGGACTCCAGCTTGCCCATGCCGTTCACTTTTGAAAGCAAAGTGCCCACGACGCGGATCACCAACGGCAAGATGCGGAAGTGCTGCAAAATACCGATCAATGCAGAGATAAAGATAATCGGGCACAACACGCCGAGGAAGATAAAGGCCAGCCCCTGGTTGCTCATGCCACCGAAAACAAAGTCGGAGCCTTGTGCGGCAAAGGCCAGCAGGATGGCAAAGAAATCGGCCACGTGCTTGATAACGCCCAGTCCGCTGGCTGAATGCAGGAAGAAATAGGCCAGCGCGGCTTCAATCACCAGCAACTGAATAATATAACGTGGGCGGATTTTCCTGCGGTCATTACTGACGAATAACGCGAGAACGACAATAACCACCAAGGCTAAAATAAATTGCAAAATTTGCGACATAAACAATCCGAACGGCATACAGGCTAGGAAAGCGCTATTTAGCCACAGCCCGTGGTGCCTTTCATTACCCTGCATGACGATTAGAACAAAATACTTTGGGCGAGAGTTATGCGTTCAGATTATTGCTGGCCATCGGCGGCCAGCAGCGTTTGATCGTGAAATTACCCCTATAACAATAGGGGGTTAAGCGCTATTTCGCCTGGGCCAGCACGTTACCTTCCCAACCCTGTTGGGCATAGTCGTTAAGATGCGCAATCTTACGTACCGGCTGCCCTTGGCTGAAGTTGATGTCATGCAGCGGAATCCAAACCTGCGAGGCCGCAAAGGCAGACTTGAAGTGATACTCCGCATGGCTCAGATCTGAAATCGCCGTCCAGTAAGTCCCGATGCCTTTGTTCTGGTCCGGGCGCTTGCTGTATTTGGCATACATGTCGGTGACCTTTTGTTCGCTTGGCTCTGCCGGTGAGCCGATCGGGTAAGCCACATTATTAAGCACCGATAAGATGAAGCCCTGCGCCTGGTTTTTATTGTCCGGCTGCGGCAGATTTTTCAAATCATAGCTGGCGCGCACCAGGCGCTCATCCGCTTCCAAGCCACCAGGGATCTCGCTGCGCTTGGCATTCTGATACTTGGCCAGGTTCTGCAGTTGTTTATCGTAAGAAGGGGGATTGGTCATCACCCGATAATTTTTGTCGTGATAGATATTCACTTTGCCATTATCGATCTCGATGATGGCCGAATCGCCGCTAACGTCCTCGATCGCGATGTGTTTGGTATCCGAAGCGTAATCGATAGGCATATGGGCGGCGGCCAGGCGAACATCGCTGCGGATGGCTTTAACCGCTTCATCAACGGTGGCGTAGTTATCCAGGATGTAGCTCAACCAGGCGCGGCTTTCGATCACCGGTTTGTCCTGATTGTCCTGCTGCACTTGGCTGCCATTCATATAAAACAGCGTATGGCCCGCCAGCCCCTTTTCATTCATACCGTCCATTGGGAACACGCCATCGGCGTATACCACGACGCTGCCGTAGTGGGTTTGCCACTGGGCGGCGTTCTTCGCATCCCCGCCGTTATGCGCAATACCGCGTGGTGTGATCACCAGTGAGGGATCTACCGGCCCGAAGAAATCCAGATTGCGTGCGCTGACCATATAGCCCGGGTACATATTCATAAAGGCACGGGTGCAGGCTTGTGCCCCGGTTGCCAGGCTGGCGCTGAGTGCGGCACCCACCAGTAGGGCTGATACGCTGTGTGTGAACTTTTTCATGGTTATTTTCCTTACCTGAATGAGGTGAACAAAATAATGGTAAGCCCGCGAACTAATATCGTAGAGTGGATGAACGGGGGGAAATCCCCCGCAATTTTGTGGAGGAGAGATGGGGAAGATAGGTTTTTCGTTGGCGCAGATTGAAGCTTTCGCCAGCGTTTGCGAGACCGGCAATCTCACCCAGGCCGCCAAGCGGTTGGGGAAGGATCGCACCACCGTCAGTGAACTGATCGAAAATCTGGAATTGGATCTAGGCTATTCACTGTGCGATCGCCGTACCCGCCCATTGCAACTGACCGAGGCGGGCCAACGCCTTTACCGGCAAGCTCGGCTGTTTTTGCAGGAGGCAGAGGCCCTTAGCCTGCTGGCTCAGCATATTCCGCAGCAGGTGCGGCAGAAACTGACGCTGTGCTATGACCCGTTTACTCCGCGCGCATTTTTAACGGAACTGGCGATGTTTCTGAGTCAGCGCGGCATTCAGCTTGATTTGCTGATGATGGAGCGTGGTGAGGGTGAGCAGGCGTTGGCAGACGATGTGGCGGATATTGGCGTTTATCAGGCGATCAACCGTTCGATTGGCGAAAAGTTTAAGTGGCGAGCCTTGGGGGCCATTGAGTTGGCCGTCTACGCTCGCGAGGGATTTTTCCCCGTAGGCAGCCCGGTCACCTTACTGTCGCTAGCATCCAGTACCCAACTTATTCCCTTTAATGACCTACCCGAACCGATGGCGAAGCGCCTGCAAATCGCCGATCGCATTCAGGTCGTCAATGAACCGGCTTTGCTGCAAACGTTGTTAACCGCCGGGCTGGGATGGGCATTCCTGCCAACTCATCTGAAAATGCAGCACTTGCCGCAGGTAGAGCGGCTCGATACGGAATTGGGGAAACAGGGATTGATGCACCCGATGGTGGCGCTGTGGAAGCCTGGGGCCAATAGCGAGTTGCTGAGCCTGATCGAAAGCATGCAGCAGATCTTTGATGGTTCAGTGGTAGCTTGAGGAGATTGTCGCCCCCTCATGCGAAGGGGCGAATTTCAACGGTTTACTGCTCGTCTTTCTGCTCTTCAGCCTCGACCTTACGGTACCAGCGTGGGTGATGCTTCTTCGCCCAGCGGCGGCTGACCTTGCCTTCAATCATGCCTTTGATCGAGCCTTTCACCCAGAATGCCATATACATATGGATCAGAATGGCGTGGATCAGCACGATCGCCGACGCGGCGTGGATCAACAGTGCATAGCGGATCACCGGGATCGGGAAGTTGTGGGCGAAATAAGGGCGCCAAATGATAATACCGGTGATCAACAGCACGAAAATCATGCTCATGATGCTCCAGAACATCATCTTCTGGCCGGCATTATATTTGCCGACGTCAGCGACCTTATGCTCATTGCCCTTCAACACTTCCACGATGCCCTTGACCCACGGCAAGTCCTCTTTCTCGGGGATGTTATGCTTCACAAAGCGGAAGAACATAAACATCAGCGCGATAAAGATCAGCACGCCAAAGAAAGGATGCAGGATGCGGCCCATCTGCGGCGTACCAAAGGTCTCGGTCAGCCATTGCAGCGTAGGGAAGAACAGCGCAATACCGGACAGCGACACCAGGAAGAAGCAGATGACCACCGTCCAGTGACAGGCCCGGTCGATAAACTTGGTGCGAACGATCATTTTACTTTTGCTCATGATGGTCCTCCTCGTCTTCATCATCCACTTCCTTGTTCGGGCCAATGCCGATGTAGTGGTAAATCAAACCGGCAAAGGTGGCGATGAAGCCCGCCACGGATAAGGGTTTGAGCACGCTTTTCCACAGCCCGATCGACAGATCGATATGCGGGTCTTTTGGCAGATTGTGGTACAGCTCGGGGTTATCGGCATGGTGCAGTACGTACATCACATGGGTGCCGCCAACGCCTTGCGGGTTATACACACCTGCCTGGTCAAAGCCGCGTTTCTTCAGCTTTTCGACCCGCTCCTCTGCCACGTCCAGCATTTCTGCCTTGGTGCCAAAGTGGATAGCGCCCGTCGGGCAAGTCTTCACACAGGCCGGTTCCTGGCCCACGCTGACGCGGTCAACGCACAGGGTACATTTGTACGCCCGGTTATCTTGCGGGTTCAGTCGTGGAATGTTGAACGGGCAGCCGCTGATGCAGTAACCACAGCCGATGCAGTGCTCGGACTGAAAATCCACGATGCCGTTGGCATATTGGATAATCGCCCCGGCAGACGGGCAGGCCTTCAGGCAACCCGGATCTGCGCAGTGCATGCAGCCATCCTTGCGGATCAGCCATTCCAGCTTGCCGTTCTGCTCCACTTCCGAGAAACGCATCAGCGTCCAGGATTTGGCACTCAGATCGGCGGGGTTGTCATAAACCCCGACGCAGTGGCCCACTTCGTCGCGAATGTCGTTCCACTCGGAACAGGCCACCTGACAGGCCTTGCAACCGATGCAGGTGGAAACGTCAATCAGCTTGGCGACCTCGACCTTGTAATCACGCGCTTGCGGAGGCGGTGTCAGGGTGTTGGTGGCCGAACGTTTGATAATGTCTTGGGATTGCATGGACATAAATTCGGCTCCTTACACCTTTTCCACGTTAACCAGAAACGCCTTGTATTCCGGCGTTTGCGAGTTGGCATCGCCGACAAACGGCGTCAGGGTGTTAGCCAGATAGCCTTTGCGGGCTGCCCCTTCAAAACCCCAATGCAGTGGAATACCGATGGTGTCGACATCCTGCCCGTTAACCTTCAGGGTTTGCAGACGGCGGGTCACCACGGCTTTCGCCTTGATAAAGCCCCGCTTGCTGCTGACCTTGACGGTATCGCCTTGCTCAATCCCTTTCTCTTTCGCCAGACGTTCACTGATTTCCACGAACTGCTCCGGCTGCATGATCGCGTTAAGGCGCGCGTGCTTGGTCCAGGTGTGGAAATGCTCGGTCAGACGATAGGTGGTACCGACGTAAGGGAACTCGGATTTATCACCCATGCGCTTGGCGTCGGACGGATAGAGACGGGCCGCCGGGTTAGAGATCACGTTTGGATGCAGTGGGTTGGTGCCCAACGGCGTTTCAAACGGCTCGTAGTGTTCCGGGAACGGTCCTTCCGCCATTTTGTCGAGGGCAAACAGCCTGCCAAGCCCTTCCGGTTGCATGATGAACGGCCCAACGCCGCTGCCCGGTGCGGCGGTGTTGTAGTCTGGAATATCATTCCCGACCCACTTGCTGCCGTTCCATTCAATCAGCATGCGTTGCGGATCCCAAGGTTTACCCATTGGGTCGGCGGAGGCGCGGTTGTAGATAATGCGGCGGTTCAGCGGCCATGCCCAGGCCCAGCCCAGCGTGTTGCCCAACCCGGACGGATCGCTGTTATCACGGTTGGCCATCTGGTTGCCCTTGCTGGTCCAACTGCCGGTATAGATCCAACAGGCTGAGGCTGTGCTGCCGTCATCGCGTAGCATCGCGAAGGAATCCAGCAACTGGCCTTTTTTCGCCAGCAGGTTGCCGTTGGCGTCATACAGATCTTCCAGCGCGTAGCCGTTGCTGTCTTTAGCCACTTCCTCGGATTCAGGGTGATCTGGCCGTTCATAGTGCCAGCCCATTTTCAGTAACGGTTCGACACCTTTACCGCCTTCGCTGCCGTACATCTGGCGCAGACGATGGTAAAGACCGGCCAGGATCTCGCCGTCGGTAATCGCTTCACCTGGGGCATCGCCGCCTTTCCAGTGCCATTGCAGCCACCGGCCGGAGTTGGCGATCGAGCCGTCTTCTTCGGCAAAGCAGGTGGATGGCAGCCGGAACACTTCGGTTTGGATCGACGCGGTATCGACATCGTTCATCTCGCCGTGGTTCTGCCAGAAATTGGAGGTTTCCGTGACCAGCGGGTCGATGATCACCAGATACTTCAGCTTGACCAGTGAGGCGACCACCTGATTCTTATCCGGGAAGGAGGCGACCGGGTTAAAGCCCTGGCAGATATAGCCGTTGACCTTATTCTGATCCATCATCTGGAAGTACTTCATGACGTCGTAGGACTGATCCCACTTCGGCAACCAATCAAAGCCCCAGTTATTCTCTTTCTGAGCAGCGTCGCCGTAGAAGCTCTTCATCAGGCTGACGAAGAATTTCGGGTAATTGCTCCAGTAGTTAACCTGGCCAGGCAAGGTGGCCTTTGGCGTATTGGCGGCCAGATAGGTAGCCAGATCGGTCTGTTTATCCGAAGGCAGCGTCAGGTAACCCGGCAGGCTGGTGGACAGCAGGCCAATATCGGTCAACCCCTGAATGTTGGAGTGACCGCGCAGGGCGTTGATGCCACCACCCGCCATGCCCATGTTGCCGAGCAGCAACTGGATCATCGCCATGGTACGGATGTTTTGCGCGCCGACCGTGTGCTGGGTCCAGCCCAAGGCGTACAGGAAGGTGGTGGTTCGGTCTGCTGCGCTGGTGGAAGCCAGGACTTCACATACCTTCAGGAAATCTTCCTTCGGGGTGCCGCAGATATTTTCCACCACTTCTGGCGTGTAGCGGCTGACGTGTGCTTTCAGCAGGTTCCAGACGCAACGTGGATGCTGGAGCGTATCATCACGCAAGGCATAGCCATCTTCACCAAACTGGTAGTTCCAGGTGGTTTTGTCGTACTGACGTTTGTTTTCGTCATAACCGCTGAACAACCCATCTTCAAACGTAAAGTCATCCCGGACCAACAGGTTGGCGTTGGTGTAATGCTTGACGTATTCAGCGTTGATCTTGTTGTTGGAAATCAGGTACAGCAATACGCCCGACAGGAAGGTAATGTCGGTGCCGGAGCGGATCGGCGCGTAGATATCGGCGACCGATGCAGTACGGGTAAAGCGGGGATCGACGACGATTAACGTGGCGTCGTTGTTGTTTTTGGCTTCCATCGCCCAGCGGAATCCCACCGGATGCGCTTCAGCGGCGTTGCCGCCCATCACCATAACAACGTTGGCGTTTTTGATATCAACCCAGTGGTTGGTCATCGCACCGCGACCA